>WUUC01032661.1_pt1 | contig 19787 bp, 19 predicted proteins | sample 6278441 | NCBI WGS metagenome assembly WUUC01 (sample SAMN13675441, study PRJNA597444) | soil metagenome | isolation source: soil | place: USA: Washington | collected 2017-10
GCATGGCGATCGTCGAAGACGAAGCGTTGGCGAAGACGCTCGGCGACGTCCAGCTGCGCATTCGCACGGCCCCGGAGAACATCGCGAGGGAGATCGCGAATGCGCGATTTCCGGTCATCGAGCTGCAGTCAGGCCCGAAAGCGAAAGCACAAGCGATCGCGGCGATCGAAGCACAGCTCGGCAAAAACGGGCCACCGGTGGAGATCAGTGTCGGCGGAGAATTCGTGGTGCGCGTCGATGGCCGCAACGTGACGGTCGGCGAGCTCAAGGCGCACCCCGATCGAGCGGCGGCGTGTTCGCTGTTGCGGTCGGCGCTGTGGACTGGCCATGTGGACAGTGTAGTGATCGCCGGCGCGGGCACGTTTGGTGCTGGCCAGCGGATCAGTGGTGCTTTGGCGGGCTCGCGCGACTATGCGGTGGAGGCGTTTGCGCACCAGACCGCGAGGGCGGCGGGTGCTCGAAGTGCAAATGATGCGATCGCGGGGCAGCTGCGCGAGATCTACACGCGCGCGATGCAGGAGGCGGCGACGTCGAAGGTGTCCAACGCCGAAGGCATGCGGGGCGCGGGTTGGGTCGATGCTTGGAGAGACCGAACAAACGAGCTCGCTGCGTCTGCCTCAGCAAACCCCGGGCTGGTGAGTAGCGTAGTCGGTAAGATTGCGGAGCATTCAGGAAGGTCATTCGACCAGAACGCGCTCGACTTCGTGCGCATCGCCAAGACAGCGGATGGACTCCACGGTGCGCTCCAGCGGATCGATCAGCTCATGGGACTGAACGGCGCCGTTCGAGGAACAGGCTCGATTCCGCGCATGGTTCACGATGCGGTCATAGAGAAGCAGCAGCCGGCAATTCATGAGCTCGAGAGCTTTCGACGGCTCATCAGGACATTTGCGCCGCGACAGGGTGCCGCCTACGAGCTGACCGCGTTGCCGACCGATTCGACCGCCGGACTCCGCCACTCCAAAACGCCGGACTTCTTGCTAACAGAGTCCGTTGCGGGTCGACCGACGCGTCAGGTCTTCATGGACGCAAAGAATCTGCATGCGCAGTATTTCGACGCGAACAATACAGAAGTCTCGAAAGGTATCTTACAGGTTCAAGCGGGCATGGCGAAGGGAACGGCTCCGGAGCAAAAGGGACTGATCATCGTTCACCTGTACGACGCGCCCACCGACAAGGCTCCCCTACTCGCGAGCATGCGAGCATTGATGCAGAACCAACGGCCGGTTGATCGACGCATTTTTGTGGAGGTCGTCTTCGGCCCGCGCGAGAGGTACATTCTCCACCCTGAGAATGGATGGCGGGCCGTGAAGGTTGCAGCCACTGAGGTCGGCTGGAACTAGGAGTGGATTATGAGTGTGTCAACCGAGGCGGAAGAGGTCCAGGCGTTCATTCGTGCATGGTGCGAGGAGAGCCAAGTCCCCTCCGCCGAGATGGATGTTATCCTCAAGTCCAGCGCCGAACGTTTGGCTCAACTCGACGTACTGGTTGTCAGCTGCATCTTAAGGGACCAGATGCGCCGGCGGCCCGAAGACGTAAGAGCAGCTCTGGCATTCCTTGGGGTGGTTCCGGCGAAAAACAGCTTGCGCATCGATCCCCTCCGTCTGCGTCCCGTCACTGAAGACGACTCACTCTTCAAACGCGCGCAAGATGCTCTGTGGTATGCCGTCATCGATTGTGGCCAAAGCCTGCCGGAGTCGAAGGAACCGGAGGAGACATCCTTCGTTGAATCACTCAAACGGCTTCCGATAGGATTCATCAATCTGATCACGGATGCACCGTATGCCAGTACTTCCGTGAACGCTTTGTTCGATGCGGGCGCATCTCCGTACGCGACGCCGGTTCCAGAAGATCACGGCTTCGGACCGCCGGACCGCGTTCCCCCCGCGTGGTACCCGGCGCGGCGCGAACGCAAAGAACGCGAGACAGCGGAACGCCATGCGCGGTGGAAAGCAGAGCGTGAGCGCGAAGCCGCCGAATACGAGCAACGTCGCAACGAAGAAGAGCTCCGCCAACGCCCCAAATACGCAGGAACCTCAAACCTGCCGCCGGCCTTCGTCGCGTACGCGGGAGCAACCTTCGCCTACGAACATCTCGAGGTCGTGCAAGATCGCTTGATCGCCGATCTCGCGAAGATCCGCGCAGCCGGCGACGCCGCAGACAACATGTCACGGCGCGAAGGCCTGCTTGATCTCACGATCACCTTCGCAACAACCGAAGACCACCGCCACACGATCGCCGAGCGCATCCAAAAGACGCTGCGAGCACGCAGTCACGAGATCACCGAACGCGCGAGCGAGCTCCGCGGAAGTGCACTATTGCCGATGTTGCGACTCACAGTGAACATCACCCTTCGGGACGATATAGAGAGAAGCCAGATCGGCCTCACCTCAATGGACGACTTCGAGATCCACTACGTCAAAGGCGCCGAGATGAACGACATCCTCGCCAAGCTCGAGGGGCTCCCAAGCGGAGTGTCTTGACGCCTGCAGAGACCGACGCCGACGACGATCGGAACACCACCGGCGGCGGCCTGCTCGAGCCAACAAAGGCAAGCCGCCAACCAGTTTCGAAATTGCGCTTCGAGATTCGCCAAATCAAAGTCGATGCTGGCGGTTCAAAGCGGGTCGCTGAAGCCAAGGTGGATTGCGAATACTGTTCGATGAGGCTGAACTAACACTTGGGGACAGTCTCCACCGGAAGATAGATGCGGTCTCGCTCGGTGTCGCTATGGTGTCGTAATTCTAAGCCCAAAGTTTCTTGAAAAAGAATGGCCGCAGCGCGAGCTGGATGGATTGGTTGCACGAGAAACTGCGACGGGTCGATAGCCGAAGGCGCAAGGCAAGAGGCTTCGCGCGTCCAAGCAAGGCGCTGCGAACACGAGTTTGTGCGCAGCGCCCGCGCTTCGCGCGGGTCACGTTGCGTGTTCGCTTTTGCGACCCGCAACGTGGCGCACAAACCGAGCGTTCGATGTCGAGTCGACAGACCAGACCGTTCGACTTCCGGTTGCAGAAGCTAGCTGCGCTCTTGCGATCCGCCTCAGCTTCACGTAGAACCAGATCGCCTGGTACCGGCGTCGCCCGTGGTGGGTTCCGCCGTCTTCCAGTCAAAACTTCCACCCGGCAAAATGCCGCTACGGAGGACTGGCTATGAAAACGAAGCAAAGTGCTTCGGCAAATTCCGTGCGTAACTCGACCGTTTCGCTTCTCCCACCCATCAAATTCAAGGTCGCGCGAGCCTTCAAGGCTCTCGACGACGGTGCACATCGAAAGTGGATAGTCGTCGCGGCAGCGCGCGATCTCCCCGGGAGCATGCCTCTTGATGCGAACGCGCGGACGCCGAATATTCTCAAGAACAAGCACTGTCGCGAGATGCGAAAGACGCTCATTGAACATCCGCAACTATGGCAGGTACTCAATAGTGGCATTATCTGCACAGCCACTTCGGTGGAAGTTCGTCAAGAAGGTGACTCACAGTTCGTTGAAGTCATTTTCGAGGATGGCACGCAGGGTATCGTTAATGGCGGTCATAGTTATGCGCAGCTAATCAATTTTATTCATGGAAACACGTCTTATTCGGGCGGCAAGGAGCTGCGTGAGCTGCTGAGCAAAGATGCGCGAGAAGACGACGACGAGCTGCTTCGCGAACTCGCAGCAGACGACGATCGACTTGAGCAGGTGATGGCTCACGCGAGAGACAAAGCAACAGTTCAGATGGAGTTCGTTGCGCCTATTGCAGAATCCGACCTACTGACACAGATCGCCCGCGCGAGGAACCTGTCTCAGCCAGTTGAGGATACCGCATTTCAGAATCTTGCAGGTCGGTTCGAGTTGATGAAAGAAGTACTCGCGTCTGCCGGACCACCGTTCGGACATCCGTTTGTTGAACGTGTGGTTTGGAAAACGAATCAAGAAGTGCCTGATGATTCTCCGGCGATTCCCGTCAAAAGCATTATTCATGTCCTCGCTCTCATGAACGCTAGGCAATATCCGCCGTCCACGAAATCGTCGGCTGAAGTCTACGCTCGATCCGGCTTGGTTGTCCGCGATTTCGGCGAGAGCGAAGGCGATGAACGTTCGTACTACGAAAAACTACAGCGTCTCCTGCCTGTGCTTCTTAAGCTTTACGATCATATCTACTTCAGCCTGCCCGAGATTGATCCGCTGTTCCCGTGGGCTGACGGAAAGACCAGCACGGAAAAGCAAAAGAGAAAAAACACGATGCTGACGCCATTCTTGGCGCGCCCAAGTACGTCGAAGGCTGCAAGCGGGTTCGTGTGGCCAATCTATTCGTCGATGCGCGCGCTGCTCGTTGAGCAGGATAGTGAAGTGCGGTTCATCGAGGATCCCTTCGAAGTATTTGAAGAGGTCAAGCAAGACCTGGTTACTCGCATCAAGAACTTTCATCAAAATCAGGCACATGGTCTCACGAACGTTGTGGGTAGAAGCAGTGAGATTTGGACACGCCTCGATGGAATAGTAGAAAATGAACTCAAGATGCGGCAACGTTTTCAAGCCGCCAAAAAGAGGCAGTAGCTCAATCACCTCTCTCGGGTTACGTCCTCAGTTGCAAACCCTCCGACGCTAACCGCCGCGAACACGAGCCTTCGCGCATGGGGTCGATGCGGCGCGCCGACCGACTTCGAGGTAGGCCGCTCGAAGTCGCGAAGACCGAGCGTTCGACGGCGAAATCGTTCCGTTCGAGCGACCATCGGACATCTGGCGCGGCGTTTCTTCGACCTCTGTCTACGGACCTCGTGCCTCGGCCGCGGGAGCATGCTTCGATGCCCGCGGTGGCGCGGTGGTATACGGAATGGCGATTTCATTCGGCCACGTGTCTGCTACCGTACGCCGTTCGTGGAGGTAGTAGGACTTGGCGTCTGTTCTGTCTAATAGTCGAGATTTTCTCGCGAGCTGCTTTTCCAGTCGCTCCATAGAGGAGGCAAACTTGGTTCAGCTTCGCGTCGATGTGCCGAACGAAACTTTGTATCTAGATTACAAAGCCGGCGCGGAGCTCAATGACACGAAGAAGGCCGCGCGCACGTTACGTCAATATGTTGCGGGCTTTGCGAATGTGGACGGCGGCGTTCTCGTCGTCGGCTTTGACGAGCAATCAAATTCTTGGGGCTGTCCGAAGCTCGGAACCACGCTGACCGAATGGGCGTCGCGATCGTTGCAGCCACTGCTCCCATTTTTCTTGGGGCCGCCACGAATCATCGAGGTACCGACGACCACCGGTCCCGTCCTCTTAATTGCGACGCGGCGCACCCCCGGACTCGTGCCGGTTAGTGAGGATGGGGAGCTGAAGTATTACGTCAGGCTTGGAGAGTCTACTGTTGCGCCCAAATTTCATCTAGCGCCGATGCCAGGTCCGCTTGTCGCTGATATTCTTCTTGGACGGCGTGGTCAATCCGACCTCCGCTTGGTTCTCGCAAAAGTGACTGGATATCAGAAAGACAGATCACTGACCTCGCTCTCCATTCGGTTCACGGTCGACAACGTCACGCCTGGATTTGCAGATCGCGTGCATGCTGGTGCCGTCTATTGGGCGGTTCAGGACCAGGGCAATGTCTCAGAGCACTTGCGTACGCTCATCGACGCCCGGCCCGGAAAAATCGCTTCATTGTCGCTGACACATACGTCGTCTCGAGACTTCGAGAAACGAGGTCCGTTCACGATTGGACCACTTGAGCGACGCCTGGTGGATATCAAACTATCGCATCTGCCCACTCCTAATCCTATCCGGCGTGGGACGATCGCGATGTCAGCAGGAATTTACATCTCATCAGAGACGTCGGTTCCTCGGTGGTACCAACTCAGCGGCAACTATCCAGAACTAGATAACTATGTTCCGGACTATGCATTGCCAGGTTGGAGTCTCTCACCGAGCGAGGACACCGTTCCGGTTGTCACAACTTCCAGCTAGGCTTTGTGATTTGTCTTTGGTTGTTCCGCAGCGCGCCGCGAACACGGCTTGTGCGCAGAGCCCGCGCTTCGCGCGAGTCGCACAAGCTGGGCGTTCGACGTCCCAGGAGGAGCTTCGAGAGCCTCATGCACCGGTTCTCGAGGCCAGGTCGAATGTGTCGTCATCCGATATGTCCGGCCAGAACCTCTGTTCGACGGCGACCGGGCTCTGGATCTAACAAGGGTAGAAGTGCTTCGGTGCCCCACGCCTGTCCGCGAGACCAGTTGCGGGATTCTGCGCGTCCGTTATAAGACAGCGCTTAGCCGCACGACGGCTCGTCGAACGATCGGCCGAGCATGCGAGCCAAATATGTCGCATTTACCAGATGGCTTTTCAGCTTACCTACTTTCCACTTCGGACGCAGACCAGGCGATTGAAGGCGTAGCAGATTTAGACCGCTTCGAGATTAACATCGCGGGCAGCCCGGCGGGACATTTGTATATGGCTCAGCCGGTGGATAGGACTCCGAACTGGTATTCAGCTTTGAAGGGTTTCATGAACGCCGTGCCGTATGAGCTAAACACGCGGCGCTCAAAAGCCGTCTGGCTTCTTCCTCGTGGAACACGGAGTATCGCAATTCCATTTGGCGACGGGCGATTTCTCCTTAATCGACGAAAGACTATCGCGAATTTCGGCCTAATGAGTGTACTTAATGCCGTGGATGCTGGGAGCATCCGAACACTGCGAAAACGAACGCTTGACGCGCTCGTCCCGTATAGCCGGTATCAGGCTTCTGAGGATACGGCGATTGACGACTTTGGCGTGGATGTGGAGAGAGATCTTCTGCGCGGGATTTCTGGGCGCCCTATCAATACTGACAAGTGGGGAACTCAAATGGAAGGCGCCGTGGCTCTTCGACTTCATGGGAAAATCGCGATCATCGAGATACCCAAAAAATTGGATGAGATCGAGCAACTCTTTGCTGAGAAGCAGTATCAGAATTCGTTTCCTTGGGTAGACTACATCCAGTTTGTTCGCGAGGATTCGCTGGTCGCCACTCTCAGTTCGCGGGTTCAAGACGTGTTGAGGGATCGGACTAAAAAGCTGGGAAACGAGCGGTGCTATTTGGCGTTACCGGATACGACGGATCTTCCACAGCCGACCGCATATCGAATCGGTGGACGTTCCGAAAAACTCAGTGATCTTTCGTTCGTCGCGCTTGAAATGCTCTTCGGCAAGGGGACTGCTTTCGATTGGGACTTTTTGCACACAAAGACGCTCCGCGCAGTGGACGAAAATGACGACGAACTCAAGAAATGGCAGTTGATGGAATGCCTTAATTTCGAAACCATTCACGATGGTGCACGTTTTATTTTGATAGAAAACGAGTGGTTTCGCGTGGATCTCTCGTTCGAGAGCCAAGTCAATCGAGCCACGGCGCAGATACCCACATCGACGCGCGCTTTTCCGTCTTATGCTCATAAGAACGAAGGGGCATACAATAAGTCCTATACGGACGCGAACCCCAGCGGACTGATGCTCTTTGACCTCCAATCAATGCACATCAAGCACGGATCTGGCGGAAGTTCGTTCGAATTTTGCGACTTGTTTTCATCCGGAGGCGAACTCATTTTCGTGAAACGATTCGAATCTGCTTCGAAACCTCTGAGTCACTTGTTCTTTCAGGCGCTCACCTCGGCGCGACTTATGCGTTCAGACCGAGACTTTCGAGTCAAAGTTAAAGCCAAGCTGCGGGATGGCTTCTCGATCGGTGATCCGGCAGCGATTGATCCTAAAAGTTTCGAAATCGTCCTCGCGGTCGTAACCTCTGATACAGATGCAACCACCGATAAACTGCCCTTTTTCTCGAGGATATCGTTGCGCAACGTCTATCAGCGAATTCACAACGAACTCGGTTTTCCGACTACTATTGCTTGGATTCCAACGATAGCGAACGTTACGATCTCGGTGTAGGTCGCGGTTGCAAATGCGACGCAATCCCGTGTTTCGCGCCGGCGAAATGCAACGAGCGCTCTAGCGACATTGGTCGCAGGAATCTCCGGCGATAGCCCGCCGCGAACACGAGCACTCGCGCAGAGGGTCGGTGCTGCTGTCAAAGGGCGGGGTAGCGGATCGCGCTTGGGGCGGGCAAACGGATCCTAAGATCAGCGCTCCGACCACCCCGAGAAAACTGCATGCAGCCGTTTTGCGCGCGGGGCGGCCAAACGGATCGTGAAACATTTTTCGTCTCATGTTCTGGCCTCCTTTTTTCCATTCGACGCCTTCGCCGGTGGCGAGGGCGGGTTGCGGTGAGAGGGTCCTTCGATCGTTACGACGTGGGCACCGTGAAGAAGCCGATCCATGGCGGCGCTCGCGAGGAGCGGGTCTCCAAAGAGCGCACCGATCTCCTCGGGCGAGCGATTTGACGTGATGATCGTCGACGCGCGTTCGTATCGGTGCCGGATGATCTCGTAGAGGTCGAGCGGCTCATCACGCGTAAGTGGCCTCAGTCCGAGATCGTCTATGATCAACAGATCAGGTGTCGTAAACCGGAGGAGTCGGCGCTCGTAGGTTTCGTCAGCCCTGGCCGCGCGAAGTTGCGTGAGCATGTCCTGGGCCGCGACGTACAGGACCGAGTGTCCCGCTCGACATGCTCGGTGCCCAATTGCCTGCGAGATGTGGCTCTTTCCCACGCCTGTGGGGCCTTCGATCAGCACATTTTTCCGTTGCTGTACGAAGGTACAGGTTGCGAGGTCCACGACCTTGGCCTTCGGGATGTTCGGGTTGAAGTGGAAATCGAAGTCCTCGATTGTCTTCGCGTGCTCGAAGCTCGCGCGCCGGAGTCGTTGGTCGAGCTGCTTGGCATCTCGGCGTTCAACTTCGTCGGTGAGCAATCGATACAGGAACTCCTCGTGCGACAGATTGTCGTCTACGGCTTGTTTTCTACGGAGCTCGAGCGTGAGCAGCACACCGCTCAGACGAAGCTTCTTGAGAAGCGGGATTAGATCATCAATTGGGCTCATGAGCGTCCTCCGATCTCGAGCTCAAAAGCTCCGCGATGCTTCGCGCAAACCGAAACTGACGGGCCTGGCCTGTCCTTGCGGCCACTGGTGTCGGAAGGGGTTCGAGGTCGAGAGCCTGGGTCAGGATGCGCTTGATCCCGCCGTACGTGTAGTTGCCGTAAAACCGTGCACGCGACGCCGCCGCACACGCTCGGTCCGGCGGAAATTTCTCGAGGTGCGTGACGATCGCTTGCACGGCTCGAAGTTGATAGAGCACGTCGTCCGAATCGAACACCTCCTGGATGAACGTCGCGACTTCGTCGCCAATCGCCCTTGCGCGATCTACCCAGTATCCGCTGCTCCGATGACGAAGGTCGCGCCGATGTTCCGGAAGGTGTGCATCCTGCGTGCTCCACATGCCCTTGCCGTTCCGCGAATGCGTCGCGATTCGCGCGTCGCCCCCATGAATCTCGACGCTCGTCGCCGTTGCGCGAATCCAGACCTCGCCGGTGGTCTGCCACGGCACCGAGTAAAGACGTCGATCGAAGCAGACGTGCCCATCGCCATGAACCGTTGCGCTCTTCCAAACCACGGGCTCGAACCTGGTCTTTGGTACAGCAAGAAGACAAACCCGCTCGGTCTGCTCGAAGACCTCGATCGGCTTCTGTCGGATGGTGCCGTGGTCTCGCGTCCCCGCAATGTTTATGACCCACGAGTGAAGGGCGCGGTTCACATCGTCGATGTCCTCGCCGTCGCGGGCAGCCAACGCGTTCTTCTTCACATATTTCACCGCCGCCTCGACTTTGCCCTTCTTCTTCGGCGCAAATGGTGGCGTCGGGTCGCTTTTGAAGCCGTAATGTCGCGCGAGCTCGCGATAGCTCCGGTTCAGCTCCGGCGAGTCTCCAAGGCCGAAGGCGGCGCGAACGACCGCAGACTTGAGATTGTCCGGCACGAGAATCTTCGGCACTCCACCGAAGAAATCGAAGGCCTCCATGTGAAGCCTGATCCACGTCTCCGACTTCTGATCGAACACAACCTTCGCAAACATGTGCCGGCTGTGACCGAGCACCATCACGAAGACCCAGGCTCGCCGAAGAACCTGAGAGCGAGGATCGAAGAGCTGCCCGGTCTCGCCAAAGTCGACCTGTGCGATCTCGCCCGGCGCCGTCTCCACGCGAATCGCGATATCTTCCGGCTGCACCCCCTTCTCGCGCACCAACTTCCGACGAAGGCGTTTCACGGCCCAATAGCTGCCCTTGAAATCCTGCTGTTCCTGCCGGAGTCGATCGTACGCTGCGCGAGGCCCCAATCCGGCCTCCATCAACTTCGTCACGTGCGTCAGCCAGGTCGCGATCGACGACGCTTCCTGTGCCGCGACCTTCGGCGGGTGATGCTTCGCGATCGCCGCTTTCAGCGCCTTCATGTTCGGGATGCTGTCCTCTGGGCCAGTCAGCAATCCCTCCTTCTCTAGGGCCTCGCGATATTTTCGCTCCGTGTTCGGACCCATCCGCAGAAGCCGCGCCACCTCGCGCGCTTCGTTCCCCATCCGATGCAACCTGACGAGCTCTTGAAGTCGATGTGGAGCTCCCCCGCTTTCGTGGACATTTTCGGAAGCGTGACGAACGCGGTAGGAGTGAACAAATGGCGAGACGTAAAAGGCGGAATTTCAGCGCAGAGTTTAAGGCTGATGCCGTGCGTTTGGTGACGAGCGGGTCGAAGACGATCCCGGAGGTCACCAAAGATTTAGATCTGACGGAGACCGCGCTCCGAGACTGGGTGAAGCGAGCCGAAGCGGATTCGAGCAAAGTGCCGACCTCGACGCTTACCACCGCCGAGCGGGCAGAATTGATCGACCTTCGGAAGCGACTCAAACGGGCAGAAATGGAGCGAGACATTTTAAAAAAAGCCACGGCTTACTTTGCGAAGGAGAGCACGTGAAATTCGCGTTCATTGACGCAGAAAAGCAGTGGCCGATCGAAGTGCAGTGTCTCGTTCTCGGCGTGTCACGCAGCGGATTCTACGCGTGGAAGGGTCGTCCTTTGGCCGCGCGAGCCCAGCAGGATGTCGCTCTGATCGCCGAAATAAAAGTCGCAGTTAAAGCTGGTCGCGGAAATTACGGCAGCCCTCGCGTGCATCGAGAGCTTCGAGCGAATGGACGGGGCGTTGGTAAGAAGCGCGTCGAGCGGCTCATGCGTCAGGAAGGTATCACCGCGCGCCGGAAGCCACGCTTTCGCCGGACCACCGACTCGAATCATTCCCATCCCATCGCGCCGAATATTCTTGAGCGGAAATTCGACGTTCAGCTCCCAAATACGGCCTGGGTGACGGACGTGACGTATATTTCAACGCAGGAGGGCTGGCTTTATCTCGCTGCAATACTCGATCTTTTTTCACGCCGTGTGGTCGGCTGGGCCGTGAGCTCGAATAACGACCGTGCTCTCGCGCTCAGTGCTCTTGATCGCGCGACATCGAGCAGGCCCACTAAACACGGAATGATCCATCATTCTGACCGCGGGAGCGTTTATGCGAGTGGTGACTACGCGGACGCGTTGGCGAAAATCGGAGCCGTAAAAAGCATGAGCCGAAAAGGAAACTGCTGGGACAATTGTGTGCCACGAACAGTCCGAGATCTGGAACGGGATTTTGGATTGATGCTCCTCAAGAGATGAGGGATGGCCCCTCGGAGCCGGATGACAGGATCAGGCTTCAAACCACGTCGAGCTGCTACGGTAAAGAGTCGTGGTGGTGAGCGTCGACGGAAAAGGTGCTGTGAAGGCATCAGGTGTGGGACGGAAAGACGAACGCAAGTGAACTGCTGATGACGTGTCGAAAAGCAAATAACCGACATCAAAAACGAGCAGAGTTGTTGGCTCGTGATCAGTCCAGACGATGCCTGTTTTCGGGCTGGGCGGTGTCCGGCATGGAGGCAGCGTGATTCTGTTCCAGGCTCAGGCGGGGAACGTGGGAACCTGTCGCTTCGATGCGAAGGGAGAAATCCAAGTGAGCGGACCTCACGAGGAAAAGAGTACCGAGGCGAAGCACAGGGACGGAGCAGCTCGTAGTAGCAATGAAGCGTTCGAAAGTACGCTGAGCAAAGGGGCTGCGTCATTCATCTGGGCTTTCAGATCAACCCGCAGGGGGAGGAGTCTGTGAGCTCAGCAAGACCTTTCGAGATCAAGAAGGCGATGGTCTGGGCAGCCTATGAAAGCGTGAAGCGCAGCAAAGGCGGTCCGGGCGTGGACGGTGTGACTATTGAGGATTTCGAGCAAGATTTAAAGAACAACCTTTACAAGATCTGGAATCGAATGTCGTCGGGAACTTATTTTCCGCCTCCCGTGAAACGAGTAGTGATCCCCAAGGATGGGGGCGGAGAACGGGAATTGGGAGTGCCGACGATCGGAGACAGGATTGCTCAATCGGTCGTGAAATTATACTTAGAGCCGGTCGTGGAGATTCACTTTCACGACGACTCTTATGGATATCGACCCAACCGATCTGCAATCGATGCCGTCGCCAAGGCTCGCGAGCGATGTTGGAGAGAGGACTGGGTTATTGATCTCGACATCGAGAAATTCTTCGATAGTCTCGATCACGATCTGGTCATCAAAGCAGTCGGAAGATTCACGCAATGCAGGTGGATTCTGCTCTATGTCGAAAGATGGCTTCGAGCGGATGTCCAATTGCAGGACGGCTCCCGGCAAATCCGGAACAAAGGAACGCCACAGGGAGGTGTAATCAGCCCTCTGTTGGCGAACATTTTTCTGCATTTAGCCTTCGATGAGTGGATGGCGCGAAAATCACCGGATATTCGCTTCGAGAGGTACGCCGACGACATCGTCGTTCATTGTAAAACTGAACGACAGGCCTCTTTCTTGAAGCAGAGTATCGAAATGCGTCTGGCCCAATGTCGACTGCGTTTGCACGTGGCGAAGACGCACATCGTCTACTGCCATGATGCGCGACGCAGAGCTGTACGCGAATCAATGAGCTTTAACTTTCTCGGATATACGTTTCGTCCACGATCGGCGAAGAATCACGAAGGGAAGCTTTTCGTGAGCTTTAGCCCGGCCGTGAGCGCCAAAGCGACCAAGGCGATGAGGCAAGCCATGCGACGACAATGGAAATTAAAGGAACGAACGTTCCTCGATCTCCATGATTTGTCCGTGTGGCTCAATCCGATTATTCGAGGCTGGATTCAATACTATGGTCAGTTCTGCCGATCAGCTCTGTTCTCCGTACTCAACCACATCAACGAAAATCTCGTAGGATGGGCAATGCGAAAATTCAAGCGACTACGCCGGCGGCGAACACAAGCCAACGATTGGCTCAAGGCCGTCGCACGACGAGAACCGCGTCTTTTTGCGCATTGGCAACATCAGGGTTGGATGACAAGAGCCGTATGAGTCGAGAGATTCACGTACGGTTCCGTGAGAGCGTCGCGGTGAGATCCCGCGGCGCTACTCGACCCGTCGCGGAGAGTTTCTTTGCGACCATCAAGGGCGAGCTGATCGATCACGAAAATTACGCAACGAAAGAGGCTGCCATCAATGCGATCGGCGACTTCATTGACGGCTTCTACAACACATCCCGTCGACACTCGGCGATCGACTACGTGAGTCCCATCGAATTTGAATTGCAATTCATGGCCAAAGAGATAAACGGGATGGCCGCATAACTTGACTGTCCACCGGATCGGGGGAGCTCCAATGCATGTCTGTCCTCCGTTGTGCCATCCGTGGCTTCCGCCAAAGCCGACAGAGGACGCGCTGTCCATGCCGAGTTGTTCCACGGCGCCGGTGGCGAACGCGGGAGCTCATCCGCGATCCGCTTGGCCGCCCCGGGCGCGATCCGTTTGGCCGCCCCGGTCGTGATCAGCTTGGGTGCCCCGACCGCGATCTCATAGGCCGCCCCATGACATGCTGCGCGCCGACCACTTCGTGCGAAGTCGCGAATGCCGAGCGTTCGACGGCTAAATGGCTGCGGGATCGGCAGGTGGCTCGACGAACTGTTTCGAGTCGGGCATCCTACAGGTCGTTATGGGCGTGAAGCGCAAACTCGTCTCACTTGTGGCCGCGGATCTCGAAGCATCAATTCGAAGGATCAATGTTGAGATAGTTGGGCCGTTAGAAGTCGAGGCATTGAACAGACGATTCGCTGAAACCAATCAAGATTTCGAATTTGATTCCGACCTTGCGAGTCTCGAGTTTGATTTAGGATATCGATTAGAGCTTGTCGGCGAACGCCTGTTGATCCAGCTCGATGCTCTGGGTATGCATGCCGCGCGGGCGGATTTTGTAGAAAAGTGGTCTGGACTCCGAGGCGTAGGGCTATCGAAGTACTCATTTGGCTACAACGAGGATGACGGAGAGCATCTGGATTCCATAGCTTTGCGATACTTAAGAGAGTTTAAGTCTTCGTTAGATTCCCTGACAGGCGAAACTGACGGCGCACTAGTGAAGAGCTATCGCGCACAGGAACTCGAGAGACTTTCACATACGCTTCGCTCGACCGCTCGGCTCTTGCACTCCTTCAAGATTCGTCCGCGAAAAGAATCCGATATCCAAAGCGCGATGAATAAGCATCTTTCGGGGTTCTATACTGACTACTCTACAAATGTCGCCATTGCCAAACCGCTGAAGAGCTTCAAGCCGGATGCCGGTATCCCCTTGCTGCACGCGGCAATAGAATTTAAATTTGCTGGAAGCGAAGCAGAGGTCAAGGTGGCTATGTCTGGAATCACGGAGGATCTATCTGGATACGCAGGATCGAAGGACTGGCGACATTTCTTTTCGGTCATCTATATGACCGGTCCCTGGGCCGTAGAAGGGCAGTTCGCCCAGGCGCTCGGGATGTCCGGGAACGCGGGCGCTTGGACCACCATTCTCGTTACGGGTCGAGGAGGCCGCGCAAGGAAAGCCAAAGAGGCCGGCACGGCATGAGCTGATTGAGGGCTCTCGCCCGGTCGCGCACCCAGCTTGGCCGCACATCCGCGTGCTGCGCGCGCGGAACAATCTTCTTGGCGCCGGCCTTCGTCGCTGGCTTCCTTCGCCGTCACCTGGGAAGATTGTCGGTCGAGCTTGTCGTTCGACGTCCAAAAAGACGGAGGGCCAGCGTACGGAATGACTGCTTCCGCTCGGTCGCGACCCGTCGTCAGACACGGTCGGGCGGAGCCACCTCCACTGCGACGGCTCGAAGCGTGGATGGCCCGACAGGTGCTTCCGCGGCTAATCTAATCAAACGACAAGGCCGTAGAAACGCGGTTCATTTAGCCGTAACATCGCTCCTACAGACGCGTAACGTTCTGACCTGTTGTGAACGCCGTCGCGAATCGGAAAATTCTTTTCGCAGGCGGCGACGATTCACGGGGCGTCGTTACCTCAGAATCACTTGGAGATAGTCGTGGCATACGAAACCGACGAGCGGCTCAAAAGTTATCTCGATACGAATCAGCTTAGTCGCGAACAACTGTGTCAGGCGGTCTTGGCACTTGATAAACGGTTTACTGACGTCGAGCCGAGACATCCCCGGGGAGGGCCGGACGGAGGGCGCGACCTGCAAGCACTATTTAACCGGGAACATCTAGCCTTCGCGGCGGTAGGCTTCCTAAATCAGGCTAACGACTCGAGCGAGCAAAAGCGTCGCGCCGTCTCCAAGTTCGAAGATGATCTGGCGGCGGCCGTTTCTTCGGAACCAGCCCCGCGCGTATTTGTCTTCTTTACAAATACAAATCTGACCGTCGGAGAGAAAGACGCGTGTATCGAGAAGGCTAAGAAGGCGGGCCTCTTCCACAGCGAGATTTTTGACCGCGAGCGGATTCGAATCCATCTCGATAGTGCGGATGGTCTCGCCGCCCGCTTTCAGTATCTTGGGATGCCGCTTTCCGACGCGGAGCAGGCAGCGTTCTTCGGTCGATGGGGCAGCGAGATACAGAGCGTGATTTCCACCGGCTTTCAGCGCGCAGAAAAGACTCTGAATCGACTCCTTTTTCTCCAGGAGTCCCTCGACGCGATTGTTTCTCTTGTGGTCGTTCTGAATCTGGATCGCGAGTATCAGGGAGATGAGATTGGGCCTTTCCGCGTGTTTTGCGACCTAGTCCTGAAGGAGCCGAAGCATGAAATAATGGCCATACTTTTTGGAGCTTGCAATGGTTCGCGACGCTTCCGCCACGACTCACCTTCGGCTGCGAGTTCCTCAAAATGGAGAGGTATAAAGTTTGGTGTCAGTGGTGCCCAATGGCATTGGCGCATTCCAAAGCGAGCTCATCAGGAGTCGCTTTCCAAGCGCAGGACGACGACGACGAAACCGGAGTATAAGAAAGTAGGCAGCTACTCTGCTGTCGGGCAGGATTCGGTCAGAAGTATTCGGATTGCCTATAGCAATAATGGGCTTATCCGGTTCGTTCCAAGCCTAACAATCCGTGATTTGGATGATGCCATGTTTGTTGTTTTGCTAAACAAATCGTTGGCGCTCAAAACGCAGTCTATTTCCGTCTATGCAAACGGGTATAAGTTGCACGAGGTTCCGGGAACGCGTCTTTGTCGGAACGACAGGGACTCAACGATCCCAACTCCACTACTGCTATATACTGAAGAAGAATTATGCGATCCATGGGTCTGTTTGCATCCCGACAACGCAACGGCTTTCTGCCTGTCTTTTTTTGACCAGACACCGGTGCGAACGATCTCGTATCGCGAAGTATCTAACGAAGCGAATAACGCGGGTGAGATACGCTTGCCAAATAAGTGAGTGCCGACCATGCGTGTGTGATTACCTGATGGTCGAGAGCTTCCAGGCTAGAAGAGGTGAGCATCGTCGGCCGCGAACACGACCATTCCCGCAGCGGGTTGACGAAGACGCCAACCGCTTCGAGAGGTGCCGCCCGAAGTCGTCGCTGCGCTCCTCCGCCGGCGAGTCGCTCGAAGTCGGGAATGGCGAATGTTCGACGGCAAGCGGGACGGCTTCCGGCTTACATTAATCCGGAGATATCACGGTAGCCACTCAGCACGCGGATGACTTCTATGCCTACCGCCACTTTCCGATAGTAAATCACGTAGCGTCCCGGATGACTGCGAGCTCCGGCTCCCAAGTCGCTGCGCGCGTGACCGGCACGAGGGGACTTCGCGAGCGTGTTGCAAGCCGAGTTGATTCGATCGAGCAGCCGATCGGCGGCCTTCGGATTGTCCTGGGCGATATAGAGCCAGATCTCCAAAAGGTCGTCGTCGACGATCGGCGCCGCGCGCGATGCGATCGGCCGTGCGCATGAGTCACCCGTGCCATCAGGCGCTCCGCTTGCGCGACAACTTCTGTCGACCGCGCTTCTTTATCTTCGCCACGTCGAGCGGGACAGCTTCACCCGCATCGAGCTCATCGAGTCCCTTGGCTATCTCACTCTGAAGCTCGCCCAGCTGTGCTTCACGCAGTCGGTCCCGGTCCTCAAGCAGGCGAAGAGCCTCCCGTACGACTTCGCTGGCAGACCCATATCGTCCGGACGACACCTTGCGGTTGACGAAATCCTCGAGCGCGCGCGTGAGAGACACGTTCATGGTCATGCCTCGCATGCTCCCGACGTTGGCAAATGATGTCAATCTTTGCCATCAAGCTTGCAGGCATCTTTTCATCGGAGTGGAGCGCCCCGTCCAACGCCGTGCAGCGAACACGAGCCTTCGCGCTCCCCGTACGCTTCGCGACGTGGATCGAGTCGCGAAGGCGTTCGACGTCGAGATCATCCTGATCGAAAGGACGGCGGATGATCTCCACCGATTCCGAGTCGCGGTCTCGCGCTACGCGACTATCGGTTCGCTGGGGCACTGTTGCTTGCAGATTCCGTTTACACGACGTAGTCATGTGGGCGGTGAGCGCCGCGATCATCGGCGGAATTCGAGATCGGGTCCGCGCTGGACGCATTCGCATCACACAACACGCGGCTGTGGAGATGGTCGCTGACGCCATCTCGCTCGACGATCTCCTCCACGCCATCGAGTCCGAGAATGCACAGATCGTTGAAGATTACCCGCAGCACAAACGCGGGGCGTGCTGCCTGCTCGCCGGGTTGGAGCCCTTGGTCGCGCCATCCACGTCGTCTGTACATCCGCGAACCCGACGCTTATCATCATCACCGTTTACGAGCCGGCGCCTCCCAAATGGGCGACGCCGACTCCACGAGGACCATGATGGATAGCTGCACGGTTGATGGCTGCCCGGGTCATTACGAGCGCCGAGGCGTGACGCATACGGTGCGCCACGAAGGTCAGCTCGTAGTCATCGACCATGTTCCCGCTGACGTGTGCACAATTTGCGGGGACGTGCTGTTTTCACCGGAAACGATTCGAGTGATTGAGCAGATGCTCTCAACTCGCTCGCAACCGTCAGGTTCCGCTCCGATCTACGAATTTCGCAAAGCCGGTTGAGCCGCACGCCGCGAACAACGCTTGTTCCGCGTGCTTCGCGGCAAGGCTCGGTCGAGGACCGAGGTTTCTGAGGGTCCTTCAGCCTGCGTTTTGATGACAGCGGTACCGGCCAGATTCGCTCTGTCCAAGTTTGTCGTGAGTGGCACGACGAGCACGGTATGTATCGCCCTCGTAAGCTCCTCGCTCTGCTAGATAGAGCTCACCCGTTTCAAGGCAGGTCCTCTTTCTCGAGAGCTTCGACCCACTCCTCGAGTCCTTGTGCTGCGAGGTGTTGGTCCTCATCGGTTGGAGCGAGCCGTGCAAGCTCCCATCGCGAAGGATCGGACTCCCGAACGACGATGAGGCGGACGCGCTCTCCTGGACGAAGCCTGAGCGGCTGGCTCGGGCGGAGAACGCCATCGCGGTACTCGGCTTCGACGGCTCTCGTCGCTCAAGCATAACACGCGACCAGAGCATCCTGATTTCGCGGGCGTTCGACTTGATCTGTATTTCCCGGTGATGGAAATGAGGTAGTCACCACTGGGTTGGTCCGGCGTTCTCTTGGATGCTCGGAGGGCCGCGATGTCAGATGATGACGAAATCGAGGAACACCTTGCGTCAGTAGAGCTACTGTCGCTTCAACTTCCCCGACCGCGAATTCGCGAAGTGATGGTTAATTGGATCGTTCGCGCGTCTTCTCAATATTTCTCGTCGGATTCCGCCGCGCGATTCTTGGCGACCGGTGCGGAGGTCGAGCTCGCGCATAGAAATCGCTCGCGCGGCCGGGGTCGAGTTTTGGAGCTCTGGACTGAGAAGGATATTCGCGCAGACGTTCGTCGACTTTCGATGGCGATGCTCGTTGCGTGTTCGGAGGCCGCTGGCGACATCTCCCGCGAAATGAGATTTCAGATATCCGATCTCGCCGCTCAAATCCGATGGCCGGTTGCGTAGGACGAGCTCCAAGCTACCTCGCGCCGCGAACACAGCTTGCCCGCAGACGGGATGTCGAGCTCCCTTCCTCGCGTGCACCGAAACATCGCGGCGCTGCTGTTCTGGCGATCACGCTCGCATCCTGAGCACCAGATCTCGCCAGCTTTGACTCTACCTGCCTTCGCGGACACTCACCCCGGTCGGTTCCTCGCAAACTCTTGACCCTTCTTTCTCGTGATGCCGTATCGTAGTCGAGGGAACGACATGGCATCGAGCTCAAGATTCAACTGCACCCTGCTCGCGCTCGCGCTTTCATCGATCGGCGCGTTTGCGCCCGCTTGCAGCGATGGCGACTCGAACGACGGCGGCGTCGCTGGGACTGATGCGGCGGACGCTGAAGATGCCGCACAGGCCGACGCCGACGCGGGCGGCTCGGATACGCGCGATGCTCGGCCCGGCGATGTCGATCCTCCGGACCTCGGCGCTCCCGACCTGGGATCGTGTGGCTGCTCGTATGGATTTCAACAGCAGTGCGCGGAGGACGAGACTTGCGGGCGCGGATTCA
>WUUC01083869.1_pt1 | contig 19781 bp, 13 predicted proteins | sample 6278441 | NCBI WGS metagenome assembly WUUC01 (sample SAMN13675441, study PRJNA597444) | soil metagenome | isolation source: soil | place: USA: Washington | collected 2017-10
GCCACCATCGACGACCAGGCCACCGCTCAGGTGATCGGTTGCAGCGGCTTGGCCTGCGCCGGCTTGAGCACCACACCGCCCGGCAGCCGCGCCTGCCCGCCGGCGCTCAATCGCGCGCAGTTCGTGCCAGTCACCACCAGCTCCGACAGCTGCGCGGAGATCATCGCCGGGCGCGACACCCTGTTCGCTCAGACCCAGGACCCTGCCTGGCCGGACAACACCGCCTGCCCGCCGCCGTAGGGCATTCACCCGTAGTCGACGGTCTCGTCGTCAAGCACGCGTTGATCTCCCGCACGCTTGCGCTCGACCAGTTCCAGCGCGCCCCGCCCGCGCACGAGCGCGAAACCCAGCACCAGCGCGCCCGCGAAGACCAAGCTGCGCAGGCTCCCGCTGCCCAAGGCGACCACGGCCGGGCCCGGGCAGGCGCCCGCAAGGCCCCAGCCGACGCCGAACAGCAGCGCGCCAGCGATCAGGCGCGCATCGATGGGGCGCGGCGCGAGCACCGGAATCGGCACGCCGTCGCGCGTGACGCCGTGCCGACGGATCAGCACGTTCCCGAGCAGGGCGGCGGAGAACGACCCGGCGAAGAACAGCCACAGGCTCGGATCCCAGCTCGCGTCGTAGGTGAACGCGTGCAGGATCACGGCGGGCCGCTCGACCCCGGCCAGCACCAGTCCCGCTCCCGACAGCGCGCCGAACAACGGCGTAAGTACTCGATTCATGGGTCCCTCCCGCATTCACGATCGGCTTGCGACAGACTGGGAGCGCCTACCTCAGACGGCGGATACAGCGCGACCGTCAGCGACGCCGACAGCCCGAACAGCAGCGCGGCCAGCCAGGAGCGCGGCGAGAAGCGCACGGCACCCAACACGGCGTGCCCGCTGGTGCAGCCATTGGCCAGCGCGGCGCCACACCCTACCAGCAGTCCGCCGAGCGCGGCGGCCGCGAGCGGGCGCCCGGTGTCGTCGCGAAAGGCCTCCGGAAAGCGCAGCGCGAGCAGCGCGCCCGCCAGCGCCATGCCAGCGAGGAACAGAGCGCGCGAGGCTCTCGTGCGCGGAGCCCCTGTACAGACGCCGGCGATCAGACCACTCACCCCCTCCGTGCGGCCCGTCAGGAACAACAGGCCGATCAAGCCCGTGCCGAGCAGCGCGCCGCCCAGTAACGAATGGATCGCTGTGCTGGGGCTCATCGGTCCCCCTCCCGCGCACGTCCGTAGCGCGGCAAGCCCATGTTCATGCTCCACCCGCGCGGGGAGCGCCGGGAACCGGCTCGGGTCGCCTGAGCGTGTCGCCGATCGGCACAACTTCGTCGATCGGTAGCTGCGCGCAGCGGGCGTGCTCGCGCAACGCAGCCGGCGGTGGCCTCGTCAACGCAGATCGTCCCGAGTGAACCGTCCTGCTCGGCGACGGCGTAGGTGCAAATCCAGCGCACCGCGTCGAGCATGTCCTCTCCGGCTGCCCTGGAGCGTTCGGCGGCCGCACTGAGTGCCTCTGCAGTGCGGAAACCATGGCGACGTAAGATGAGGTAGAGGTCCATGTGCATTCCTGGGTTGGGTCCGATCGGAGGGATCAAAAGCTGAGGGTGGCGGCGCCCTCGAGGATCAGGGCGTGCACGCCGCTGGCGCCCGCGATCTCGACGCCCTCCAGGAAGTCGGCCTGCGTGTAGCCGCGGCTCTTGACGCACGGGGTGCAGGCGACGACGCGCCCGCCACGCCGCTGAAAGTCGCGCACCAGCTCGTTCAGCGGATCGAGTGGGGCGACGTGCGTGAGATCGATCGCGCGCCGGCGCACCAGATCGACGCCGGCGCTGGTCAGGAACACGGTGACGTGCAGGCCGGCAGTGATGCCGCCGTTGGCGAGGGTAAAACCCACCGAGCTCAGCTCGTGGTCGACGCCGTGGGTGATGAGAATGACGAGATGACGTGGTTCAGCCATGGGGCGCTCCTTTGTGGAGAACCCTGCCGCGCCCGCCTTCCCCGCGGCTTACCCGCGCCTGAGCCCGCGAATGGCCCGGCTCAGTCCTCCAGCGCCGCCGAACCGAGTGCGCGCAGGCGCGCCAGCGCCTGGGTGGTCCGCTCCGGGCCGTCGGCGAGGCGCGCGGCCAGCAGCTCACAGCGCGCCGCGTCGTACGCATCATCGGCGGCCTCGAAGCCTTGGCGAGCGATCTCCAGGACTTGCAGCGCCGCCGGGCGCAGGCCCTGCGCCGCGAGCACGCGCGCGCGCGCCTGCTGGGCCATCGCCGACCAGAGCCGGCTGCCGAAGCGCGCCGCCACGGCTTCCAGCCGCGCCGCGTGGTCTTCGGCCTCGGCCAAGCGCCCTGCCGCGACGCACATGCGCACCGCTTCGGGCAGCAGCAGGGCGCTGCAGGTGGTGCAGTTACCATGGCGCGCCACCTCGACCAGGCCCGCTTCGATCCCGCCCTGGGCGCCCGAGAGATCGCCTGCCGCCAGCCGGTTGCGCGCCATCGATGCGTAGAGCCGGGTCAGGCAGTGCGAGCGCATCGCGGCGCGCACGCCGACCGCAATGCCCTCATCGAGCAGAGCGCGCGCCTCCTCGAGCCGACCCTGCGCCGTCAGCAGCACGCCGAGCCGCTGCAGGCTCAGCGACTCGCCACAGGCGCTCGCGACGCGCCGAAACAGCTCGACCGCGCCGCGCAGCTCCGCCTCGGCCGTCGCCCAGTCGCCGCTCAGAAAGCTGAGCGCGCCGCCGAAGCAGCGGCACAGCGCCTCGGCGCGCGGCGCGCCCATGCGTAACGACTGCGCCAGCGCCCGGTCCACCTCGGCGCGCAGACCCAGCGCGCGCGCCTCGCAGTCGCCATACAGATGGTACTCCCACAGGCACAGGTGCACGTCGAAGGCTTGATCGACGTCGAGCGTCGCGGAAGCGAGCTCCGCGCGCGCGCGCTCGTGCTCCTGACCTTCGCGCCACGCGCCGAGCGCGTGGCAGGCGAGCGCCAGCATCTCGTGCCCCTTGGCCATGCCGCGGACGTCGTCGCGCCGTCTGGCCTCGGCGAGCGCGCGCAGCGCGAGATCGTAGGCCTCCTGGAAGCGCTCCTGGTGCCAGCGCAGCTGGCCGAACAAATAGAGCAGGCCGGCCAGCTCTGCGCTCTCCGCTCCGTCGAGCAGCTCGATGGCGCTCAGCAGCCGGCGCTCGGCCTCTTGGTGTCTTCCGGCCTGGAGCAGCGCCATCGCCGCAATCTTGTGCGCGGCCGCGAGCTCGCTGGCCGCAGGTCGCCAGCCCGCGCCGGCGAGCTGGATGGCCGCGTCGAGCGCGCACACGGCCTGATCCAGGTCGGAGAGCGCCAGGCGCAGGCCTCCCAGCGTGCGCAGCACGCGGAAGCGTTCGGCGGCATCGGCGTGCTCCACGGCGTCCATGACCTCGAGCGCGCGCGTCAGATACCCGGCCGCCTCCGACAGTCCCAGGCGCTGCTGCGCGCGCTGTGCCGCGCTGAGCAGATAGGGAAGCGCCCGCTCCAGGCTGCCTGCCGCCTGGTGGTGATGCGCGAGCGCCTCGGCGTGCTGGCCCCGTGCGCGCGGCCCCTCGGCCTCGAGCGCCTCGGCGATCTTGCCATGCAGGTGAGCCCGGCGCGGATGCGGGAGCTGCTCGCTCAGCGCCTTGCATGTCAGCGCGTGGCGGAAGCGGTAGCCGTGCTCGTCCTCCTCCTCGACGATGCGCGCCTCGAGCGCCTGCTCGAGCGCGTCGAGCGCGGCTTCGTGATCGAGGCCGGCCGCACTGCGTGCGATCTCGAACGGGAAGCGCGCGCCTACCAGCGACGCCGCGCTGAGCAGCCGCTCGGCATCGCGGCCGAGGCGCCGCACGCGCTCACGCACCGTGCCGAGCAGGTCGCGCAGCGGCGCCGTGTCGTCCGTGGGCGTGGCGAGCGCGTGCGCCAGCTCCTCGGCGAAGAACGGATTGCCCTCGGCGAGGCGCGCGATGGTCTCGCGCTGGGAGGCGCCGGGTGAGCCGAGCACGTCGCGCACGATCGCGTCGATGGCCTCCGCGTCGAGCGGCTCGAGCACGATCCGATCCCCGAGCTGCTCGCGACCGAAGCTGCCCAGCAGCAGGTGCAGCGGCTGCCCGACGTGGATGCTCTCCTCGCGCAGCGTCCCAACCAGCAGCAGGGGCAAGCTGCGCGCGGCTCGCGCGAGATGGTGAAACAGGTAGAGGCTCGACTCGTCCGCCTGGTGCAGGTCTTCCATCACCAGCAGCACACGGCGCGCCTGCGCCAGCGCCGACACGCAGCGCTCGAAGGCCTGAAACAGACGCAATCGGTCCTCCTGCGCCGAGCCGGAGCTGGGGCGCGCCTCGAGGAACGGGTCGAGCTCGGGCGGCAAGAGGCCGCGGCGGCGCAGGTCCGTGAAGGCGTCGACGAACGGCGCATACGGCAGGCCCGCGCCTAGCTCCGAGCTCAACCCGATCAGCACCACCGAGGTGGGGGCCGCGGCGCGCACGCACTCGGCCAACAGGCGCGTCTTGCCCAGGCCAGCCTCGCCTACGATCAGCAGCGATCCGTGCCCCCGGGTCACGAAGCGCGCGACCAGCGCGAGCGCGTCCTCGCGCCCGTGCATGGCACGCAGCTGCTCCCGCCCGAGCAGGCGGCGCGCGCCGTCGCCGAAGCCCTCGGCGGGGGCGGCCGGCGCAGGCGCGGCGAGCTGACCCGCTTCGATCGCGCGCCGCAGCTTGCGCGTGGCCAGCGTGGGCTCGACCCCGAGCCGCTCGTGCAGCGCGCGCACGCACTCCGCGAACTGCTGCAGGGCCTCGCGCTGACGCCCGGTCTGGGCCAGCGCGCTCATCAGCCCCTGGTGGGCAGGCTCCAACGTCGGTTCGACGGCGAGGACGCGTCGCAGCACGTCGATCCGGGCCGCATGCTCCGCGCCCTGCTCGTGCAGCGCGGCGAGCCGGAGGGCGGCGTCGACGAAGCGCTGGCGCAGCGCCTGCCGCTTCGCATCGAGTGCATCCGCGTACGGGTCATCCGGCAGCAGGTCGCCCTGATAGAGCGCGAGCCCCTGCGCGAGCTGCGCCGGATCGGACGCGCTGCACGCCCGCTCGAACTCCGCCACGTCGATCCAGACCGCGGCGTCGAGCCGGACCACGCCATGATCGATGCGCACCAGGTCCAGCCCCGCCCGGCGCCGCAAATCATGCAGCGCGCGATGCAGGTTGTTGGCTCCGGCGTCCAGGTCCTTGTCGGGCCAGAGGCTATCGATCAGCTGCTCGCGGTGCAGCGACCGGCCTGGCGCGAGCGCCAGCGCAGTGAGCAGCTCCACCGGGCGCCGCCGACGCCAGGCGCTCGCGGGGATCGCGCGACCCGCCACCTCGATCGCAAAGCGGCCGAGCAAGTAGACGCGCGCCGGCGGGGAGCTGAGATCCATCGGGGAGGATTCTGGCGGCCCGCGCTGCAGACGGCCAGCTGGTCGCGCAGCTGCGTGCTCGCCGACGCGCTGGCGCGTGCGCTTCAGGCGCTGCCGCCGCTGGCAGGCGCGCTTCGCCTGGCACGCGAGCTCCGCCCCAGTTGCCCCTTGCGGCTCATGCCGGGAGTCATCGTCCGATTGATGAGAACACCACGTGGCTGTTTAGCGTCGCCCTGTTGGTGGTCGGCTGCATCTCTTACTCACGGCGGGAGTTCAAGGCTCCAACACAAACCCGATCGCGAAGAGCGCTATCATTTCGGTGGCGCAACGGGAAGATCCACCAGCAGAAGTCTCCAAAGAACAGCGCAGAAGAGAGAACCACCACCACCTGACCCACCAAGCCGTCGCTATGCTCCGATCAAGTGTCCAGGTGCCCATTTTTCGGGCGGGTGCATGCCACCCAGGGTCCTCTCCTTTGCCTGCCCTGGCCGCAGGTCTCCGATGGCGTCATCCGAGCGTGCACCGGCGCCGTACGATGATGGCGAGCAGCAGACCCAAAGCGACGAGTCCACCGCCCGCAGCGCTGCGGTCGCGGTAGACGGTGCAACCGTCGCCTTGGCGGCGCGGCGGGGCGCGGCCGCTGACGCCACCGTCCGGATCGGCGGCTGCCCCGCCGTCTACTTCGGAGCTCACGCATGCAGCGCCCGCATCCGGCAGGACTTCGCAGATTCCATCGGCGGCAGCGCCGCTTTCTATGCTGCATGCCTCGCAGCTCGCTGTGCAGGCGCGGTCACAGCAGACTCCATCCACGCAAGAGCCGCTAGCACACTCGTCGTTCGATGCGCATACATCGCCCACCGGGTAGTACTCCCAGAGCGCTCCATTAGAAGCATAGAAGACCATGCGGTCGCGCTCGCTGTCGTACACCAGGCCATTCGAGAACGAGCCAGAAGGAGCCGTGCGGATCTTGCGCTGTGTCCAGGTGAACCCGTCGTATTCCCAGATCTCGTTGTGACGATAGCCACCGTACATGACGATACGCCTCCTCCGGGAGTCGTAGGCCAGCGCGTGCCCGCCGCGGGCGGAGGGGCTCACGGTCGGCGACATCCGCGTCCACGTGCTGCCGTCCCACTCCCAGGTCTCGTCGATCTGCGACCCTCCACTCCCGTCGATGTATCCGCCAAAAGATACGATGCGCTCTCGCGCCGCGTCGTAGGCCATGCTGCCGTCGCGTACGACTGTCGGCCCGGCGGTCATGGTGTCCCGCCAGGTGCGCCCGTCCCAGGTCCAGGTCGCGGCGCCCACGAGTGCCACGGTCACGCTGCGCGCCTCGTCATACGCAAGGCGCGACGCGAACCCGGGGGCGGCGGCGATGTTGGTCCATGTTTCCCCGTCGTACTCCCAGGTGCTCGCATCGACGATCATGACAGCCCGCCCGCGCTTGCTGTCGTACGCCATCGCCAGTCCGGATGGAGTCGCCGAAGCGGCGCGAGGTCCGCGTATCCAGTCCCTGCCGTCCCACTCCCATGTCGCGTCGTCCGGGTCGCTCACTGCACCGAAGTACACGATGCGATCTCGCGCTGCGTCGTAAATGCTGGCTGCACGCTGGCGTGCCGTGGGTCGTGAGGGCGGGATCTCCTGCCAGGCCGTGCCGTCGTGCTCCCAAGTACTCTTCTGAGCTCGATGCGCCACGAGCCGGCTACGCGCGGCGTCGTACACGATGGGCGAGGTACCGCGCTCGGCCTCACGCCCATCGTCGCCGTCTACGCGCGCCCAGGTGTTACCGTCCCAGTCCCAGAGGGCGCCCTCGACGAGGCTCACGACCCGTTGCAGGCCGCCGTCGTAGGTTAGCCAGCACTGGTAGGCGTACGGCAAAGGCGTCGCAGCCTCGATGTGCTCCCACGAGGCGCCATCCCATTCCCAAGTCTCCGACGCCTCGCCGCTGACGGGCCGGACCAGCACGACGAGCTCTCGCGCCGCATCGTAGGCGATGCCGGCATACTGAGATGCCGGGGACTCCGCGGACATCGCCTTCGTCCAGGCCTCGCCGTCGAACAGCCAGGTCTCCCCACGCGGCGTATCGTTGGTGTGAGCGGCGCCACCAATGAGCACGATGACGCTGCGTACGGCGTCGTAGGCGAGCGCAGCGCCGCCGCCGGCAGCGGGCCCGCGCGCAGTCAGTTCCCGCCATGCACCGTCCTCGAATAGCCAGGTGCTGCGCGAGTTATCTGCACCCACGCTGTCGGCCGCGAGACCGCCGAACAGCACGACGCGGTCGCGGCCCTCATCGTATGCCGCGCCCTGCATGAAGAGCGCGTTGGCGGGTTCGGCCACAAACGTCCAGTTACTTCCGTCCCATGCAAACACGCCGCGGTTCGGGCGTGCGCTGACGAGCAGCACCTTCGACATGCCCGCGTGATAGAGGAACCTCGCATGGCCATCGATGGTGATGCCGCCGCGATCACGGAGCTTCCAAACTCCGTTCGGCATCGCATCGAGTGCGGAGATGACTGAACCAACTTGGCTCGTGGCGGCTGGCTGTGTGCAGCCGGCGATGAATGACAACAAGGCGAACAGAACGGGAGCTCGCATCCCACGAGGATATCGTCAACGCCCGCGAGTCCCGAAGGAGAAGTGCGCAGCTGTGTAGGCCCGGGTGGGTGCGCGGAGCAATCCCGCCGGCCTCAAGCCTCGCCATCTTGCGGCCCGGCAGATTTCTGGGCCTCGTGTTCGGGAACTCCCACGAGACACCAGTCCTCGAACGACGTCGAGCTTCTAATGCGTCTCCGGGGAGCTGAAGGCGCGAATCACCCCCCACGCGCCGCGCGACTTCGAGCATCCTGAGCTCGCTGCTCGACACCTTGGCGCCGCCTGGCTCGATCGCGCGCTCCGTAGGAGCCTCGCGCCAGTAGAAGGCCAGGCGGATTCCGTTCGTCTGGATCCGGGACGACGGCAGAGCACTGCGCTCAGGAAGCTGAAGCCCATGAAGGAACGACGAATGGGAATGACCGTCGACGCATACGGGGAGAGCGCGCCGAGTTCTAGGAAACCCATCTAAGCGAAGAACCGTCGCCGCGCAAGAGACTTGACGATGGCAGTCCGCTCTGAAGTTCGCCTGCGCAACGTCCAAGAGGGCGAAGATGTTCCCGCCTTGGGACATCCGATCTCGGTAGGGGCGCGTGTGCTTTCTCCTCGACCCAGGCGACGAACATGTCTTGTTCAGAGGTCTCGGCTACGCCTCAGGGTTCGTCGAAGTTCAGCGCGGCAATCACCGCCCTAGTATCCTCTTGAGCCGCAAGCCAGGCGGTGAAAAGGGAGAACCCGTGACGGGCAGCACGAACGACCCGCGCTACGCGCCATCACGTGGCTAGCCGCCGACGCAGGTGCCCGGGCACGTGCCCAGCCAGTGCACCCCGTGCTGCGGAAAAGCATTGTACTCCGCAAAGGTTTGGACGGCATGGGCGCTGCATCCGCTGCTGCCAACGAGACCGTGTAAGACGTGCGGCTCGCTGGAGAAGCGATGAAAGTCAGGAATGAGCTTGGGGTCTTGGTCACACGGTCCACCATCCGCAACAGCGTGAAGAGCGGCTTTGCGCTGGCTGCGTTGCTGTTGGCGAGCGGCGGCGCGCACGCGCAGGAGACGCGCAGCGCGCTGGTGAAGCTGCCGGGAGAGGACGCAGCGCGCACGGTTACGTACGAGGTCCGCAGCGGCTTTGCGCTGTACGAAGGCGACATGATCCTGGGACGCGTCGACGCCAGCGGCAAATTGCTGAGCGCGAGCGGACAGGTGAGTACGCAGTCGATCACGGTGCCAGAGGGATCGCTCTGGCCCGATGCCGTGGTGCCTTACCAGATCGATGGCGACTGGGGCCTCGATACGACCCGGATGCGCAACCGCGTCCTAGCGGCCATCGACCACTGGCAGGAGCGCACGCCGCTGCGCTTCGTTCGCTACAACCCGAATCTGCACACGAGCTGGGTCAGCATCGTGCAGGACGAGGCGCGCGAGTGCTCGGCGAGCATCGGCCACGGCAGCGGAAGGCGCAACATGCGCATCGGAACCGCCTGTGACGAGAGCACCGTGATCCACGAGATTGGCCACGCCATCGGTCTGCATCACGAGCAGACGCGCAGTGACCGCGACCAATTCGTAAAGATTCAGTGGCAGAACATCAAAGCGAACAAGCGCCACAATTTCTGCCGTCGCGCAGGCGCGCCCTTCACGACCACCGAGCTTCTCTACTGCTCGGGAACACCCACGGGCGGCGTCGACCGGCTCTCGGACTACGACTACGACTCGATCATGCATTATCCGAGCAGCGCCTTTGCCCGCGACGACTTGCCGCTAGGCACCGTCACTGTGGAGCGCTTGTTGCCTGGGAACATCGACGACAATCGCGTGCTCAGCCCCGAGGACATCGCATCGGTTGAGCGCCTGTACAGCTTCGTCTCGAGCTCACGCGCTACGCCTTTCTGCGCGGCTGCGCGTGGCGAGGTGTGCATGACCGGAGACTTCAATGCGGACGGTCGGGAAGACCTGATCTCTTTCCACCACGGCGCGTACGAGGGCTCCTCGGACGTGATGGTTTCACTCAACAACGGCAGCGGCGCTTATCTTGCGCCGCAGCGCTGGGCCACAGGATTCTGTGGGCGTGAGCAGGAGGTCTGCAGGGTCGGCGACTTCAACGGTGACGGCGCCGACGACATCGTCACGTTTCACCACGGCGCGTTCAACAACTCGAGTCAGGTATTCGTCTACCTGTCGAACAAGAGCAGCAGCTTCTACTACCCGGGTAAGATGTGGGCGACGGGCTTCTGCGGACGCTCGCAGGAGATCTGCGACGTGGGCGACTTCAATGGCGACGGGACGGAGGACATCATCACGTTTCATCACGGCGCATTCAACAATTCGAGCCAGGTGTTCGTCTACCTCTCGGATCGGACGAAGTTCAACTATCCTGGCAAGATGTGGCAAAGCTCGTTCTGTCACGCCGGCATGAAGTGCGGCGTCGGTGACGTCGACGGAGACGGGCTGGCGGATGGCGTCGCATTCTTCCAAAACGTCTACAGCAACGAATTCGCGAACGACGTGTGGGTGGCCAGCAGCACCGGCAGCGAGCTGCTCGAACAGCGCAAGTGGCACGACGATTTCTGCGGCGCGCTCGACCTGTGCACACTCGGGGACGTGAACGGCGACGGACGCGCCGATGCCGTGTCCATCCTCGGGCGCCTCGCGAGCGGAGGCAGCACCCCGGCACGTACGCATACGATCCTGTCGGATGGCGCGACCTTCGACGAGCACGTCATCGATGGGCTCTCACGCTGCAGCATCCGAGCGAGCTGCGGCTTGGCAGACATGGATGGCGACGGCCGCGACGACGTATTCGCCTACCATCCGCGCGGCAACCAGCTGTCGATCGCGCGCAGCCAGCTGCCTCAGTAGTCCGGGCCGTGCGGCTGGGCACGTAGATGGGCGGCGCGTCGCCCGTGCGCGTCAGGTCCCGGGCGGCACGATATAGTAGCTGACGGCGAGGAAGAACATCTCGTCTTCGGTCGTCACGCCCCAGGTCACGGCGCAGGCATCGCAGCTGCCCGTGCCGCACTCGGCGTCGCTCGAGCAGCTCTGGCCTGCATGTCCGCCGCCTGCGCAGTAGAGCGGCCCCTGGCAGCTGGACCCGGCAGGAAGCTGAGACTTACGCTTCAGCAGCGCCGGATCGTCCTTACCATTGTCGAACACTGAGCAGAACTTGATCGTCCGCGCTTCTGCTTCGGCTTGGTCGAGCTCACGCGGCGGATCGAACAGCGTGGTCACAGGATCGTTATAGTAGCGGCTCTGCTGGATGGGCTCGGCTTCGTCCGGCATGCACCCTCCCACTGGACAGCTGGTGGCGTGCGGCGGAAGCCACGTGCGCCAGCGCACACCGCGCTTGTGTACATGCGACGAGAGGCTGACCGCGCGTGCATGGCGCGGCAGCGTGTACAAGGAGCAGTACTCGCGCTTCTGATACGGCGGAACGTTGATCAACAGATCGGCGTTCGGCGTGCTCTCGCCGGCCGTCAGCACACCCTGCAGCTCGTACCCGCGCTCCTCCGGCGCGGCAAACCAGAACGTGTTGTACTGCTCGACGGTGGTGTCCTTGCTGGTGAGGTTGAAGCCGTGCGAGTTCCACAATATCATCCCCTTGAGCGGGAGCTTGGAGTAGACGCCGTCCGGATATGCCTCGCTGTTGACCGGCGATTGCGCGCCACCTGCAGGTACGCTGCTCGACTCCTTGTTGGCTGGCCCGAAGCCGCCGCAGGTTACCATCGCGCGCGGGGCGGCCTGACATACGCCTCGTGATCCGCACTGAGCATCGCCATTCGTAGGCGCGCAGCTCTGATCGGGTCGCTCACCTCCCGCGCAGCGCCACGGGCCCCAGCTCGGTTCGTCGGCAGCGATGGTGCCTGCGTAGACGCTGATCGCGCTGTGATGCGATTGGGCGTCCTGCGAGAGCATGCGCTCGTTCACGCCTACACAAGTCTGCGCGCTTCCGCCGATCGTGCATGGCAGCTTCGCCCACTCGGGCGCGGAGTCCGTCAGGTCGTAGTAAGTGGCCAAGCAGACCTCCCCCTCGGACCGCGCTTTCACGGTCCAGGGGCCGGCGGCGTGCTGAAAACCCTTGTCGGCACTCGGTACCGGCGGGCGCGGTGCCTTGTTCGGATCGGCCGAGGCGGGCTGGGTACAGTCGAGCACGTCCTGTGTACCCGCGACCACCCCGGTCTCGGGGGCCCCGGCGCGAATCCAAAGCTTGAGCGCAGTGAGCTGGTCGCTGGTGAGCGGCGCCCGCCCGATCGGCATTTGCGCACCGCCGCCGGCCGGCAGGTGCGTGCCGTCGATACCCGCCGCGACCTTGAGGTACAGGAAGCTCAGCGCCTGCTCGCCAGGCGTCACACGATTCATCGGCTTGGTCAGGCTGGCGCTCGCAGGACGGTTGATCAGGTTCGCGTAGCTGACGTCGCTGGCCAGGTCGAGTTGCCCCTGCTGCGCGCTCGCGCTGTGACAGACGGCAGCCGTACATCCATTCGCCTCGAAGATGGACGTGCGGATCGCCCGCCAGGTACTGTCGCAGGCGCGAGGGCTGTCGTGCTCGTACGTGCTCGCGTCCGAGTCGAGGCACTGGTCCCATGCCCGCGTCGATCCATCGCTCGAGGCGCCGTCGCGGTCACCCAAGTCGGAGTCGGCGCCTTCATTGTCGTGCGCGGGGGACGTGGTGCCCGCATCGCTCGCCGCCGCGTGGACGTGCTCCCCGCCCGCGCCGGCCGCGTCGTAGGCTGGTGGCAGGGTCGGGTGCTCATCGCTGACGGCGCTATCGCTGGCGGCGCTATCCTGCGAGTTCGGGGCGATCTGTTGCTGTGGGCCGCGGCGTTGCGGCTCGACATGCTCTCCGGGTTCACCACCCAGCACCGGCTCGCCGCAGCCGAAGGCAACGACCACAAACAGAGTAGGCAACACAGGAACGCGCATGCGCTCCTGCGCGGAGCGTGGCAACGAATACATCGACTCTCCCGCGGAGCGAGCGACCGCGACGTCCTTCGGGACGCAGCTTGGGGACTCCGCGCAGAGGATGATGGGTCGCCCGCTTGCGAGCGCTCGTGCGTTCGCTCAGACAATCACGCCTGCAGCTCCTAGCCTGGGGTGCGCATCGCCGAGTGAAGTGGCGTACAGCACGAGGCTGACGCGGGCTTGGGAATCTGCGCTGTCTGCCGCCGCAACTGCAACTTGCAGACGTAGACGTACATTGGTCGGCGCCCTAGCGCCGCCGTGCAGCGCACACCCAAGGTGGGAGGCAACTACGCTTCGACTTCTTCGTTCTCCAGCAGAGCGCGCTCGCTGTCCAAGAGCGGCAGGATGCGCTTCTTCTTGCCGTTTTCGGCCTCGTTGTCGTTCGAGACCAGCGGTGAGAAGAAGTTGTCCTTCTTGGTGTACTCGTCCACGCGAAACGCGAACTTGTAGCTGGGCGCGGCGCGCTGGTTGCAGTCGGTGCGCTCGCAGAAGCGGCAGGTGGTACCCACCGTCACCGCCATCTTGCGCGGATCGGCGAACGGCATGTCGTCCGCATAACAAAGATGCTTCGCGTTGGACGCGTTGGTGCCGAGGCCGATTGCATACACCGTACCGCGCACCAGCGAGCCCTGCTGCGGCTGCTTCACCACGCGCGCGATGCAGAAGTACTCCGAGCCGTCCGGAAAGACCGAGTACTGCTTCGTGATCTGACTGGGGCTCAAGAAGGCCAGGTGCACGGCCAGCTTGGGACAGCTGCCGGTGCCGTGCGGAAACTGAATGCCCGTGCGGCCGCCGTAGCGCTTGGAGATGTTGCCGGCGACGTCCACGCGCAGAAAATGCATCGGCACCCCGCGCTTCTGCGGATCGTTCAAGTTGCACACGCGGTGGGCGACGGTCTCGAACGAGCTCTCGAAGTAGCTCGCGAGGTGCTCGAGGTCGTAACGCGTGCGCATGACCTCCTGATACACCTCGTGGTAGGGCAAGAGCAGCGCACCGGCGAAGTAGTTGGCCAGATGGATCTTGATGAGCCGTGGCGTCTCGGTGTGGCGTGTCTTGAAGTTCGCGGTCAGGCGATCGTGCAAATGCTCCTGGTCCATGAGCCACAAGCCGATGGTGTGCGCGAGCTGAAACTTGAGCCGCTGTTCGAACATGGACGACGTCAACGTGAGCCGCGGGAACTCCGGGTCCCAGCGTCGTACGACCGAGCTGGTGTTGTCCGGCTGCACCAGCTCCACGTCGACACCGGTCTTGCGCAGCACATCGACCAGGACGTCGCTCGTGTAGCGCTGCGGTAGCTTGAAGTCCTGTCTGACCTTCTCGGCACGCTCTTCGATCGCGCTGAACCAGTTGTCATTGGCTTCCAGAAAATCGGTGACCTCATCGAACGGGTTGTAGTCGAACGACAGACCGCCGGCGCCCATGGTGTCGCGCTCCTGCTTCGCCAACTGCGAGAGCAGATGATCGAGCTGACTGCGCGTGTTCTTGTACATGTTGAACAGCGCGGTCACGGTGGTAGCCATGCGTGGCTCCGACCCCAGCTGCGCCAGGTCCTCTTCACTCAGATTGAGCGAACGCAAGAGGGGCTCGTCGAGCAAGCGCGCCAAGCCGTCGTCCACGCGCCGCTCGCCGAGGCTCTGCATGAACTCCTCCATGCCGATGCCGTACAGCTCGAGCGCCTTGAACAGGAGCGGCAGCTGCACGGCGCGCTTGTCCTTCTCGATCAAGCTCAAATAGGCTGGGGATACGCCCAGACGACGCGCGACCTCGCCTTGCTGTAGGCCCCGAGCCAGCCGCAGCTCCCGTAGCCGCGTACCCATATGCGTATGCGTATTCTTCATGTCGCCTCGAGACCGGGCGGGAGCGATGTCTGTCAAACAAGGGACAATCGCGCTTTACTTCCCGCAACGCAGTCGATTGACGGCATTCTTTACTGACCGCGTTAATCAGTCAAGGCAAAGGCTGGTCAAGCTGTAAAGAGCGTCTTCCTGGGTGCCTGATCGGATGTGCAGTCATAGGGTCGCGGGCTGGCCGGCCTCTTCAATGTTCGCAAGAAAGCTGAACGACGCCGCCATCGCGAAACCCTGCTCCGAGACGCGCAGCGCTCCCCAGCGGGCCGAGAGGCGCAGATCGCGCACCGGCGTGACCTTCTCCGGCAGATGGAAGTGAAAGTCCAGCGTGCGGGTGAAGCCCCAGCGCACGAAAGCGCGCGGGTCCTCGAGCGCCTGATTGATGCGCGTGCGCAGCTTGTCTTCCACGAAGCCGGGCAGTGCGGACAGGTCCAGGCGCTCTATGCGCGCCTGCAGCGCGAGCAGGTCCGTGCCCTGGGCATCCTTCTCGATCGAGGGAATCAAGAGCACCTCGACCGTACGCAGCGTCACCGGAACCTTGATGCCGATCACATCCCATTGCAGGGTGGCACTGGTGGTGACATGCGCCCCTTCCCCATCGCGGAACCTCACCTCGCCAGGAGGATGCAGGTCCAGAACGCGCGCGGGATCATCGGCATCGAGCTGAATGCGCGTCGGCGTCAGCTCATGCAACACGTGCAACAGATCGTCTGCGGTCAGGATCGCCTGCAGCCACATGCAGGGGCAGCAGAGCGAAGTCCGTGCCAGAGCGCGAGTGCTTACTCGAGCTTGCGCTGCGCCGAAATCGCGCCGGCGATCAGGATCACCAGCAGCTCGAGCATGGCCACCTGGGATGCAAGCGTGTAATCGCCGTTTCGAACGAGGTGTCCCGCGAGAAGAGCGGGCGCGGAGACCAAGATGGCCAACAGCAGGGAGGGCAGGCGGAAGTTCGACATCGAGGCCCAGAATAGCGTGAATGTCGCGAGGCGAGAAGCCGCACTGAGTCTTACGCGCGTGCTCGGGTCTTGCGGCTGCTTTCCAAGCTGGCCTGGCTGCGTCAGAAGCCCGGGACCGCAGCAAAATGCCGCAGGCTCATGAGACACCCACCACCAAGCGATCGGCCAGCGCCTGTGCCGCCCGCAACGCGGGCTCGCCCTGCGCGATGCTGCGCTCGATGCTCCCGGAAATCCCACCCAGCCCTCCGAGCGCTTCGATACCGAGAGTGCCGACCCGGCGACTGAGCCATTCGAAGGCCCACGCCAAGCGCCCTTGCTGGCGACGCAGCAGGATCCCGCTCGCGCCCAGCGCCCGATGGTGCGCGAACAGAGCGTCCGCGAGCTTGTCGATGCCTTGCTGGTCGCGCGCGCTGGTCAAGAGCACCTGCTGTTCGCCGCCCGTTGCCCCCACCTGTCGCAAGGTCGCCAGGGCCGACTTGAGATCGGACGCTGCGCGCGCGGCGCTCGGGCCATGATCCGCCTTGTTGACGACCAGCAAGTCGGGAATCTCCATGACGCCGGCCTTGAGAAACTGCAGCACGTCGCCCGAACCGGGCTGCACGACCACGACGACGGTGTCCGAGACGTTGGTGATGGCCACCTCGCTCTGACCCACGCCGACCGTCTCGACCAGCACCATGTCGTAGGCGGCAGCCAACACCTCGACCGCCGCATGGGCTGGATGGGCGAGCCCCCCCAGCGCGCCCTGCGTGGCCAGCGAACGCACGAACAGACCCCGATCGTTGGGATCGAAGGCCATGCGCGCGCGGTCGCCGAGCAGGGCGCCGCCGCTGTGCACACTCGAAGGGTCCACCGCGACTACCCCCACGCTCTTGCCGCGCGTGCGCAGCTCACGCGCGAGCACTGCCACCAGGCTGCTCTTGCCCACGCCCGGCGGCCCGGTCAGGCCGACACGCTGTCCTTGAGCAGGCTGCATTTCCTGCGCGAGCAGCCCGAGCAGGGTGGTTACCTTGCGTTCGACCTCGGGCAGCTTGTTCTCGATCATGTTGAGCGCGCGCGAGACCGCGCTCTTGTCGCCCGCCCGCACGCCGCGCGCGATGGCTTCCAGTTCGTTCACGGACGCGAACTCACTGACTCGCTGCCCGCTCGGCCAGATCGGCGAGGTCATTCATGATTGTGTTGAGCTCGAAGTCCTTGGGCGTATACACGCGCGCCACGCCCTGCGAGAGCAGGCGCTTGGCGTCGCTCTCGGGAATGATGCCGCCGACCACGACCGGCACGTGCGCGATGCCCGCCTGCTTGAGGCGCGCGAGCACCTCCGGCACGAGCTCCAGGTGGCTGCCGCTCAGGATCGAGAGGCCGATCACGTTCGCCCCCTCTTCGAGCGCGCTCGACACGATCTGCTCGGGAGTCACGCGGATGCCTTCGTAGATCACCTCGAAGCCCACGTCCCGCGCCTTGAGCGCGATTTGTTCGGCGCCGTTGGAATGGCCGTCGAGTCCGGGTTTGCCCACGAGCAGTCGCGGCCGGCGCCCTAGCTTCTTCTCCAGCGCGCCCAGCTTGTCGCGCAGCCGCGCGACCTCCTGTGCGCCCTTCGCGCTGCCACGTGCGTGCGTGAGGGTCGCGCCCGCCACGCCAGTAGGCGCCCGGTATTCGCCCAGGGTCGCACGCAGCGCGGCGGCCCATTCACCAGTGGTGACCCCAGCTTTGGCGGCCGCGATGGAAGCGGGCATGACATTGTCGCCAGCCTTGATCGCGCGCCGCAGCCCCTCCAGCGCCGTCTCGACGCTGGCGTTGTCGCGGGCTGCGCGCCATGCCTTGAGGCTCTCGATCTGCGCCTTCTCCACGGCCGGATCGACCACCATGATGGCGGCGTCCAGATTTTCGGTGAGCGGCGACGGTGCGGTCTCGACGAACGCGTTGATCCCGATCACGGTCTGCTCGCCCGATTCGATGGCCGAAAGCCGGCGCGCGTTGCTCTCGACCAGGCGCTGCTTGATGATGCCTGCCTCCACCGCCGGCACGGCGCCGCCGTGGGCGAGGATGTCGTCGATCTCGCGCTTGGCCTCCTGGCACAGCTCGCCGACGCGCTGTTCGACCACCACGCTGCCGTCGAAGATGTCTCCGTGCTCGAGCAAGTCGCTCTCGAAGGCGAGTATCTGCTGCGCACGCAGGGACCATTGTTGGTCCCAGGGCCGCGGCAAACCGAGCGCCTCGTTCCACGCCGGCAGCTGCACGGCGCGCGCACGCGCGTTCTTGCTCAAGGTGACGGCAAGCATCTCGAGGACGATGCGGATGATGTTGTTTTCGGGCTGCTGCTCCGTGAGCCCCAGCGAGTTGACCTGCACCCCGTAGCGAAAGCGGCGCTGCTTCTCGTCGGTGACGCCGTAGCGCTCCGTGGTGATCTCGTCCCAGAGCCTCGTGAACGCGCGCATCTTGCACATCTCGTCCACGAAACGGATGCCCGCATTCACGAAGAAGCTGATGCGCTCGACCACCTTGCCCATGTCGCTCACGCCGCGATCCTTGACGGCGTCGAGAATGGTCATCGCCGTGAGCAGCGCGTAGGCGAGCTCCTGCGCGGGCGTCGCACCCGCTTCTTGCAGATGGTAGCTGCAGACGTTCATCGGGTTCCACTGCGGCACGTGCTCCACCGTGTAGGTGATCATGTCGGTGGTCAGCCGGAGACTCGCGGCCGGCGGGAAAATGTAGGTACCGCGCGACAGGTACTCCTTCATCAGGTCGTTCTGCGTGGTGCCCTGCAGGAGCTTCTTGTCGACGCCGCGCTCCTCCGCGACCGCCAGGTACAACGCCAGCAGCCAAGGGGCGGTCGCGTTGATGGTCATGGACGTGTTCATGCGCTCGACCGGGATTTGATCGAGCAGCGCGCGCATGTCTCCGATGTGCCCGATCGGGACGCCCACCTTGCCGACCTCACCCCGAGCCAGCACGTGGTCGCTGTCGTAGCCGGTCTGCGTGGGCAGATCGAACGCCACGCTCAGGCCGGTTTGGCCCCTGGCCAGGTTCGTCCGAAAGAGCTCGTTCGAGGCCTGCGCAGTGCTGTGGCCTGCGTAGGTACGCATGATCCACGGCCGTTCCTTTTTCCGTGCAGGGCTGCTCGACACTCGCGACTCCTTTTCGAACCGGCAGTAAGTTCTAATTTCATGCGTCTTTACGCGCAATCAGCGCGACTGGCAAACGCCCTTCCCGGCCCCGGCCCGCGCGTGCGCAAGCGCACGCGGAGCACGCTTGCGAGCTCCGATTCCCACGCTACCGTCGCAGCGAGGAGCTAGCGATGTCGACCAAGTCACTTTACGCGCTGGGCGAGACGCCCGAAACCGGTGTCATCCCGAAAAAAATGCTGGCACAGGTAATCCGGCCCGAGCGCTTCGGCAGCCCCATGGACGCCTTCAAGATCGAGGAAGTAGACGTCCCCACCGAGCTCCGTCCCGATGAAGTGCTCGTCTGGGTCATGGCAGCCGGCGTCAACTACAACAACGTCTGGGCTGCGCTGGGCACGCCGGTGGACGTGGTCAAGAACCGCCCCAAAGACCCGTACTTCCCGGACACCTCCGGCTTTCATATCGGTGGCAGCGATGCGTCCGGGATCGTTTGGAAGATTGGCAGCGCCGTCAGCAACGTGAAAGTGGGCGACCAGGTCGTGCTGCACTGCGGGCAGTGGAGCCTGCAAGATCCCGTCGTGAAAGCCGGACGTGATCCGATGTTCGGCCCGAGCTTTCGTATCTGGGGGTACGAAACCAGCTGGGGCAGCTTCGCGCAGTTCACCAAGGTGCAAGCGCAGCAGTGCCTGCCCAAGCCCAAGCACCTGTCCTGGGCCTCCGCGGCTTCGTACATGCTGGTCGGCGCGACGGCATATCGCATGCTTCGCGGCTGGGAGCCGAACACGGTCAAGGAAGGCGATGTCGTACTCGTGTGGGGCGGCGCGGGCGGCCTGGGCACACAAGCGATTCAGATCGCGCGCGCCTTCGGCGCGACGCCGGTGGCGGTAGTGTCCGGCACCTCCAGGGAAGAGTACTGCCTCAAGCTCGGCGCAAAGGGATGTATCCAGCGCAACAAGTTCGACC
>WUUC01111610.1_pt1 | contig 19780 bp, 14 predicted proteins | sample 6278441 | NCBI WGS metagenome assembly WUUC01 (sample SAMN13675441, study PRJNA597444) | soil metagenome | isolation source: soil | place: USA: Washington | collected 2017-10
TCGAGGGCATGCTCTACATGACCTCGTCGAGCACGAACAGCGGCGTCAGCCAGATCAACGTCGTGTTCGAGGTCAATCGGAACCAGGACCTGGCAGCTGTCGACGTGCAGAACCGCGTCAACCAGGCGATGGGCCGGTTGCCCGGCGAGGTGCGCCAGACCGGCGTCACGGTTCAGAAGCAGGCCACGAACTTCGTGATGGGCGCGGGCGTGTTTGCCGAACGCGGAGAGTACGATTCGCTGTTCCTCTCGAACTACATCGACGTGTATGTGAAGGACGCGTTGAAGCGCGTGGCGGGCGTCGCCGACATCATGATTTTCGGCGAGCGCAAGTACTCGATGCGCCTGTGGCTCGATCCCGTGAGGCTCGCGGCGCGGCAGCTCACCGCGGGCGACGTTGTCACGGCGTTGCAGGAGCAGAACGTCCAGGTGGCGGCCGGCAGTGTGGGCGAGGCGCCTGCGCGCGCGGGGCAGACATACCAGTTCAGCGTTCGTGCCGCGGGCCGTCTGCGTGAGCGCTCCGAGTTCGAGAACATCATCGTCAAGGCTGCGAAGGGTGGCACGCTCGTACGCCTGAGTGACGTGGGCACTGCGGAACTGGGCGCCGAGACCTATTCGTCCGTGCTGCGCTTCCAGGGGTTCGACGCGGTAGGCTTCGGGGTCATCGCGCTGCCGACGGCGAATGCGCTCGACGTTGAACGCGGCGTGATCGCGGAGCTCGAGCGGCTGAAGGACAGCTTTCCACCGGGGATGCAGTACCAGGTGGCGTTCAATACGACGGCGGTGATGTCCGAGTCGATCAGCGAGGTGTTGAAGACGCTGGCCGAAGCAACGATCCTCGTTGTGCTCGTCATGTTCCTGTTCCTGCAGAACTGGCGCGCGACGCTCATCCCCACGTTGACGATGCCGGTGTCGTTGATCGGTGTGTTTGCGTTCGTAAAGCTCCTGGGCTTCTCGATCAACACGCTCACGCTCTTCGCTATCGTCCTCGCGACGGGCATCGTCGTGGACGATGCGATCGTGGTGATCGAGAACATCGAGCGGCACATCCAGGAATATCGAAAGAAATCGCATGTTGCCGCATCCGACGCGATGGGCGAGGTCTTCGGTGCCGTGATTGCGACGGCGCTCGTGCTCATCGCCGTGTTCGTGCCGGTCGCGTTTTTCCCGGGCACGGCGGGTCGCTTGTATCAGCAGTTCGCGCTCACGATCGCGTTCGCCGTGGCCATCTCGGCGTTCAACGCGCTGACGCTGACGCCGGCATTGTCGGCATTGCTCCTGAGCCACGGCGGTGCGGAGCATGGCAAGGGTCGGTTCTTCTCCGTCATCGAGGGTGCGATCACCCGCGGTACGAACCTGTACGTTGGAACGTTGTCCCGCCTGATGCGGGTGCGATGGGCGATGGTGGTACTGTTCATTGCCGGGCTCGGACTGACGTACTTCGTCTACACGCGCGTGCCACAGTCGTTCGTCCCGGAGGAGGACAGCGGCTTTCTCCTGACCGTCATCCAGGCCCCCGCGGGATCATCCCTCGAGTACACGAGCAACGTGTCACGCGAGGTGGAGAAGATCCTGATGTCCACACCCGAGATCCAGGCGGTGTTCTCGGTGATGGGCTTCAGCTTCAGCGGCGCGGCACCAAACCAGGGGATGATCTTCACGATGCTCAAGCCGTTCGAGGAACGGCAGGGACGGGAGCATTCGCTGCAGGAAGTGGTCGCGCGGCTGCGCGGCCCGCTGTTCGGCGTGCAGGGCGCGATCGTCGTGCCATTCATTCCACCGTCGCTGCCTGGTGTGAACGCGCTTGGCGGCTTCACGATGGAAGTGCTCGACCAGGGCGGTGCCGCGGACATTTCGAACCTGGCCGGGGCGACGCAGGCACTCGTCGGCGCCGCCTACCAGTCGCCGCGGTTGACGGCGCTGTTCAGTCCGTTCACGGCCAACGATCCGCAGCTTGCGGTTGACATCGATCGCGAGAAGGCGCGGAGCCTCGGCTTGCCGATCAGCGAAGTGACGAGCGCCCTGCAGATCTATCTCGGATCGGCATACGTGAACGACTTCGATTTCAACAACCGCGCGTATCGCGTGTACGTGCAGGCGGACCGCGCCTACCGGTCGGACCCGAAGGATCTCGGCCAGTACTACGCGCGCACGATTAGCGGCGACATGGTGCCGCTGGCGAGCGTGGTGCGCGTGCGAGAGACGACGGCACCGCAGGTGATCAGCCACTTCAACCTGTTCCGGTCGGCCACGATTAACGGGTCCGCCGCACCCGGGTTCAGCTCGGGGCAGGCGATCGAAGAGATGGAAACGCTGGCGGAGCGCGCGTTGCCGCAGGGGTTTGGATATACGTGGTCGGGCCTGTCGCTCGAGGAGATCAAGGCTGGCGGACAGTCCGCGGCGATCTTCGCGATCGGCTTGCTGCTCGTGTACCTGACGCTCGCCGCGCAGTACGAGTCGTTCGTGTTGCCGTTCATCGTGTTGCTGGGTGTGCCGCTCGCGGTGCTGGGCGCGCTGTCGGCGCAATGGGCGCGCGGACTGCAAAACGACATCTATTGTCAGATTGGCCTCGTGATGTTGATTGGGCTTGCGGCGAAGAACGCGATCTTGATCGTCGAGTTCGCCGAGCAAATGCGGGACAAGGGGATGACGATCGTCGCTGCGGCGATCGAAGCTGCCCGAATCCGGCTGCGGCCGATCCTGATGACATCGCTGGCGTTCATCCTGGGCGTGATGCCGCTCGTGTTCGCATCAGGCGCGGGGCAGGAAGGCCGCTGGTCGGTCGGCACGGCCGTCGCCGGCGGGATGTTCTTCGCGACGTTCCTGAACATCATTTTCATCCCCATCCTCTATGTCGTCGTCCAGACCCTCCGCGGCTCGACCACTCGCACGCATGCCGAAGCCTAGCGCCGTTCTTGCCATAGTGCTCGCCCTGACGGCCTCGGCGTCGGCCCAGACGATCGAGGCTCTCAGCTTCGACGAGGCCATTCGTCGCGCCGTCGCCAGCAACCCTTCGGTCCAGCAGGCGGCCGCGGGCATCCTGCGCGCGGAGTCGCTGCTGCAGCAAACACGGGCAGGAGCGCTCCCGTCGGTCAATGCCAGCCTCGCGACGAACATCATCGGACCGGTGCCGGCATTTGCCGGACAGAACATCGTCCCGCGCTCGCAACTGAATACGTCGGCCGGGTTGGCCGTTCCGCTGCTCATGCCCGTCCAGTGGGCGCAACGCCATCAGGCGGCCGACCAGGTGACCGTGTCGCAGCGCACCGCAGACGACGTTCGCCGGCAAGTCGCACTTGCGACGGCGGAGACGTATCTCTCGGTGATCGCGTCGCGCCAGGTCGTCGAGTTGAACGAGCGCGCGCGTGACAACGCCCGGGCACATTTCGAGTACGCGCAGCAGCGATTTGAGGGTGGACTCGGCAGTCGCCTGAATGCGCTGCGTGCCCAGCAGGAGTTGTCGGCCGACGAAGCCGCGGTGGAGGAGGCGCGTCTGGCTGTCCGCCGCGCGCAGGAGGCGCTGGGCGTGCTGGTAGCGGCTGACGGTCCGGTCGATGCCGCAAGCGAACCCACATTCGAAGCGATGCTCGAGGCCGAGCCGGAACAGCAGCTGGTTCAGGCGCGATCGGACATTCGTGTCGTGCTGGCGCGCGAGTCGGCCGCGACCCGAGTGCTGAAGGACTCCTGGCGCGAGTACCTGCCGTCGGTGACGTCGCTGTTTGCCCCGCAGTTGCTCACACCGTCAGGCCTGTTTGCACCGTCCCGAAGCTGGAGTGTGTCGTTCGTCGCCTCCGTCCCGATTTGGGAAGCCGGCGAACGGCGCGGCCGTGAACGGGAGCGCCAGGCGGCCGTCGATGTGGTTCGTGCGGAGCGTGCGGGGCTCGAGCGACAGGCCACCAGCGAGATCCGCACCGCTCGTGAAGCTGTCCGCGCGACCGAGCGCGCGCTCACCGCCGCACGCTCGGGTGCCGAGCAGGCGGCGGAAGTGCTGCGGATTACCGACGTTGCGTTCAGGGCGGGGGCGACGACGAACATCGAGGTCATCGACGCGCAACGAAGCGCGCGCGATGCTGAGACCGGCGCCGCCATCGTCGAACACACCGTTCGCCGCGCCCGCCTGGAACTACTCGTCGCGACGGGCCGATTCCCGCGCTGAGGCGATCTATGAACCGCTGCTGGTGGTGCGGAACCGACCCGCTGTACGTGCGATATCACGATGAAGAATGGGGCACGCCGGTCACCGACGACCATCGCCTCTTCGAGAAGATCTGCCTTGAAGGGTTCCAATCGGGCCTGAGCTGGCTGACCATCCTGCGGAAGCGCGATGCCTTTCGGGACGCGTTCGCGGCGTTCGATCCTGACCGTGTTGCCCGGTTTACCGGGCGCGACGTCACGCGCCTGCTGAAAAACGACGGCATCGTCCGCCATCGCGGGAAGATCGAATCAACCATCAACAACGCCAGGCGTGCGCGGGAGTTGCGCGAGGAGTTCGGCTCACTCGCGGCTTACTTCTGGCGGTGGGAACCACCAGCATCGACGAGGCCGAAACGCATCACCCAGGACGCTCTGATGCGGATGTCTACGACGGCGGAGTCGATCGGCCTCAGCAAGGATCTCAAGAAGCGCGGTTGGACGTTCGTAGGCCCGACAACCGTCTACGCGTTCATGCAGGCGATGGGTCTTGTGAACGACCACGTCGAAGGGTGCGACCGGCGCCTTGCCGTTGAGGAACTGCGTCGCTCGAATCGCCCCATCAGCTCACTCTGAACCGGTTCAGACTCCACTCTGAACGGGTTCGCGGGCGGGGCCGCGGCGGGCCACGCGGGCACGTTCGCGCAATTGCTCGACGACGGAGAACGCAACCGGGGTAACCACCAGGGTCAGCAGCAGCGACAGGCTCTGGCCGCCAATCACGACCACCGCGATCGCGCGACGCTCTTCGGCGCCGGGACCCGTCCCGAGCGCCAGCGGCAGCATGCCGCCGACGAGCGCCGCCGTGGTCATCAGGATCGGCCGCAAACGATCGCGGCTGGCCTGCATGACCGCGGTGCCGAGATCCAACCCCTGTTCACGCAGGTTGCGCGCATGGTCCACCTGCAGGATCGCGTTCTTCGCCACGACTCCAAAGAGCACCAGCATGCCGAGCGCCGAATACAGGTTCAGTGTGTTGCCCGTTGCCCAAAGCGAGAACATTGCGAACGGCAGCGACAACGGCAGCGAGAGCAGAATCACCAGCGGATGCCACACGCTCTCGTACTGTGACGCGAGCACCATGTACATGAAGATGATCGAGAGCAGGAACGCCCAGCCGAACTCCTTGAACGTTCGCTCCAGCTCACGGCCGCGCCCCGCGACGCTCACCGTGTAGCCCTGCGGCATGCCTAACTCGCCGGCGGCCTGACGCAGCGCGTCGAGCCGATCGGCCAGCGCGTACCCCGGGGCAACGCCGCCGCGAAGGGCAACCTGCCGCTGGCGATCCAGTCGATCGACGCGCGACGGGCTCTGTCCGCGCACGAGGTTCACAACGCTGTCCAGTCGCACCAGCTCACCGTTGCTGCGAGGCACGTAAAGATGCTCGATCGTGCCCGGATCGTCGCGGTCTCCTTCGGCGAGCCGCAGCTGCACGTCATAATCCTCGCTGGCCGCTGCGTCGCGGAACCGCGTTACCTCTTCGTCGCCACCGACCATCAGGCGCAGCGCGGCGGCAATGTCCTGGGTGCGGATGCCGAGGTCCGCGGCCCGGTCACGATCGATCTCCGCGCGCAGCTCCGGCTTGTCGAGCTTCAACGTGACGTCAATATCGACGAGCCCCAACTCCGCGGAACGATCGCGTAACCGGTTCGCGTACTCCGCGAGCTTTTCGAGCTCCGGGCCGCGGATGACGAAGTCGATGTCGAAGTTTCCGCCGCCGATGTTGAACCCCTGAATGTTCCGAACACCTGCGCGGAGATCCTTGTACTTCGCGAGACGGCGGCGAATCTGCTGCATCACCTCTCGCTGCGTGTAATTTCCCTGGAACGCCTCGAGTGGATCCAGTGTCACGATCCCGCGCGCCAGTCGCGCCAACGAGAATACGCGCTCCGCGTGCGGCGCAATGCGCACGTACGCCTGGCCCTCGTTGACCGAGCCGGCAGGGCCGCCGCCGACCGACATCAACATGGTCCGCACGCCGGTAACAGCGCGCACTTCGGACTCGACGGTGCGCATGATCTCGTCCATCGCCGCGGTGCTCGTTCCCTCCGGCGCGACGATGTTCATCTCGAACTCCGCCTCGTCCACGTCGGAAGGCACGAACTCCTGTCGCACGAGTTGATACGCCGGATAGCCACCGATGACGACCGCGACCGCGAGCACCGCCACCGCGGCGCGGTGCCGTAATGCCCATCCGAGCATTCGGCTGTAGCCGGCATCGATGTGGCGGTAGAACCCGCCACGCGAAGCGGCTTCGCCGTGCGCGCCGGCAGCGTCCTCGCGACGGAACAGCCGCGCGCTCATCATCGGCGTCAACGTGAACGATACGAGCAACGACACGAGGATTGCCACCGCGGCCGTCAGCCCGAACTGGTAGAGGAACCGTCCCGACACGCTCGACATGAACGACACGGGAATGAAGATCACGACGAGGCACAGCGTCGTTGCCATGACCGGCAGGGCGATCTCGCCGGTGGCCTCGCGCGCCGCCTCGAATGGCGACAGCTTCTTCTCCTCAACGAACCGGAAAATGTTCTCCAGCACCACGATCGCATCGTCGATGACGATGCCGACCATCAGCACGAGCGCAAGCATCGTCACGCTGTTCAGCGTGAAGTCGAGTGCCGCCATCATGCCGAAGGTGGCGATGACCGATGCCGGAATGGCAATGCCCGCGATAATCGTCGATCGAAGGTTCCGCATGAACGCGAACACGACGAGGCAGGCCAGAATCGACCCCAGCACGAGGTGCACGTTGATCTCGTGCAGCGCCGCGTCGATATAGCGGGACTGATCGCGGATGATCTCCATCCGCACGCCGGCGGGAAGCTCACCCCGGACGCGCTCCAGGTTCGCTTTGACCGCGTCGATCAGCGCCACCGTGTTCGCGCCCGTCTGGCGGCGCACCTCGAGTACAACCGTCGGCACACCGTTCAATCGCGAGACCGAGCGCTGCTCCTTGGTGCCATCCTCGGCCCAGCCGATGTCGCGCACGCGAATCGGCGCGCCGTTGACGGTCTTGATGACCAGGTCGTTGAATGCCTCCGCGTCGGCCACCCGCCCCATGGTCCGAAGCACTTGCTCGTTCTCGCCGGCCGTGACATTGCCGCCGGGGACGTCGGCGTTCTGCCTCACGAGCGCGTTTTGAACTTCTGTAATTGGCAGCTTGTAGGCAGCGAGGCGATCCGAATTGACCCAGATGTTGATCGCGCGTTCGAGACCACCGACGATCCGGACCTCGCCGACGCCGCTCGACCGTTCGATGCGCGGCTTCACGATCTTGTCGCCGATTTCCGTGAGCTCGCGCACCGAGAGGGTGCCGGACAGCGCAATGGAAAGCGACGGGGAGTTGTCGGAATTGAACTTTCCGACGACCGGCGGCAACACGTCGTCGGGCAGCTGGCGCAAGACGGTTGCAACACGATCGCGCACGTCCTGGGCCGCAACGTCGATATCGCGGTCGAGGCTGAAGGTGGCGATCACCATCGACTGGCCGGGCCACGAAACGGATCGCAGCTCGTCGATGCCCTCGACGGTGTTGACCACTTCTTCGACACGCTCGGACACGAGCGTCTCGATTTCTTCAACGGCGGCGCCGGGAAGCGTGGTGCGGACGTTGACGTTCGGCAGGTCAACGCGTGGGAAACGATCGACGCCCAGCCGGAAGTAGCTGGCCGCGCCCACGACGACGAGCGACAGCACGATCATGGCGGCAAAGACGGGCCGCTGAATGCAGATTGCCGCTAAGGTTTTCATCGGCCGGTGGTCCTCGCCGCCGGCTCGCCGGTGGAATTTCCGTCGTGGCTGGCGCGGACGGCAACGCCGTCAACTACATCGCCAGGCTTTACGATTACGACGTCGCCCGCCTTGATCCCCTCGATAATCTCGACGCGACCGGCGGTACGCCGCCCGGTGCGGACTCGCTGCTCGACCGCCTTCCCGTCTTTCACGACGAGCACTTTCTGGACGCCGGCAAACGTCACGATCGCGTCGCTCGGCACCACGACGGCTTTGTCGGATCGGTCCACGATGATCTCCGCCGATGCGAACATGCCGGGCCTGAGCGCCGCCTGCGGATTGGCAACGGCTGCTTCGACAGGCAGCGTTCGGTTGGCCTCCTCGATGGCCGCGCCGAGTCGCACGAGCTTCCCTTGATACGTGGCCTCGTCGCCTTCGATGCGCACCCGAACAGCCTGTCCGGTGCGCAGCGCGGTCGCGGCACGCTCCGGCACCGCCACACGCAAGCGCAGCGGGTCCGTCCGAACGATCGTCAGCACCGGCGTGCCCGTGCTGCGGAACTCGCCCACCGTGACTTGGCGCTCGCGGACGGCGCCGTCGATCGGCGAACGGAGGGACGTGTCCTCCAACGCCTGGCGGGCGAGTGCGACCTCCGACTGCCGCTGCGCGAGCACCGCCTCACGATTGCGAATCTCCTCCAGGGCATCCTGGTATTTGCCTTCCGCCACCTCGAGCTGTGCTTCGGCCGCATCGAGATCTGCGCGTGACGAAATCCCGCGGTCCACGAACGTCTTCATGCGATCGCGCGTCAGGCGAGCCTCGTCGCGGACGGCGCGACTCTGACGTACAAGCGCCGTGTTCTCGGCGTTGACCGTTTTCTCATCTCCGTTAGGCGGCAGGCCGAGGCGAGCTCGCGCCTGCTGCAGCGCCGCTTCAGCCTGCTGCAATCGCAACTCGAAATCCGTCGGTGTCAAACGCGCGAGGACCTGACCGCGCCGCACAGGGCTCCCGAGATCCACGTTCAGCTCGTGCACACGTCCCGTCACCTTGAACGACAGCGCGACCTGTTCCTCGGCCGCGAGGGTGCCCGTCACCAACACGGTACGCTCGAGCGGCTCGAGCGCTGCCGTGACGACGGAAACCTCGCGAGGAGCAGGCGCAGCGTCGGCCGCCACGCGCTGGGAGGGACCCCCGCAGGCGGTCGTCAGCACCACCCCAACAAGCAGAAAACCTAATGTGCGCACGGTCCTAAGATCTTGCCCGAGAAAGGCAGGGATCGGCAATGGACTCAACGACTTGTAGACAAACAAATACAGATCCGCACGGAGGGGCCGCATCCGCCCGGCCCCGCTCAGAATCGCACCCCGGCGCCGGCGGACAACTGAAAATTGTGCCGCCACACCGAGTCGAGCTCGTCTCGGTTGAACCGGATGAGGGTGTCACCCACGTCGATCCTGACAACGGCGCGGGAGGTGGGCAGGAACTCCACCGTGCCACCGAGATCGAGGGTGAAGTTTGTTGAGTCGATCAGGCAGGCCTCCGGCGTCGGGAATATGGCCACGCACCCGATCTCGGGTGCGAGGAATCGCTCGCTGAAATGAATCAGCCCGGGGCGCACCCGCGCGTACGCGCCGAAGCCTCCACGGCGAAATCCGCCGCGGGCGCCCGCGAACAGCTGCGTTTGGCGGCCGATGATCGGGTGGTGCTCCGGGAACAGATTGGCGCCGACGTCGATGAACCGCCAGGTAAGCCAGCCGCCAAACCCATTCGGGATCTGGTCGGGATACGTGAGGGAGAGGAGGGAGTACGAAACCCCTACCGCGGTGTCCTGCGCGTGAAGGGGAACCGCCGTGGCCGCGGCGACGGCGAAAACGACGAGTAAAAACCGCATTGACCTACCCTGTCACACCGCTGCCATAGGTTGTCTACATGACAACCGGGCGTGTGATTCAGTTCTTTCCGCATGCTGTTGGACGCAGGGAGGCCGACCTGGGTCGCGAGCCGGAGTCGCCATTCCGCCATTTGATGAACCGGCGCGCGCTCACCCGGCGAGAAATCGTGCACCGGCAGCGGATGTTGGCGAACCTGTACGCAAAGCGGGCCGACCTGGAAGGTCGGCCCCTACAAATCGTGCGGTAGCGCGAGAAACCCGTAGGGCCGACCTCCGAGGTTGGCACACCGTGGTCCTTGTAGCGGCCGACTTTCGAGGTCGGCCCGACGTGGTTGTTGACCGGCCAACCTCGAGGTCGCCCCTAAGTGGTTGGTGCCAGGCCGACCTTCGAGGTCGGCCCGGCACCACTCGTTATCGCTGATCGGCGATCTCGATCGACGAGCGTACGCGGCTGAACGTCTGCCCGTACGCCTGCGCCTCCTGCTGCGGCGCCACGCCAATCATGAACAGCACGCTGCCGTCGCGCAGCGGGGCGGTGGATACGCTGACCAACTCGCGCGCGCCGGTCACTTCCGACACGTTCGACAGCGTCGTCGCGAGCCCCTGCCGGCCGCCGATGTTCACGCGGCTGTATCCGCCCGCGCGCTGCAGCTGCGGGTTCGTCTTCGCGAAGCTCTGAATGAGCGCTTCGGTATCGCGCTGGAGGTTACCGGTGCCGTTCGGCGCAATCCCAATCTCCACGCCGTGCGTGAACGCCGATCCACCGCCCTGACCCTGCACTACGGCGCCCTCGGGTGCATAGGTCACCGTCTGACCGCTCCCCCCAAGTTGCTGCCAATTGGCGGGCACACTGATGCGCATGAAGTTCCCTGGCTGATACGTCCGGTACTGTCCGGCCGGAGGTTCGACGTTTACCGTGCGCCCGCTCGTGCCAACCGGTTGGTTTCCACCGCCTTGGCCCTTGGCCACCTGTTCGGCGGTCAAGGCAGCGGGCTTCCCACTGAGCTCGCTCTTCACCGACGCGAACCGCCCATCGGACGGGGCCGAACCTTCTACCCGTAGCGACGCAGCCTCACGATTGATTGCCTCGTACCGATTACCTGGGTTCGGATGGCTGCTCAGCCACTCCGGTCCGCCGCGGGCGCCCTGCTTCTCGATGGTCTTGAACATGTCAGCCATCTCACGTGGGTTGTATCCCGCACGGGCGAGGATCTGCGCGCCGAGCATGTCAGCCTGGCTTTCGTACTCGCGGCTGTACTTCAGGAAATAGGCGCCGAGCCCGAACTGCGAGCCTTGCGCGATGACGCTGCCGGCAGTCCCGCCGACGATCGCGCCGAGAATCTGGCCCGCGACGGCCCCAATCTGAAACTTCTGCGCCTTCGTTGCCTGCGCGGTGCCGTGTCGCAGTGCCACGTGCGAGATCTCGTGGGCCATCACACCGGCCATCTCGGCCTCGTTCTCCGACGCCTCGATCATGCCGCGATTGAGGTACATCGGTCCGCCAGGCAGGGCAAAGGCGTTGATCTCCTTCATGTTCACCACGTCGAACGTGTACCGGAACTCGTTGTGTTGAAACTCCGGAGGAATCGCCGACGCGAGACGACGGCCTACGTCCTCGACGTAGGCGTCCACGGAGGAATCGTTGAGCAACGGCATCTCCTTCTTCACTTCCGCGGAGGCCTGTTGCCCGAGTTCCACGTCCTGCGCAGGGGAGTAGCTGTTCTTTGGCGCCGTGATCTTGGTTTGCGCGGTGGCGCCGACAGTGAGCGCGAACAACGTAGCGCTCAGCAAGGTCGCGGCTCGTCCGACTTGGGATCGCAGCAGTTCTCTCATGCCCGCTAACTGTTCAAGCCTCATACCACCTTTGCGGCCGTCATTTTTCGTCCCTCTCGCGGCGGATTGTCACCTTTTGGCCACGCAGCTTCGCTTTGCGCATGGCCGTGACAATCTCATCCGCCAGCTCGTCCGGTACTTCAACGAGGGAAAAAGTGTCGGCGATTTCAATTGCACCCAACGCGCGCGATGGCACTCCAGCTTCGCCGGAAATCGCGCCGACGAGGTCCGCCGGACGAATGCCGGCGTCGCGGCCTGCCCCGACGAACAGTCTGACCACGTGACCGTTGCGGCCGTGTGTATCGCGCCGGCGTTTCGGTCCGCCGTCGACTCGCGGTAACGATGACGCCGTGAAGTCCGCCTCTTCCACTTCGCGTTCTCCCTCCGTCGCGGCATGCGCCATTTTGATCGCCGCGGCCGCGACATCCACCAGGTCGAACTCCTGCGCTAGCGTGTCGACCACCACCCGCACGTCGTCAAAATCACCGGAGAGCAACCGCTCGCGCAATGTGGCGCGCGTCAGCTCGAGACGCCGCGCGCGCAGGTCCGCTACCGTTGGAACCGTCGCGACCTCGATCCTCTGCTTCGTGATCTGCTCGATGCTGCGCAGCAACCGGTGTTCGCGTGGCTCCGCAAGCGTAATCGCCGTCCCTTCCCGGCCGGCCCGGCCGGTGCGGCCGATGCGGTGCACGTAGGACTCGGCGGCGGCGGGCACGTCGTAGTTCACGACATGTGAGAGGTGTTCGATGTCGAGGCCACGCGCGGCCACGTCGGTCGCGATGAGCAGGTCGGTTTTCGCGGCGCGGAACCGATTCATCACCACATCACGCTGCCGCTGCGGCATGCCGCCATGGAGCGCATCGGCACGATATCCGTGCGCATTCAGTGTCTCCACCAGCGAATCCACCTCGAGTCGCGTACGGCAGAAGACAATCGCCGACGTCGGGTCCTCCATGTCGAGCACGCGACCCAGCGCTTCCGCTTTCTGCGCCCGCCTGACGATGTACGCCACCTGCCGCACGCGAGGAAGCTTGCCGGCAGCAGTCTTCTCGCGCGGAATGGTGATCCGCTGCGGCTTCCGCAGGTGCTTCTGCGCGATCGACAGGATCCGCGCGGGCATCGTCGCGGAAAACAACGTCGTCTGGCGGGTTTCGGGCGTGGCCTCGAGCAGCGCGTCGAGATCCTCGGCAAAGCCCATGTCGAGCATTTCGTCAGCTTCGTCGAGCACGAGGATCCTCACGGCGTCGAGAGAGAGTGTCTGACGGCGCAGGTGATCCAACGCGCGACCGGGCGTCGCGATCACAATGTCGGCGCCGCGGTCGAGGGCGCGAATTTGCTGCTGCATCGACGCGCCGCCGTAGATCGGGACGACGCTGAGGCCGGTGCCGCGCCCGTACTTGTGAATAGCCTCGGCAACTTGCATCGCGAGCTCTCGTGTGGGCACGAGCACGAGCGCGCGTGTGCGGCGTCGATCCGAGGAGTCTTCGACCAATCGGTGGAGCAGAGGCAACGCAAACGCCGCTGTCTTGCCTGTGCCGGTGGCCGCCTGCGCAAGCAGGTCGCGGCCAGAGAGCATTGCGGGGATGGTTTCGCGCTGGACGGGAGTCGGTTCCTCGTAACCGAGCGCGGTGACGGCAGTGACAAGGGAGTCGGCGAGGCCGAGTGAGTTGAACCCCGTTTCGGTGGGCGAGCGCGTGGGCATCCCCGGATTGTAGAGCGAAGCTCAGTACACGAACGCCACTCCTACGGTTGCGCGCCAGAAGCTCAGTCGCTGGCGACCGAATCCCACCGAGTTTTCCTCGCCGCCGAGGTTGGTGAAATGACGGATGTCGAACCGCAGACTCGTCCGCTCGGTGAGCGAACCGATTGCGCCGCCGCCGACGTTCAAGCCGAACAGGTTCTCCCTGAAGGCAAAAACGGGCGCGACGTTGGGCGCGGTGGTATCCGCCGACGCCCGAATCAATCCAAGTCCGCCGACGATGTACGGCCGCAACGAATATTGCGTCACACCCAGCGGCACCGCCACGATCACGTTTCCCGTGAATGTCGTGACGGCGCTACTGGCAATGGTGCTCTCGGGAGTGTCGCCCTTGAAGAATCCGGGGATGAAGCTGAAGTCGGCTTCTATGCCGAGGATCTCGTCGGTCAGCAGCGCGACCGATCCACCGAGCGTCACCTTGCGCATGCCCTCAGTGGCTTCGAGGTCCACAAACGCGGGCGTTGGCCGCGACGTGCCGCCGAACTTGTAGCCAATGAACGGCGTGAACAGCCAATCGGCGGACGCGTTCGCCGCCTGGAGCCAGGCGATGCAGACCAGGACGAGGAGCCGGCGCGTCACCGCGTCAGCTCACAAAAAGGGTCAGGAACAGCTTTGCGAAAAGCGAAGTCGTCACATCCCCCCGATCCAGCGCAAACGGAGCGCTGAGCCCATCGCTGTTCGCGAGCAGGATCAGCGTGAGATTACGCGAAGGCACTTTGAGGAAGAGGGAGGAGTACGCGTTTGGAGAGAGACCGAAATGCCACACCAGGCGTTCGCCGTTATATGCCTGCACGAACCACCCCAGGCCACGCGGCGTGCCCGGCTGGGCGCCGTTCCGCATGTATCCCAGCAGATCGCGCCCAACCAGGCGTCCGTCGTCCAACGCCTTGTCGAAGCGCCACAGGTCCCGCGTCGTGGTGACGAGGCCCGTGGAGGCGTCAATGGCGGGATTGCGCGGCGAAATGTTCGAGCGGACCGCCCGACCGCGACCGTCCACACGATATGGGACCGCCATGCGCCGCAACACCGCCTGATATCGCTCCAGGTCGTCGGGGTCGAAGATCTCGCGCATGAAGGCGTTCGGCTGATCGAGATCGTAGCCGGGTACGGAGTCGAGCATTGCCAGCGGGTCCAGGATCTCGCGAGCCACGGTCAATCGATACGGTTCCTTCGTGTAAAACTCGACAATCGGTGTGAGCACCGAAAAGCGGTCCGCGTTGTACTCATAGGAACCGGTTGTCGTATGCGTCAGTGCGTGGAACACCGTAGCCGTCGCACCCTGCCCGGCGGAAACTGGCGTCCATCGATCAATCCGATCCTGGAGGTCCAGATCACCGCGCTCGACCCGCTGCATCAGCAGGGTCGCCCCGAACGTTTGGGAGAGGTCGGCGATGAAGAACGGCGTGTTCTCGTCAACCCTGATCGACCGTTCGAGATCAGCCGAGCCGAACGCGCGTTCCCATACGATTCGACCGTTCTGGACGATAGCGGCAGAGAGCCCGGGAATGCCCGCCTGAACGCGGAGGGGTTCGAGGTAGCGTTCGAACAGTCCGAACGCGAGACCCTGCGCATGTACACCGTGCTCAGCCGATAAGAAGGCTAGCAGCAGTGCGCACGCGACGCGGAAGGGCAGCTTGGTCAAGTCCCGAAACTCTGCCAAATCATAACATTGCGGTGAACGAGGACCTCATCCAAAAAGACGCTTGTGTGCTAAAGTTGTTGCTCAGCCCGTTCATGCGTTCGCTTTCGGAACACGCCTTCACGCTTCTGCCTCGCGTTGCGCAGACCACCAAGGCAACGTGGGTGGTAGCGTTTCTCCTTACGGGTGCCGCACTCCAGGCGCAAGACACCGTTCGCATCGTGCCGCTCGTCCGCGACGGGCAGGTGCTTGTCACTTTCGAGCTACCCGATGGCTACACCGACGATGTGCGCGCGGCCATCCAGAGCGGTCTTCGCACCACGTTTACGTACACCGTGGATCTCCGGGTCGAGGTTCCGGCGTGGACCGATCGCACGATCCAGACGGTGACCGTAAATAACATCGTCAAGTACGACAACCTGACGCGGCGCCATACCATCGAGCGGACGCTTGACGGCCGCATTGATGTCACGAAGGTGACGGACAACGAAACGCTCGTGCGGCAGTTCATGACTGGTTTCCAGCGGCTGCCGCTGTTCCGCACGTCGAAGCTCGAACCGAACCGTGAGTATTACGTGCGCGTTCGTGCCACGGCGCGCCCAAGCGGCGGTTCGATGTTGTGGCCATTCGGTTCCGGCGTTACCGGCCTCGCGAAGTTCACGTTCATCCCCTAGGCCTTCTGGTTCCTCTTTTGCGTCCTCTACCTCCAAACTCCTCGCGCGGAACCCGCGGCAGGCGTGAGCCTTGATTTTGCAGGCGCGGCAATCGTGCCTGGCGACGGTCTCCCCCACGACCCGTCCGGCCTCAAAGACGGCATCGAGCGTCTGCTTCAGCGCGATCGAGCCGAAACGGATGAGAGCCTGCAACGCGAACGGAGCGTCACCGACAGCACCGTTGTCGCGGTCGTGGAAAGCGAAATTACGGACGTGGTGGACACGCAGCGTGACCGCGTAGATAGCCTCGTTCAAGAGGCGCGCGCCCGTGGCGATGAACGGGTCGCGGATGCTGCCGCTGTGCTTCCGGAAGTCGCCGAGACGCTGGAGCGAGCTGCCGGGCACCTGGCCGAAGTCGCGGAACACCTCACCAGCACGGCGCAGACCCTCAAGCAAGCCGCGCCCGTGCAACCGGACCCGGTGCTTGCTGCTCAAACCGTCGCCGAAGTCGCCGAGACCCTCACCGAGGTGGCCGAACGAGTTGCCGACGAACGCAGCGGGGTTGATGAGTCCCTGCGCGAGGAGCGGGCGCTGCTGGATCATGTGCTCGACGTCGAGCGCGCGACCTCGGATGCGACGCTCGAGTTCGAACGGCGCGCGAGGCAGGCACTCCTCGAGTCCGAGCGGGAACGCACGGATCGGCACCTGGCGGAAGAGCGGGCGGACACCGACAATGCGGTGCGGCACGCGCTCGATGTGCTGGTGAACGAGCAGGCGAGCCGCGTGGAAGCCGAGCAGCGCGCGCTCACCCGCGACGAATTCCTCGCGATTGTCAGCCACGATCTGCGGTCGCCCCTGGACGCGATCGCCATCAACGCGTCGCTCCTCGCGGAGCACGCGCCGCGCGGAGTAGAAGGGGAGAAGCACCAGAAGTGGGCGCGCAACATCCAGCGCGCGGTCGACAACATGACGCGCCTCGTGTCGGACCTCCTGGACGTCGCTCGCTTCGAAGGGGGCGAGTTCCGCGTCATGCGCGAAGAGCACGATGTCTTGGGCGTGATCAAGGAGGTCACCGACACGTTCACGCCCGTGGCGGCGTCGCGCGAGCTGCGGCTCGAGACCGACCTCCCGTCGCAAGCCGTGCACGCGTGGTTCGACCACGATCGCGTGCTGCAGGTGCTGTCCAATCTGCTCAGGAACGCGGTGCATTTCACGGCTGCGGGCGGCTCCATCACCGTCCGCGTCGTCGCCGAGGAGCATGGCTGCCGCATATCGGTGAAGGACACCGGGATCGGCATTCCGGTCGCGCTGCAATCGCGCATCTTCGATCGCTTCCAGCAACTGCGATCCGCAGACCGGCGTGGTCTCGGTCTCGGCCTTTACATCTCCAAGCGCATCGTCGACGCGCACGGCGGCCGTCTGTGGGTCGAGAGCGAGCCAGACCAGGGCAGCACGTTCTCGTTCACGTTGCCCGGCCGCTAATCCACCGACGTACGTAGAGCGACGACTTCAGTCGTCGCCGGACCTCAAATCCTCTTGGCGATCTCCTGCGCACCCACCACAACGAACAGCGCCAGAATCACGACCAGCAGCACGTTGGTCGTCCAATGGTTGCGCGGAATCGGCGCGGCCCACTTCACGCGATTGTTCAAGTAGAGCAGCGTCGCTGCAAGAAACGGCACGAACATGCTTCCCACGATCGTGTACGTGATGATGATGAAGAGCGGGCTCCGCGTGAATGCGAACGGAAGCGGCGCGAGCGTGATGAACAACAATGCGAGGCGGTACGGACGGCTGGTGACACGCACGACAGCTTCCCGTTCTTCGGGAGGGAGTTTCTTCACCACGCCGTAGAAGTCCGCGTAGAGATACGGGACGCTCTGCCACACGCCGAGCAGCGAGGCAAACACTGCCGCGTAAAATCCGGCCGAGTACGCGTAGTGCCCGAACGGGCCGAGGATGCGGCCCAGCATCTCGGCCATCTTCGCGACGGCCTGCGCATCGGTAATCCGCACCCCAGCCACGTAAAACGCCTGGTTCGCAATCAGCATGATCCCGATGCCGAACATCGCGGTGAACAGGTACGCCACGCCAACATCGCCGCGAACATATCGAAGATAGCGGACCCCGGTGATTCGCTCCTCGCGCATCCAGTAGTTGTAGGAGAGGATCGTGATCGAGCCGCCGATGCCGCCGATAATCGATAGCACCTGCGCGCCGCTACCTGCAGGGATCGTCGGTACCGCCAGCCCACGCAGCGCGGCAGCCGGATCGTGGAACGTGAGCCCGGCACAGACAAGGATGCTGAACGCCATCACGCCCACGAGCGTCTTCATCAGCTTCTCGAATCCTCCATACCCGCCCAGGAGCACGAACACGCAGCCGAACAGGCTGTGACCGACCGCGCCCCACGACTGCGACACTGCGCCGTTCGTGAGATTGGCGATGCCGAGTCCTGTCGCATTCGTCAGCGCCGCGCTGACGGCCACCGTCCAGAACACCAGGTACGCCCCGAAGTACACCTTGACCCACGCGGGGAGGTGTTCGGCCCAGCCCTCGAGCACCGTCGTGCCCGTCGCGAGTTGCCAGCGCGCGATGCCTTCGTTCAGGACGAACTTGAAGAACGCGCCGACGGCAATAGCCCAGAGCAGGACGACGCCGTAGCTCGCGCCACCCACCGTGGCTGACACAACATCACCCGATCCGATTCCGGTGGCAGCGACAACGAGGCCGGGGCCCGCGAGTGTGAGAAAGTTTGTGGACGGGGGAGTCGGGGAGGGATCCGAAGACACCGAACGAAGAGACATGGGCGCGCATCATATCAATGCGCGCCCGCGAGGCCGACTACACCTTGGCGGTTTTCGCCGTCTTCCGCTTGCCCTTGACGCGGACAGGGGCCGCCGAATTGGAGCGCTCCAATTGCACCAGGGCGCTCGAGAAGGTGCGGCTGCCGTGCTCGTCAAAATCGATCACGGTGTGGTACTCGTTGGACGCAGTAACAGTGCCATCCCCATACGTCCGCTGGGAAACACGATCGCCGACCGAAAATGACCGCACGGAAGCCTCCTTCATGGCAATTCCCTGGATTCGTCAGTGCTAATTAGATTACCACCGAGGCTCAGATCGCCGTCCGCCGCGGTTCTGCCCGCCGCCGTAGCCGCCGCCGCTGCGCGCCGCTTGCGGACGAGCCACGTTGACGGTCAGGTTCCGGCCGCCAAACGGGCGGTCGTTGAACTGGTCGATCGCCATCTGCGCGTCGTTGTCATTGGCCATCTCGACGAAGGCAAAGCCCCGCGCGCGACCGGTGTCGCGATCCCTGACCACGTTGATGGACGAGACCGTTCCGGCCTGCGAGAACAGGGCCTGGAGATCCGCCTCCTCGGTCTGGAACGGAAGATTGCCGACGTAAAGCTTGTTATTCACGTGTCTGACTCCTGCATCCGGGGGATGCGGCGAACAAGAAACCAGCCGAGCAGCATGCTCTGGCATCACTGACGCAGGAGAGACGAGTCTGACAGGCTCGATCTGATGCGAGTAAAGCGGCGGGCTCAGCTTCCTGAGAGGCTTCAAGTATAACATCACGCGCGCGACATCGCCCACGCGACCATATCCTGCCGCTTGGCAAAATGCAGCAGAGGCGCCATCGAGGGCAGTCGAATTCCTGCGGCATCCGCCATGGTGTTGGCGTCGAACTCGGCTTCGGCTTGTTGCAATGGCCACTGCGGGTGGTGAATCTCGAGGCGGTGCGCTTCGAATGACGTGTTGACGTTGTACAAGCAGTAGCGCTCGGTCAGGAACCAGTCGAGCGTTCCTCGTGCCGCGTTGTACACCGGCCCGACCGGGCTGTACCGCGCCCGGAGCTCGGCGGGCGTTCCGTCCCGTGCCGTACGGCGGCTTGCGTAGACGACGTTCGCCCCGTCAACCTGCACATCCATCGCTGCCGTAAAGTACGGCAACCCGAACACCGTGCGCGCCGCCGTCACCGCCACCTGGCTGTTGGCGTCGAGGCTGAAGAAGTACACGCCGGGCTTGTCGCCGCGGGTCACATAGGTGCGCACGTTGAGCTCGGCAAACGCC
>WUUC01225917.1_pt1 | contig 19771 bp, 15 predicted proteins | sample 6278441 | NCBI WGS metagenome assembly WUUC01 (sample SAMN13675441, study PRJNA597444) | soil metagenome | isolation source: soil | place: USA: Washington | collected 2017-10
GCACTCCCATCTTCGTGCTGACGACGGAAGCTGGCCCCAGAGTGGTCAAGGACGGCAAGAGCGCGGGCGCTACGGCCTGGATCATCAAGCCGGTGAAGCCCGAGACTCTCATCGCGGGTGTGCGTACCGCGCTCCGTTTGTGACTCGAGGCAAGGGCGAGATGGGACTCGTGCTCTGAGCCTTATACTGTGAAGCAGCAGCGCTAGGCTATACGGGAGGCGGCATGAGCGACGTGGGTGCTGCCTCGGACTTCATCCCCATGGCTTTGGTCACGTGGTGTTCGTCGATCGCGATCTCGAAGCTGGTTCCTCGACCCGCTGTCGAGTGCACGTTAATGGTTCCGCCCAGCTGGGAGATCACCTGCCGCAACGCAGCCAAGCCCACGCCGCGGCCGGAGGTCGCGCTCACCTCGTCCCGTGTGCTGATGCCATCGGCGAACAGCGCATCCACCAAGTCTTCGTGCGTCGTGGACGCGCAGCCCGCACGCGCAGCGCTCGCGCGGACTGCCTCCCAGTCGATCCCTTTGCCATCGTCTCGAACAATGATGGTGAGCCATCCCTGGGTACGACGTGCGCTTAGCGCGATCGTTCCGGCCTCCGGCTTGCCACGCGCAATGCGCGTCGCGGCGTCTTCGATGCCGTGGTCGGCCGCGTTGCTTATCATGTGCACCATCGCGCTCCAGAAGGGCGCCCAGCCCCTTGGATCCAGGCGAATTCCGCCGGCATCGATCTCAATGCGCGGTTCCGGCTTACGCAAACGCCGCGCGATGCCTACGGCTTGGCGGCCGAGACGCTCGAACCGCCGTGAAATGGGCTCGCGCTCCCAGTCCGTAAGCGCCAGCGCCAACGTGCCACTCGGCATTCCCGCTCGTGCGCGTTCGATCAGCGCCTCCAGCTCTGCGCGCTCGATCTCGACCGACTCGCGACGGGACCGTCCCAGCAGCTTGCTGACGCGCTGGATGATTTCTTTCCACATGTCGACAAGCAAACGACGCTGCTCGTCCGAGAGGCCTGCTCGTGTTTCTACGAGCTCGCTCTCGATGCGGTGGGCCAGCTCGGCATAGGCTTCCAGCCCGTAGATGGCGCAGTTGCCCTTGAGCGTGTGCACGAGCCGCTGCTGCACTTTGGTGTCTGACTCTTCCCGTATCGCGCCCACCAGTCCCGCTGCTTCGGCAAGAAACTCGTCGACGCCCACACGATCGGCCAAAATGCGCTGGAAGAGCGCGAGCAGCTCTCTCTGCTGGCGCTCTTCCTGCTCGTGCGCGAGTTGTGCGGTGACGTCGCTGATGATCACGAGCACGCGCTCCACCTCGCCGTGCTTCACAATCACCGTGTAACTCACGTCGAAGTTGCGCCCCGCTGCGCTGAAGCGCTTCGGGATCTGGTCGAGGGCGACCTCGGGCGAAAAGAACGCATCGCGCACCGCCTCGAGCCCGGCGTCGAACCATTCCGCGTAGTTCGCGGCATGGGGCGCGAGGTAGGACGACAGCGTGTCGCCGTCCTTGGGCCTTCCAAACCACTCGTCCAGGATTGCCGAGCGCTGCGAAGACATGATCCCATGGATGCTCACCACGACGAATCCTTGCGCAACGTTGTCGAGAACGAGTCGCATCTCCAAATTTTGTGTCTGAATCCTCGCTTCCCGATCGGCGATGGCCGCGGCCATTCTCGACAAGGCATGTGCTAGCTGCCCGACCTCGTCGCTCGACCTGTCCTCGATCACCGCAGCTTCGCCTCGTTCCAGCTGCTGGGCGGCCCCCGCAAGCCGCGACAGACGACGGACCACGAGCGCACGCATGGAGCTGACGAGCAGAATCGCGATCAACGCTGCCGTGGCCGCGGCAGCGACCAGGATTCGCTGCGACAATTCGGCGAACAGCATCTGCTCCCGGGCCAAGGAAAACACCACCAGAGCTTGTCCGGCCCATGCGCCTGTCGGATCGTTGATCGCGGCTGAAATCGTCAGCGCGTTCGCGCCGATCTTCACGCGATGAGCACTGTGCTTGGCCGGGATGGGGTAATGAGTGCGATCCGCGTCCCGTCGCAGCTCGGCCACGCGCTGCCCTAGCTTGCTCGGATCGAGCGTATCCCGCTTCCACACCGCCGCGTAGGCAACCTCCCGATTCTTCCCCAGGAAATTCAGCGCTTCCGACACGCCCGTTTGGTCGTCGAATACGAGCGCAGCGCAGACCGCTTCGGTGAATAGGTCGATGACCATTTCGCCGGCCATCTGCTTGGCGTTCAGTAGATTGGCCTTCTCGCGGCGCGTGAGTACCAGATAAATGACAGCAAAGATGACGGCAAGCGACAAACAGGTCACCAAGACTAGCTTGGCGCCCACCGAGTGGCCTCGCCTGCTGGCGCGCGCGGGTGGCTCGCGCGAGTCGGAACCAAGACCGCTCAACATGTCTTCTCGAACCGTAGATCAGCGAGCATGGTCGTATTGCAATCCCAAAAGCGCTGTAGACGAGTGACGACGGAGACTGACAGTCGAGCTTCGCCGGGAGCTTGGGTCTCGAACGGCACCACTGAATAGGGAAGGTACGCGTTGTGAATGTACGTGAGTGATGCGCGGCAGCGGCGCGCCGCCAGGCCTGTCGATCCACTCAGCCCGATCGCGGCGCCCGCCTGGGCAGCGGCGCGGACGGAGGCCTCCATGCCCTGCTTGGCGACTACGACCACTACGACCGCCGGCATGGTCCTGCGCTCGAAGCGAACCGCGCGTCCGAGCAAGCCGATCTGCAAGGAGCTCGGCACGCTGAGCCCGTCGGTCTGGCCCGACTCGGCAACGACGGATATCGCAGCAGCCAGCAGCGCTGTGACGAGGAGCACTGTTCGAGGACGCATGACGACACTAACGGCGGCGCTATGGCGCCCTTGATGGCCTGTGCGCTCCAGAACGCGAGCACCGTGGGGCGCTGTCGGATTGTGCCTTGCCGGACGTCAACCGTCCCACCGATGCCACGAATGCGCGGGTCAGAGGGCCCCGCGTACTCAGCGCGTGCCGAACTAGCCCACCACGAAACAGGTCGACCAGGGCAGCTTCCAGGCTGAACACGACCTCGTTCGTTTCGCGTATGACCTGGCAACCACCGCACGACAGCAGCTTCGAGCCGCGGTGCTGAGGCGCTCACAGCGAGCTCTCTTCGCACGCTGCTACGCAGATGTCGGTGACGCAAAGCAGGAACGGAAAGCCGGCGCCTACGGCGGGGTCGTCGGCCGACGTGATCCCTGCCGTGTTCGCGCAGGGAATCGCGCACGAGACGAGCTGATCGATGGGCCGGCCGACGCAACCGGCTTGGACCGCGCAGTCGTACATCGCGCCACAGCGCGGAGTCTGTCTGCACGTGTCGTGCTGCGTCTTGCAAGCATCGTCACTGGCGCCCTGCAGGCACGCCTCGCAGGCGCTGAGCGGTGCTCCGGCATCGTCGTCAGCGCCCGCGTCGTACCCGGCGTCGCTCGCACCCGAAAATGATGGATGCGCCGGTCTCACCGAGGTATCGAAGCACGCGCTCACAGAGAGCGAGAACGCGCACGCGAGCAGTCCGGGTGACCTCAGCCCGCGCGCCAACCTTTCAGAACAAATCATATTGCAGCCCCAGGTGGATCTCGAACTGGTCGACGGGGTTGAGCGTCGCGGCCGGTGTGGCAGGAACCGAGTTCGTGAGCGGACCAAACACGTACGGTCCCCGATCCGCAAACGCGTAGTTGCCGATCAGGCGATAAGACAAGCCGGAGTTTCCGACCGGACCCGAAAGCGTGCCGCGCAGCTCCAGCTGCGGCGGAGCGTAGGGCCGCGGCGTGAAACCGCCATCGAACGCGTAATCGGCCGGACGGCGATGGACGTAGTGCGCCGCGACGCCGAACTGTGGAAGCCGCCCTGGAAGGGCGTACCCGACCCGGACATTGCCGAACAAGCGCGGCACCGTCGCCGGCCTATGCTCGTTCGCCTCTGCGTCCTTTTGCCGGGAGCGAGCCACCGTTGCATTGAGCGCGAAGCTCAGCTTGTCTGACAGCGCCGATCCCTCGTAGCCCGCGTTCAGGCCCGTGCTCTCGATCTGCGCGATGTTGCGACGCTGATAGAAATGTACGGCGGGTCCGAGCAAGTCGTTCAGCTCGCGTCCGATCAGCCGTTCGCGCTCGGCTTGCGAGAGCACCACAGGGCCAACCAGGCCGGACCACTTCGACCAAAAGCCAGCCAGCAAGAGGCGGTGCGTCCCCAGCCGCTGCTCCAACGAGAGCTCGGCCGAACGCACCCGCTCGGGCTTCAGGCTCGGCTTCACGTAACCTTCCGACTGGAGATTGGTCTCGATGTAGCTCGGCGCGCGAAACGCTTCGGCGTAGACTGCGCGCGCCGTGGCCCCCTGCCACCACGACGAGACGACCGCCGCTCTCGGCGTGAGCACGGGCTTGAAGCGGCTATCGTAGTCGAGCCGGCCTCCGAAGTTCAGCGCCAGCCAGTCGCCGGGCTTGTAGATCTGCTGCAGGTATACACCGAACACCGCGTCCTGGTGGCTCAGCACGCCTTGGCTCGGTAGCTTCAGCGCCTCACTGTCGAGCGCATAGATATAGCCGGCGCGGCGCACGTCGCGCAGACGCCCGTCGACGCCGAGCATGGTCACGAGACGCCGATCTTGGAGCCAGTCCAACGAAGTTCGCAGCTCAAGCCCCAGCCAGCGCGAGGTACGCACCTGCTGACTGCGACAAGGTGGGAGATTCCGGCATGAGATCTCGCCGTAGCCGACTCTCTGCGCCTTCTGCTCGAAGCCGTCGGCGTACAGGCGCGCGGTGAAGTCCACCATGGGCGTAAGCAGCTTCGAGTAGCTCAAGTCACCCCAGAGTGAATTCTCCTGAGTCCAGTTCTCCGCGGCATCGAAGCTCAAGAATTCGGGGTTACCTCGATGGCTCATCTTCCCGTGCAGGTTGAGCGTCCAGTCACCGATCCGGAGACGGAGGAGCCCGCTCGGGACGCTCAGATGATTGCTGTCGGAGGAGACTGTCCCTCCCCAGATACCTGTGGCTTCGCCAGCCTGCGCGGTTCGAATCGGATCGCCGGTGGACGGGTCCTCGCCGATGTAGTGTGGCCTGACGCGCAACTCCGGACCTCGAGCGAGGAAGTATTCGACGGCGGCGGTCAGCTCGGCCTGTTGCCGGAACAACTTGAACTCGTAGCCCGCGCCCGCGCCCGCGCGCAATGAATCGGCAATACCGCCTTCGAACAGCACGTGCGTACCTGCGAAATTTTCTGCCTTCTTGGTGACCACGTTGATGACGCCCAGCATGGCGTTGTTGCCGTAGAGCACGGAGCCCGGACCCACGAGCACTTCGATATGGTCCACGAGCTCGAGCGGGATCGCCGCCAGGCGATCGAAGCGCGCTGCGCCCATACCAGGCTCATTGACATGATGGCCATTGAGCAAAACCAAGAAGTGGTTGCCGTCGTCATTCGGCACAGCCACGCCGCGCGCACCGAGCTCGGCAGGTCTGCCGTGGAAGTTGCGTCCAGCGCTGGTAACACCGAGGGCGAGAAAATTCACGGCTTCTTCGAGCGTGTGGATACCGTACTGGCGCAGTGCCTCCCCCGTGATGTTCGAGGTGGTGGCAGGTGCCACGTTGGCAGTCTCCGCGGTCTGCGACGCAGCGGTCACCACGTTCGAGCCGAGTAGCTCTTGAAGCTCGCCGAGGTCCTCTGCCTGCGCGCTCGCAGTCAGCAGCCCAAACATGGCGAGCGCCATCGGCCAAACACCGATGTTCATCGAAGCACCTCCGCCAGCTTCAGGAAGTCGGGTCGAAACGAGACGTTCTGCTGCTGCGCTTGCGCAAGATTGACCATCATTCGAGGCTTGGCCGAGACGGCTCTGAACCCGAGCACCACCCCGTATTTCACGTGCGCGGGGACGACGCTCATGCTGAGCACGTCGCAACCGCTGAGAGCCTTGGCTATCGCCATCGCCTGCTCGTTTGCAGCGGAGGTGAGGCACAAGATCGAGACGCGATTCTTACGGACCGCTTCCACGACGTCCGAAGCGCTGCGTAGGGCGAGCGAGCTTACTTGCAACGGAAGACCTGCGATCTCGCCCTCGCGCAGGAACGCAGACTCCAGCTGATTGCGCGCCTGTACGCTCTCGGGCTCCGAGGGAACGTACACGAGCAAAATGAGCACCAGTGAGCCTGCCCTGGCCCTCAGGTTTCGGTCGTACGCGGCCGCTTTCGACGTCAGTTGCGCTTGAAGATCGATCGGCAGCTCGGTCGAGGCGGTTGCTGTCGCGCGGCCGGGCGGAGTGAGCACCGCGCTAGCCACGAACGACATGAAGGTGCGCCGCGACATGGCCGCCGCTGCGCGCTCGGGCTGTCGAGTGCGGCCTGCTCGCCCTCTGGTTTGAGGGGTCATGCTCCAGGAACGAGTGATTTCGAGCCAGTCATGCAAGACAGGGCGTTGACTGGCCGCAACAGCGCGTCGAAGTCGCCCTTTCGCTTCAGCACTCCGTCGAACCCTCGTGCCCGTGACGCGGCAGCGTCGCCAGGCACTATCTCAGCCGGCCCCGGTGGGAACGGCACGTCGCCGCCATCGGCGTCGAGAACTGCGCGTTTGCCGAGGCGCTCTGCCCACATCGGGTACACTCTCCAACAAATACAAGTGTTCTCGCCGAAAGGTCGGGAAGCCAGACGCTCGACCAAGCGATCGAAGTTCATAGTACCGCCCCACGAAGCACTTGAGCGCGTTGAAATCGGCGCGACGGACGGTGCTTGATCGAGAGTCGCGGCCCCGATCGGACATGCTTCGACGAGCCTGGCGGCAGAGCTCCCGAGCACCAACCTCATGCCGCGCAGCCGCCCAGCCATCGTTGGCCTGATCCGCGCTGCCACCAGAATGGAGTACTGGACGCAGGCCAGGCTTCGACTCCAAGTCGGCAGCGAGCTCGAGCGCGGCACATCCCGCCCGCGCGGCGCGCGATCCCGCAGCTGTGCGTGCAGCTGAGTTCATCATCTGCGCGGTACCCACATGTTGAAACTGTGTGCTCGAGCTCGCAGCTGCGTGCCCCCGGTCCCGGAGGCTGGAAACTCCTGCACGCGCGCTACCTGCGAGTAATCGCGGGTTGCCGCTTTGGTGGAGCGATGCCAGCGCAGCCCCTCCAACACGGGGACCTGCCACCCGAGCCGAGATCACTTGGCTCTGACGAGTACCTCGGAGGGCTCGATGCGCACCACGCGCACGCTGTCGTCGATGCCGCGCAGCTTGACCGGCACCCCTACCGGGCCGCCATCGAGCGCGATGCCAGCGAGCTCGACCACTGGCACGACGTGTTCGGGGTCTAGCTCGGACAAGGTCCGCTCCGGCGCCGAGACCACCACATCCACGTGCTGCGGCCGTACCACCACTGGAGAGTTCACGCCCAGCGCGGCCACCGTCAGCTTGCGCAGACGGCGCTGCTCCTTGCGCATTTCGAGCGTGAACTCGACCACGATTTCGCCGCCGTCCTGGACCAGCACGTGTTTGGGCAACGGCAACAGGCTGGTGCGCCGCCGATGCGTCCCCGGCCCGAGATCGCTCAACGAGATGGCCTCGGTGGGCAGCTCGCGCAGTGCCTCCACCTTGGAACGCGGCCCTCGCACCGACACGCGGCCGGGCGTGACATTGACCTTGCCCACCACCTCGAGCGCCGGGTCGAGCGTGCCGGAGAGCTGCGCATGCACCGGAATCTTCTGCTCGGCGCGCGTCTCCCAGTTCAAACTCAGCATCGACGGGGTCACGTCCACGTCGATGCCAGCCGGCAGTCCGAACGCCTGCGGCTCGAAGTAGTAATAAGGCTTGGCGTCGGTGAGGTCGATCTGCACGGCGTCGACGCGATCGATCGAGTTCAGCACGGAGCGGCTCCCGCTCAAGGTCACCTTCACCTTGTCCGGAAGCTCCCCCACCAGCATCTTGCCCGATGCCTCGGACGGCAGCACCGCGACCACGGGCACGTACAGCGAGCGCTGCCCCGAATCCGAGCCGTGAACGATGGTGAACAGTCCGATCGAGACCATCAACGAGAACAGCTTCAGGCCGAGATTTTCCAGCAGCATCTTGCGCAGGCGCTGCCCCAGCGTGGCGTCCGCACTCACGTCTTCGTCTCCTCGGGGCTGCCGGCGCGCTCGCCCTCTTCGCGCAGCGCCTTGGCGCTGGTGGTGTCGATACGGCCCGTGGTCGGGGGTCGGCCCGCCGGAACGCTGTGACGCGATGGACTGCCGTTCTTGCGCTTCTTGCGGCGGATGCGCCGGAAGAGCAGACCGGGCAACGCATCGCGCAACGACGAAGCGTCGACGTCGCGCACCATGTTGCCATTGAACACCAAGCTGATGGCGCCTCGCTCCTCCGAGACCACCAGCACCACCGCGTCGGTTTCCTCGCTGATGCCCAGCGCGGCGCGGTGGCGACTGCCCAGCGTCTGGTCGATATCCGGATTGCTGGTCAGGGGCAGAAAGGCGCCTGCCTGCCAAACCCGGCCATCGCGGATGATCACGGCGCCGTCGTGCAGCGGATTTTCGAAGCTGGGAATGAACAGCCCGTACAGCAGCTCTTTGGAAGCCACCGAATCGAGCAAGGTGCCGCGCTGCATGAACTCATCCAGCATGGCGTCGCGCTCGAACACGATCAGCCCTCCGATGCGCTTCTGCGCCAGCATCGTGGCAGCCTTGACCACCTCCTCGATGGCCGAGGTAGCCTTGGCGCTGGAGCCGGGCATCCACCACGCGCGGCCGCCGAAGCGCATCAGCGCACGCCGAATGTCGCCCTGGAAGATCACCACCACGATCAGCACCATGGACGCAAGCAGCCCATCGAGCAGCGAGTACAGGGTCAGCAAGCCGATGTGTCGCGCCAGCTCGTAGGCCACGAACACCAGCGCGAGGCCCATGCCCATCTGAATGGCGCGCGTCCCCCGGATCAACAGCAGCAGGCGGTACACCAGCACCGCCACCACCAAGATGTCGAGCGTGCCCACGAAGGCGCTCCACACGCCGTGTCCGAAGTACGCAGCGAGCGCGCCGAGGAAGCTCTGGATCACGCGCGCGCCTCCCGAAGACGCACGCCGATCAGCGCTGCCTGTCGCATGTCCGCAACATCGTGCACGCGTACCGCGTGGGCACCGAGCATGCCGGCCGCGGCCACCGCTGCGGCCGTGCCGCCCACACGCTGCCGCGCAGCCGGCGCCTCGCCCGAGGCCGCCCGGGCGAGCTCGGCGATGAACGACTTGCGCGACGGGCCGACCAGCACGCGCTGCCCGGTGGCCACGAACGCGTCAGTGTGCGCGAGAACAGCCAGCGACTGCGCGGCGGTCTTGGCAAAGCCGATGCCGGGATCGATCCAGATGCGCTCGCGAGCCACACCTTTCGCCACGGCACGGTCGACCGCGGCCAGCAGCTCGAGTCGAACCTCGGACACCACGTCCCGATACTCCACGTTGCGGCCGCTGCACTCCCCATGCCCGCGGTTATGCATGAGCACGAGCTCGACGCCTGCCTGCGCGACGGCTGCGAGCAAGTCTGGATTGTGCCCGCAGGAAACGTCGTTGACGATGCTAGCCCCTGCCCGAGAGGCGCGGGCGGCAACCTCGGCCTTGGTCGTGTCGACGGAGACCCGGATCCCGCGCGCCGCTAGCAGTTCGATCACCGGCAGCACGCGCTGCAGCTCTTCATCGAGTGCGACCGGCTCCGCTCCGGAGCCGTAGGCCTTGCCCTTGGGCCGGCTGGATTCGCCCCCCACGTCGACCACCTCGGCCCCGGCCTCCACCATGCGCTGCGCCCAGGCCAATGCCTCGGGGAGCTCGAGGAACTGACCGCCGTCACTGAATGAATCGGGCGTCACGTTGAGCACGCCCCAGACCGCGCAACCACCACGCGCCGTAGCCGAAGGCACCGGCAAACACGTGACCGCGCTGGTCGCGGATAGAACACGGTCGGCGCCCGCAGGCGCCGATCCACTACCGCCGGCGCTCGCTGGCGCCGATCTGCTGTCGAGCTCGACCAACGCCCCCCCTTTGGGTCTCTAGCCGCCCGACGGAACCTCGCGCGGGCGTGGTTGGAAGATGGAGCCCTTGCGCTTCTCGCGTGCCTCGTTGCGCTTGTCCGCGTAGGTGGGAATGACCACCCTCTCGCGCGGCGGCATGGGCCGCCCCTCCAGCAGCGCGTCCAGCTCCTCGGAGTCGAGCGTCTCGCGCTCGAGCAGCGCCTCGGCGATGGAATCCAACTTGGAGATGTTGTCCTCACACAGCTTGCGCGCGCGGGCGTACTGCTGGGTGATGATGCGCCGCACTTCCGCGTCGATCTCTTGTGCAGTTTGTTCCGAGTAGTCCTGGTGACGCATGCTGGGCCCAAACGGCAACATCGGATTGTCTTCGCGTTCGCCGTAAGCCATTGGACCGAGCCGCTCGCTCATGCCCCACTCGGTGACCATGGCGCGCGCCAGCTGCGTGGCCTGCTTGAAGTCGTTGGATGCGCCGGTGGTGAGCTGGTGGAACTTGATCTCCTCGGCGATACGGCCCCCGAGCGCCATCGCGATGCGGTCGAGCGCCCAGTCGCGCGAATAGCCGAGCCGATCTTCCTTCGGAAGCGACATGGTGATGCCCAGCGCCGGACCGCGCGGAATGATCGACACCTTGTGCACCGGATCGTGGTTCGGCAGCATACGCGCCACGAGGGTATGACCGGCCTCGTGCCAGGCGGTGGTGCGCTTCTCGTGCTCGCTGATGATCATGGAGCGCCGCTCGGCCCCCATCATGACCTTGTCCTTGGCGAGTTCGAAGTCGACCATGCTGACCGCGTCTTTGTCCTGACGCGCCGCGAGCAGTGCCGCTTCGTTCACCAGGTTTTCCAGATCCGCACCGGAGAAGCCCGGCGTACCGCGGCCGATGATCTCGAGGTCGACATCAGGCGAAAGCGGCGTGCGCTTGGTGTGTACGCGCAGGATGCCTTCGCGCCCACGCAGATCCGGTCGCGGCACGTGAATGCGGCGGTCGAAGCGACCTGGTCGCAGGATGGCAGGGTCGAGCACGTCGGGACGGTTGGTCGCGGCGATGATGATGACACCCTCGCTCGACTCGAAGCCGTCCATCTCCACGAGCAGCTGGTTCAAGGTCTGCTCGCGCTCGTCGTGACCGCCGCCCAGCCCGGAACCGCGATGGCGGCCCACGGCGTCGATCTCATCGATGAAGATGATGCAGGGCGCGTGCTTCTTGCCTTGCTCGAACAGGTCGCGCACGCGTGAAGCGCCCACGCCCACGAACATCTCGACGAAGTCCGAACCCGAAATGCTGAAGAAGGGCACGCCGGCCTCGCCCGCGATGGCCCGCGCCAAGAGCGTCTTGCCTGTACCGGGCGCGCCCATCAACAGCACACCCTTGGGAATGCGGCCGCCGAGGCGCTGGAACTTCTTCGGGTCCTTCAGGAAAGCGATGATCTCTTCGCAGTCGTCCTTCGCCTCGTCGATGCCGGCAACGTCCGCGAAGGTGACCTTGTTTTGCGATTCGTTGAGCAGGCGCGCGCGCGATTTGCCAAAGCTCATCGCTTTGCCGCCGGACGCCTGCAGCTGACGCATGAAGAAGAAGAAGATGACCAGCAGGAACACCATCGGCAGCCAGTACACCAGCAAGCTGGTCCATAGCCCGTTCTGGTCGTCGGCGGCATATTCGACCTTGACGTCGTTGTCGACGAGCTCCTTGTTGATCTGCTCGCCGACGATGCCGATCGAGACCTTCTTCTTGCGGGTCTCGTCTGCGCTGACGATGTATTTGTACTCGGCGCTGTTGTCGCGCTGCCGGATGGTCACTTGCTCGACATGGCCGTTGCGGACGTCGTTCAGGAAATCGCTAAAGGCCACGCTTTGCGTCTGATCCGGATCCGACACCAAGTGATAGATGGCGACGAACATCAGAATCAGCAGGACCCACAGCAATAGGGTCTTGTGGCTTTGCTTCACGGATACCTCATGGTGCGGGCGCGCGTTGAGAACCTGGTGAGGGCAATTTCGTGATAACACACCCTAAAATCCGCATCAACACGCACGGGGCACCCAGTCCCGCGCACGCCGAGGCCGATTTCGCAGTCAGGCGCCCCTTTTCGGCTCTTTGGTTGGTCGCGGCGCCCCTCGACTCCGTTTCGAAACTGTCACAAAAGTGAGCCTCCCTGCTTCATCCAGCTGAGCGCTCATCCCTCTGGGCAGTCGAACTTCCCCTCCTACGCGCAGCATACGCTGTAAAGCGACGACATGTCGGCGGCGAAGTGCGACCTCTGTGTCACGTTCAACCCAACGCTTCAGCGCGCGCCGTTGTTCCGCCGGCGAGGCCGCAGACAGGAGCCGGGCATCGCCACGAGCGCGCGCAATCAGCACGTCCGCTGCCTCGGCGAGCAGCAGCGCGGCGTCGCGGGCATCGTCCGAAAGGTGCGCCAGCACCTCACACGCGCGCGGGTTTTCGGCGAGCAAGGCCGGCAACAGCTGCCGTCGGATGCGGGTGCGCAGATAACGAGCATCGGCGTTGCTCGGGTCGAAGGCAGACTCGAGCTGATGCTCCGCGACATAGGCGTGCACCAGCCGGCGCGGCGCGTCGATCAGCGGGCGAATCACGCCGTCGGCCCGGCGCGGGGCGATCGCAGCCAGACCTTCCACGCCCGTACCGCGCAACATGCGCGCGAGCACGGTCTCGGCCTGGTCATCGAGCGTGTGGCCCACGGCGACGCATTCCGCCCCTTGCTCGCGCGCGCACGCCAACAATGCGGCATAACGCGCCACCCGCGCCTGGGCCTGTCTAGACGGACCTTTGGCAACTTCGACGCGCAGGGCCACGAACGGCACCGCCAAGGCGTTCGCCAGGTTCTGGGCGACCGCGACATCGCGCTCCGCGTCGGCCCTCAAGCCGTGGTCCACCGAAACCGCCACCAGCGCACAGGCGTGCTCACCGCGCAAGCTCGCAAGGACGTGCAGCAGGGCTTGTGAGTCAGGCCCCCCAGAGCAGGCCACGAGGAGCTTGCTGACGCCGCGCAGCAGCTCGCGATCGCGCAAACTGCCCCGCACGCAGGCAAGCAGTTCAGCGGAAGCTGACTTGGCTACGGCGAGGCCGCTCAGAAGCGACCAGAGACGAGCGGAACCTTGACCACGTTGCGCTGCGCGACGCCGAAGCGCAGCTGTTCGGCTGGTGAATACACCGAGACAGCAGCGATGGCCGGCACGCCCCAACGGCTGCCCACCTTGCCGAACCGCAGCACGCCGCCGCTCTCGACGCTCTCCTTCGGCTGGCGGTTGTTGCGCCGATTCTTGATGGCCACTGCCCCCACGATGGCAGGGATGGCCAACGCGAAGCCCGCCCCGAGCAGCGAGACCGTCACCGCCGGGTCCGGACTACCGGGATCGAACGCCAGCGCGCCCGCTACGGCACCGCCTGCGGCCCCGATGGTGGGAAACAGCACCCACGCCCACCAATGGTTTTGCAGTCCAACCGCAGGCGTGAGCACGAGCCCGAGCTCCGCACCCAGCATACCGAGGCCTATGGTGCCCGCTATGTTGCCCTTCACATCGTCGCCATCGGCGCGTGCGGACTGTGGTTGGCTGAATAGAACTGCGACTGTGAAGGCCGCGATGAATAGTTTGACCACGTGCGAGCGCACCCACCCCTCCATGGTTACGTGGCGTACCTTACACGCAAAGCTGACCTGCTTCAAGGAAGGCAAGGTGCACTTTCGTGAATGGCTGCGGGTTCGTTCAGAACTGACACAACCTGAATGCGCAGCTCGATCTGCTCGCCGCCGCGAAAGCTATCGGGTCGCAATGCCCCTACCACGCGCACGCGGCCACGCAGGGCGCTGGGATCTGGACCGAGCTGCGTGCCAAGTTGGTAACCGAATGCGCTCAGGTCACGCCCGGCGACGCGCAGGCTCAGCTTGAGGTGGCCCTCGCCCACGACCTGCGCGCTCACCAGATCTCCGATCACCTCGTAAATAGGCTCTGGATTGGTCTCCCCGAGTGGCTCGAGCAGCATCAGCTCGGACGCGCGCGGGGGCGTGTAGTGACCGTCGCCGAGACGGGCGTCCACGGCCAGCCGACCGCGTGCCTGGGCCCTTGCGAGCGGCGCCAGCTCCTCACAAGCCTGTTCGAACGCGCTGGTCAGCGCCTGCACGCGCTCGGCGCGCACGGTCAGACCTACCGCTGCGTCGTGGCCCCCGAATTTCTCGAGCAGCGGGCTCACCCGCAGCAGCGCCGCATGGAGTGGAAATCCGTCCGGCGCGCGGCCGCTGCCGTGTCCGAGCTCGCCGTCGAGCGCGATCGCGAGTGAAGGCCGGTCGAAGCGATCGACCAGGCGCGCGGCCGTGATGCCGACCACGCCGCGGTGCCAGTCCTGCGCCGCCGCCACCAGGCCCGCCCGGCAGGCACGCGGAGTAACCTGCTCGATGGCCTGCGCCGTGACGCGCTGCTCGATGGCCTTGCGCTCGGTGTTGAGGCGCTCGATTTCGGCTGCCAGCGCGCGTGCCTCGTAGATGTCGCGCGATCTCAGCAGCGCCAGCGTGACTGCCGGATCGCCCAGCCGGCCGGCGGCATTCAGGCGCGGCGTCAGGCGGAAAGCCACATCGATGGCCGAGAGACTGCTGCCTGCGCGCACCTTGGCCGCCTCGCGCAACGCGACGATCCCCGGACGGGCCTGCTCCGAACACAGCAGCGCGAGACCGGCGCGCACCAGAGCGCGGTTGTCGCCGTCGAGTGGCGCCACGTCCGCGATGGTGCCGAGCGCCACCAGGTCGAGCCAGTCGCGCAGATCGAGGTCGGCCTTGAGCTCGGCGCGTAGCGCCGCGCCCAGCGACAGCGCGAGGCCCGCGCTGCACAAGCCTTTGTACGGAAAGCCGCACTCGGGCCGATGCGGATTCAGAAAGGCCAATGCCGAGAGCGGCTGTTCCGGCACCAGGTGGTGATCGACCACGATCACGTCGACCCCCTGCTCTCGCGCTCGGTCGACGCGCGCGTGGTCGCTCGACCCACAATCGCAGGTGATCAGCAGCGTGGGACGCGCGGCGAGCACTCGGTTGAGCGCCGCGTCGCTCAGGCCGTAGCCGCCATCGAAGCGGTTGCCGACCATCGTAGCCACATCGCCGCCCAGACACTCGATGATGCCCGACAGGATGACCGCACTGGTGGTTCCATCGACGTCGTAGTCTCCGAACACCACGATGCGCTCGCGGCGCGAGATGGCGTGGGCGATGCGCTGCGCCGCCGCGGCCCGATCGGCCATTGCCTCCGGGGGCGTGAGATGCGCCAGCTTCGGAAACAGAAAACGCTGTGCCTGACTCTGGCCCAGAAGGCCGCGTGAGAGCAGCAGCTGCGCGATGACCGGCGAGATGCCACAGGCTCGCCCGAGCTCTCCGGCCGCGACTGGATCTGCGGAGACGAAGCTGAACACCGGCCCATCAGGCCTTGGAGAACAACTTCTTGTCCATCCATTCCGTCAGCGGTGCAGCGATGTAAATGGTGGAATACGAACCGACCGTCATGCCGATGACGAGCGCAAACGCGAAATCCTTGATGACGGGCGTACCCCAGATCAGGAACGGAATCACCGACAGCAGGGTCACGAACGAGGTCAAAAGCGATCTCGAGAGCGTCTGAGTCGTGCTCACGTTGATCAGATCGTACATGGATAGATCGCGCATGCGCGTCATGTTCTCGCGGATGCGGTCGAAGATGACGATCGTGTCGTTGATGGAGTAACCGAGGATCGTGAGCAGCGCCGCAACCGTCGACAGGTTCACCTCGCGTTGCAAGATGACGAACACGAGTACGGTGATGAGAGCATCGTGGATGAGGGCGATCACGCCGCCTGGCGCAAAGCGCAGATCGAAGCGCAGCGCCACGTAGCCCATGATGAACAACAGCGCCCACAGCAGCGACTTGATGGCCGCGTCGCGCAGCTGCTTGCCGGCCTTGGGGCCCACCCACTCGACCCTGAGCGGTTCGTCCGGCGCGCGCTGGCCGAGGCTCTGCTTGAGGCTGCGGACCAGCTCGTCCGCGACGCCGACCAGCTGGGCTTCGTAACGATGCTGCTCGCTCGAACCGAAGCCGTTCACCGAGCGCACCTTGGCGCCAGCCGCCTTGAGCGCCGTCTCGATGGCGGCAGGATCGACCGTGTCGCGCATGCGCAGCGCGATCTTGTCGCCGCCGGGGGAGACCTTGAGCTCCTCCAGCTTGACGCCGGCGATGCGCCAATGGAGCGCCTGCTTGATCTGCGTGATCTGCGCAGGGGAGAGCGAGCTGACCCGACCCACGCGCACCAGGTACTCGCCAGGCCGTCCCTCGACCGTGACCACTTCCGCGTCGTAGCCCACCTTGGCGAGCACGTCGCGCACGTTCGCCGCGCTGACGCTGGGCTCGAACTTGAGCTGCACCTCGGTGCCGCCTTTGAAGTCGATGCCGTAGTTGGGCCCCGGATAGAACACCGAGATGAAGCCGAGCAGGGTCAAGAGCAGCGAGCCCACGATCAGCGGGCCGCGGTACTGCATGAAATTGATGGTGCCGCGCGGTTTGAAGAGTTCCATGACCTACCCGACCCTCAGCGTTTTCACGCGCAGCCCGCGCACGATCCAGTCGAACATCACGCGCGAACAGAACACACCCGTGAACAGCGAGGTGATGATGCCGAGCATCAGCGTCACGGCAAAGCCGCGGATCGGCCCCGTGCCGTACTGGAACAGCACCACGCCCGCGATGAACGTGGTCAGCTGGCCGTCGAAGATGGACCAGAACGCACGATCGAAGCCCTGATCGACCGCGGCGCGCGCCGACTTGCCCGCGCGCAGCTCCTCGCGGATGCGCTCGTTGATCAGCACGTTGGCATCCACGGCCATACCGACGGTGAGCGCGATGCCAGCCACACCCGGCAACGTCAAGGTCGCCTCGAACAGCGCCATCAACGCGAACAGGAACAGCAGGTTCATCAGGACGGCCAGGTCGGCCACGACGCCTGCCACCTGGTAATAAAGGAGCATGAAGCCCACCACGAGCGCGATGCCCACCAGGGCGCCCATGCCGCCCTTCTGGATGGCCTCGGCGCCGAGCGATGGCCCGATCATCTGCTCGTTGGCAGGACGAATGGGCGCCGGCAGCGCGCCGGCACGCAGCACCACCACCAGGTCTTTCGCCTCTTGCAAGGTCTCGTTGTAGGAGCCCGAGCCGCCCAGCGTGATCTGGCAGCGGCCGCCGCCGATCTCGGTCTGAATCACCGGTGCGCTCTCCACCCGGTCGTCGAGCACGATGGCCATGCGGCGCTTGACGTTACGACCGGTGAGCTGGCCGAACTTGTCGGCGCCCTTCTGGTTGAAGTTCAGCGCCACGTAGGGCTTGTTGTTGTCCTGATCGAAGGCGGTGAACGCCTCCTTCACGTCTTCGCCGCTGACGTCGGCGCGCGCGTACAGGAGATAGCTGCGCCAGGCCTGCGGTCCGCGCTTGGCATTGGGCGTGTTGGCGGAGTCGTCAATCTCGTCCAGCTCTCCGAGCAAGAGCTCGCGCCCGTCCGGGACCTTGGGCTTCAGCGTGTCCACGTAGCCCTGCAGCTTCTGTCGCGCACCCTCGCCGCGCGCGACCAAGAAGCTCACGACCTTCTGCGGATTCTGAGCACCCGCGGAGACCACCTCGCTCTGGCGCTCTATACCCTCGGGCAGATCCGTCAGGCCGGCCACGAGCTCGTTCTCGTCCTCGACGATCTTGAACTCGAGCCGCGCCGTGCGGCTGATGATCTCGCGAATGCGCGCGAAGCTGGCCTCGTCGGCACCAGGGATTTCGATGGCGATGTCAGTGCCACGGGCGGTGACGCTGGTCTCGCGCACGCCGAGCTTGTCGATACGATCGGCGATGGTCTCGCGCGCCTGGCCGACGGCGGTCTCGCGCAGGTCGTCGATCATGTCGGGCCGGATGCCCACCACCACTACGTTGCCACTGCGCGACTCCTCCTTGAGATCGCCGAATTTGCGAATGTGCTCCAGGGTGAGCTTCTTGGCATCTTCGGAATTCTTGAAGGTAATCACGATCTGCCGCTCGCCGCGGGTCGCCACGTTCACGCGTCGACGCACTTCGTCGAGTTGCTCCTTGGTGGGGCGCTCTTCCGCCTTGAAGATCTTGAACTCGGCGCCCAGCCGGTCGAGCAGGTCCTCCGCCAGGCGGTCTCGGCGATCGCGGATCGCTTCGTCCACCTCGACCTCGTAGGTGAGCCGCAGGCCGCCCTGGATGTCCAGGCCGGGAGAGATGCGATTGGAGAAGTACTGTTTGACCCAGGCTGGGGCGGGAAGCCACGCATCCATGCTCGGCCAGATCACCAGGCCGGCGCCCGCGATCAAGCACACCACCAGGCCCACGCGTACGTAAAAAGTCCTGTCCATAGTCTCTCTCAGCTCTTCTTCTCGGCTTCGCCTGGCTCGACGATGCCGGCGACGTGCGAGCGGAGGATGTTGACTTTGACCTTGTCCGCAATCAGCAGCACGACTTCATCACCCGCCTCTGCCTTGAAGTCGAGGATTTCACCGCGGATGCCGCCGCTGGTGCGCACCTTTTGCCCCTTTTTCAGGGACTTGAGCACGCGATCGAGCTCCTTCTGCTTCTTCTGCTGGGGCCGGATGAGCACCAGATAGAAGACGACCATCATCAGGACCATCAGGCCGATCTGCGATAGGCCGCTGTCCATGCCCCCACCGGACGTGGGGCTACGGGCGGCGCCGCCCGAGGGCGCACTGCCCGAGCTCGCTTCTGGCTGAAACCAGGTGGCTAGGATGTGCAAGAGACTGTACACGGCTTCTCCTCGGAACGCGTTGCTCAGCGATCTCGCGCGCGTCCGGCTGCGAACGGCGCGCACTCAGGCGAGACGCAAGCAGCCCCGAGGCTGAGGTCGCGCGTTTCTACTCCACGGCCCACAACGCGTCAACCGACGGAAAGGGATGGTGGACGCGGGGTTGTGCGTGTGGGATTAGAGCGCCGGCGGCTGCGCCCCCGAGGCTCGAAGGCACAAAACGTGCGACGATGCGCGGACGGGATCACCCGCGCCCGCAACGCTGTCTGCCGGGCGTGCGGATCCGCGTCTGACCGGCCGTGCGGGTCCGCGCGCGAGCAATATTTGGAGGAGCCATGGTCGACAAAGTGGAGAAAATTTGGCTCGATGGGGCGTTCGTCAACTGGGATGACGCCAAGGTACACGTGCTCACCCACACCCTCCACTATGGCCTCGGCGTGTTCGAGGGCATTCGCTGCTACAAGCTTGGCAGCGGCAAGAGCTCGGTATTCCGGCTGCGTGAACACATCGAGCGCCTGTTCGACTCGGCGCACATCTGCACGATCAAGATCGAGCACACGCACGAGGAAGTGGTGCGGGCATGCCTGGAGACGGTGCGGCTCAACAAGCTCGATGAGTGCTATCTCCGCCCGCTGGCGTTTCTGGGTGCGGGCGCGATGGGACTCGGCGCGACCGAGAACCGAACGCACTTGACCATCGTGGCCTGGAGGTGGGGTGCCTACCTGGGAGACGAAGGGCTCAAGAAGGGCATCCGCGCCAAGGTCAGCTCCTTCGCCCGACCCAGCGTGAACGCCGTCATGGCCAAGGGCAAGATCGTCGGCCACTACGTGAACTCGATTCTGGCCAAGCGCGAAGTGATGGCTGCCGGCTACCAGGAGGCCATCATGCTCGACCCGCAAGGCTACGTGTGCGAGGCCTCGGGCGAGAACGTGTTCATGGTCAAGCGCGGCGTGGTCTTTACGCCGGCGCTGGGTGGCTCGA
>WUUC01069266.1_pt1 | contig 19770 bp, 9 predicted proteins | sample 6278441 | NCBI WGS metagenome assembly WUUC01 (sample SAMN13675441, study PRJNA597444) | soil metagenome | isolation source: soil | place: USA: Washington | collected 2017-10
ATAACGCCAACGTCAATCTGAATAACATCGGCGTTTACGGCTTTGGGCGAACGGATAAAAGTCAGCCCATCAACGATCCCGTCGTCGTGAACGGCGTCCTACTGGCCGGAACCGGAACGAATCCCCGCGCTCGGTACTCGATCCACTTCCATCATACGGGCGTCAATCCGGCCAAGGCCCCGGCGGAAGTGAACGGCAGCGTCGTGGTCGGCAGCGCCGGATGGGGATACGTCAATCACAGCAGCAACGTTAACTTCGACGATAACGTGGCGTACCAGGTGCATGGCGCTTCGTTCACTGGAGAAGACGGGAATGAAATCGGCGCGATGCGAGGAAACCTCTCCGTCAGCGCCATGGGCACTTACGGCGACGTCAATTCCCGCAGCCTCAACCACGACTTCGGGTTCGAGGGGCATGGATTCTGGCTGCAAGGCCCCGGAATTAGCTTGGAGAACAATATCTCCGCGGGGAGTCGCGGAGCCGCCTACATGCTCTTCATGTCGTCCACGAAGAATCTCTTCGACGCCGTCAATCTGCCCAATCCGGCGCTGGCGGGGGGGCAAGTCGCCGTGCCCGTGGGGAGCGTGCCGCTCAAGCACTTTTACGGAAACGTCGCGTACGCTGCAAAAACAGGTCTGGATATCTGGAAGCATATGCTAGTGATGAATGATGGAGACGGAGTCATTAGCTCGTTTACGGCGTGGAATATTTCCAGCGCCGGCATCGACGTCCATTACAGCGGACGCCTGAAGATTCGCAACGCTCGGCTACTTAGTGCGGCGGAGAACTACGCGTCCGGCATCGGCATCAATACCAACTTCTTGACGCAGGGAATTACGATTGAAGACAGCGTGATCCTTGGCTTCGAAGTAGGCGTCAAGGCGCCGGTGCGAGGCGCGACCAATATTGTCCGCGGCTATATTTCCGCCATTGTCGGAATTGACGTCGATAAGGGCGAAAGTTCCAATCGCACAGTCACAATCAATCAGACGTTGTTCCGCGCTCTGCCCGCCGCGGCGTTGCAAGGCCGAATTCAGAAGAACATCTATCTCCACGCTCCTTACGACTTCGAGCCTCGTCCGGCGCGTCGCGAGGATTCGCTCTACGCTGAAGACTTCGTCAGCTATTCGCCCCATTCGGGCGGGCGTTATCGTCTCTACTTCGACGAGCAAGCCCCCACGTTCGTCCCCTTTAAGATTTCGAACGCCAATGGATACGTGCCGTGGGTGTATATCGGGGTTACGAACGAGCAACTCCGAACGCGGTTCGGCGTTGTGTTTCGCGGGGGAATGACGCCGACCAATGCTATCGCGTTGAGCGGCGTCGTCGGCGGAGTTGGCTTCGCCTATTGAGCGAAACCGGATGGCGCGAGACGCGACGCCATGCCGCTTAAATGTCGTCGGCGATCTCAACACGATCGTCCGGCAACGCGACCGCGAAAGAAGCGCTCCCGAAACCAACGAGGATTTTCCAGATACTTGCAGACGAGATAGGTCCATCGAATGGGATGATCATACCATCTCCAACGACGCCCTCGCTTGCTTTCGAACAGTCTCCGCAACTCTTTGCGAACGATCAGCGAATTGCGATGTTGCGCCGTCACCGTCGTTGTGTGGAGGCGATAGCCGCTGAAGATTTCGTCGACTAGCTCAAATTTTGCGCCTGCCGCCGCCATGTCGATGAACAGTTCGGTGTCCCAATCCGTCCGATTGGCGGGATTGAAACCGTTCGTTTGTTTGAAGGCACGACGTCGGAAAAACGACGACGGCTGCATGATGTTCGCCGCCCGGTAGATCACGCGATGCGGGCGGAAGCGATCAGAGTAATTCTCGCGCAACTTCCTTCCCTGCGCATCGATGATCTCGCAATGGCCAGAAAAGACGTCGACGTCGGGCGCCTGCTTAAATAGCTCAGCGATTCGATGAAGCACGCCTGGCAGCAGGACGTCGTCCGCGTTGAGATATCCCAGGATATCGCCGTCAGTCAGCGCAAATCCCTTATTGAGGCCGTCCGCCGGCCCTGAATCGGGCTCGAACAGGCGAATGGAGATGCGATCGCCGTAGGACTCGATCAGAGAGCGACTGCCGTCCTTCGAGCCGGGATCGACGACGATATACTGTAAATTTGGATACTCCTGGCCGAGTATCGAATCGATCGCCGCGCGCAAGTAGTCAACTTGATTGAACGAAATCGTTACCAGGCTGATTCTCGGGAGCGCCATTTGATCTTCCGCAAGGTTTAGGTCAGATGTGCCTTAAAGGCTGAGAGTTGATGCGGAGACGTCGTCAGTACGGCGTCAAAATTCGGCGAATGACAAAAAAGTTAGGAAACGGGGAGACATCCTTGAAACGCCGGACGACGGCGGGGCCCAAAAAAAGTGCGTCGCGGCCGACCAAAAGCGCTGCGTTAGCCTGTTTTCCGTGTATCATGAATTCCGGTTAGGGTCTCTCGCTCGGGCCCCCCTCTTACGGAACACCCCTGTAGATTGTAGTTGCCTTCCCACGGCTAGAGGAGGCGACTCGCGGTTAGAACTTGCGCTTCCTCAAGTTGCGGCGCCTGCAGGCTGATTGGCATGAATGTTGAGGCAACAAGAGACGTTATGCAGCTAAGTATCGATCGATTCGCACGAATCTTCTGCAAAGTCGGTAATTTTGGATTTTCCGCCGGCTGCCGGTCTTCGATCGCCGTTGGCTTTTTTTCGCTGGTTGTGGGAATTGGAGGGGCCCCGGCTGCGGTCAGGGCCGCCGCGGGCGGTCCCAATATCGTCTTCATTCTGGCTGACGACCTTGGAATTGGCGACTTGGGAGTGACTGGACAGAACGCCCGCGACTTGGCTGGTCTTCCCGCGATCAAGACGCCCAACATCGACGCTCTCGCAGCGCAATCGATGAGTTTTTCGCGGATGTATACGAATCCCGTCTGCTCACCTTCTCGCGCATCGTTGCTGACGGGATTCGAACAGCAGCACCTCACGCAGGAAATGGTCGGCGATGCACTCGGCTTGCGAATAGGAGAAGCCGATAAAACTTGGGCGCAGACATTGCAAGAAAGCGGTTACAGGACCGCAATGTACGGAAAGTGGCATGTGGGGAAGGCCGATCCTTCAGGGATTCCAAACGCCACTTATAATTATGATGAGAGTCCCACGCAGCAGGGCTTCGAAAAGGTCGCCGGTACGCTCGCTGGCGGATTTCGTCCGTCGCATCTTTGGACCGAGGACGGCAACGGCGGGCTAAAACTTACGCCCAACCAGTTCATACCTGGCTGGCCAGGCCCCGGGCATTCCTTCAAGTTTGCGGACGACGCCACGACTGACTACACGGTCCAATTCCTTCGTGATAAGTCACAAAGCGGAGAGCAATTCGCCGCCTATGTCGCACTCAACGCGCCGCACGAACCTTTCAACTACATATCGACGGGGCAATACGCCAATGAACCTTGGCCCGAGGTTCAAAAGCAGTACGCGGCAATGGTCTCCAATGTTGATCAGAACGTCGGTCGCATCCTCGCCGCCATCGATGATCCGAATAATGACGGCGACACTAGCGACAGCGTTGCTTCGAACACCCTTGTCATTTTCTCCAGCGACAACGGCAATTATTGGCAAGGGGGGGCAAACGGGTTTGATCCTGAGTTCTTCAACAGCAATGGGCCGTTTCGCGGCCAGAAGTCAAATACTCTTGAGGGAGGCATCCGAACTCCCTTCTTTGTGCGTTGGGACGGCGTGACTCAGCCAGGCAGCGTGAATTCGGACTATGTGGGATCACTGGCCGACATCTATCCAACATTCGCCGAGTTGGCTGGAGAGGACGTGCCATTCGGCTTGGATGGACGTTCTATGGCCTCGGCCATCACGGGTCAGGGGCGCGCCGCAGTACAAAAGCCGATTCAGACCAGCAGCCGTTTTCTGTTCGGCGGATTGAATCAGGCGAGTTGGAGCGTCCAACTGGGCGATTGGAAACTAATTCAACGGATGTCGAACAAGGCGTACGAGCTCTATAACATCGGGACGGACCCTTACGAAACCACCAACCTCGCCAACTCTCGCGCTGACATTCGCGCTGCGTTTACGCAGATTGCCGCCATCGAAGGGGCGTTGGAGGAACCGTACTACGCCACTGGATTGTCCACCGAACCGCAGAACGCGTATCTCACTCAGTACAAGTACTGGTCTTCTAATGCGACCAGTGATTTTTCTCTCGCCTCAAACTGGGAAGGCGGAACGCAATTCACCAGGGCAAGCGACGGGGAGACGAAGTACTGGAACTCCCAGCCCGGGCCAAATTGGTTGGCGAAGCTCTCAAACAGCGGCAGCGTCGCTAAGCAAGCCATTATTGGAAGCGACGCCCGTGTGCTGGCGATGCAGATTGAAGGCCCAGGCGCACCGATGGCGGTAACCATCGCGCAGAACGCGGTGTTGCAAGCGTATAACGGCGTCCGAGTCGAAGCGGGAGGGCTCCTTCAACTGTCGGGCAGTCGAATCAAAACCATCGGAGGATTGGAGATTCGCGAGTCGGGAATGCTTACCGGTTCCGGGATCGTGGAGGGCTACCAAGAAATTCTCGCGAATATTCCTGAATTGGCCTCCACAAAATTCTTACAAGCGCACGTTAAGAACTCCGGGGAAATCGATTTGTTCAATGGCGGCGGCGTGGGCTCGCTGCAAGTGAAGGGCAGCTTCGAGCAGCTTGATTCAGGGCGACTATTCGTCGACGTGGCAGGCAGCGGGCAAGTTGATTCCCTTGCAATTAGCGGCGAGGCTTGGTTTGACGGAGACGTGGTAATTGACTTGGTCAACGGCTTTACCCCGACTGCCGGAGATCTCTTTCCCTTTCTAACGGCCGGTTCGCTGACGTTGAACGGTATCCGTTTGCTAGGTCCCGACGCCTCGTTGTTCGCGCCGATTGTTGATAACGCCGGCATTTCGCTTATGTATACCGCGGGCCAACTGTTCGCCGATTTCGATTTTAACGGCGTCGTCAACGGAGCCGATTTGACCGTCTGGCGTCAGAACTTTGGCACCGATTCGTTCGCTGGCGACGCTAATCGCGACGGTTTCGTGGACGGGGGCGATTTGATGATTTGGCAGCGAGATTTAGGCAAGGTCTTGTCGTCGCAGTTGGTCGCTTCGACCGCAGTGCCGGAACCGAATAGCGGGATCTTGGCTTCAATTGTCGTTGGCCTTCTCGCGATAGCTCGGAAGCCCAACAAAGCCGCCGTCAGATTGTGAGCGGCGCTTGCTTCCGCTCATTGGATCTCCAGGAGCGCTGGTCTGGAGCGGAACACTGGACGACCGTCGCGTTCTTGAATGCCTTCCAAGGTCACCACGCCTCGACCCAGTCGCGACGCCTGGATCGAAACCGTTCCAGTTCCACTCGCGATCGATGCTAGGCGTCGCCCATTGTGCATGATGGTAGTTGGCAAGTCGGCTGCTGTACTCATCACCTTAACGTCGACCGTTTCGCTTAGCGCCGCCTTCGGCGCTGAAAGCGTTATTTGAAGCGAGTCGCGACTATTCTTTACCTGAAATTCACCGGTCCAGGCGCCCTGAACGGCCATGGGCGTATCGTCGATCGCAACGACGAGTAAACGATTCCAACCGTCGGGAATCGACGCCGTGTTCAGCGAAAAACTTTCTCCTGGGCCTGTTTCCGAATGTCGTTTTCCATTGACGTACAGTTGAAACAGAGTTGCTTGGCGAGCGTCGTCATACGTTGCGGTCGGCGTGATTTTAACCTGACCTGAAATCGGCGTCACATTGTCGATGCCGCTGACATTGACGAGCGGCGATTTTGCCCACGGCTGGCAAAGCGGGTCGCCGACAATCAGCAATTGAAATGGTCCCTCCACTGTTCGATAAAACGACTCAGCTAGCGATAATCCACGCACATAATGAACATGCAGAGCGGGCGAAGGAAACTTGGCGGGAATTGCATAAGGTTCGACGACTGTCCCGGAGGCGCCGGCGGCTCCCAGCCGCATGAACTCGCTCACAGGAGTTTGCGGTTCGGCAATGCGAGCCGGGACGACCAATTGTCCTGCTGCACTCGTCAAGTTGTCGACCAGCGCGCCCGGCAATAGGCGACAATCCGCAGTGCGCAATCGCAGATGACTGGCGCCAGTCGTCAATCCGGCAACGTCCTCTTTCTTGATGGGCGCTGAACCACGCATGATTTCAGCGTTCACGCCAAGTCTTTTTAGCTCGGTGATCGCCGGCATGAACGCTTCGTGCCTCACTTTCGATCGTACGTTGTCGTTCTGCATGTAGTAGATGGTGCCTTTGGGAGCCGTGCCGTCGGCGGCCCTAGCGCGCCGCAAGTATTCGCAGATTTCTTTGGCGCTGTTTCCTCGACCGATGGTTGCGCCCAAGACCGTCGACAGAATGAACGTTCGTCCGAAGCCCGTTTTGTCTTCCTGACCTTGAGCCCAGCTAACTCGGCTCGAAAACGCCCGCGAGGCATTGGCCTCGCCAAATAGAGGCGTAAAATATCCATTTGAGTTGAGGCTAAGAATGGACGCCCGCTTGACGAGCAGATCTTGGTAAAGAAATGTAGCGGAGTTCAGCGATGCCATCGGGGCCGCCTGAGGCGGTAAGCTGGCCGACGCGAATTCAGCTCGCAAGTCAACGGTGACGGGATACCCGCAGCTGTACGTAATGCAATCGATTTGCGGAGTTACGCCGCGCCGATCGAGTTCGCGAAAGAGCGGTTCGATTATCTTCTCGCGGAAATCAGCGCTCGTAGCGTTGCGCACATTTTTCGGCCAAGGAATGTAGATAATGTTGCAACTGGCGATTTGACGAAGCCGAATGTACTCATTCGCCACTTCTAAAGAATCTGGATCGTTGGGGTTCACAATCACGGCGACATTCTGCGGGCCGCCCCCCGCATAGGCATTTCTGATTGGCGCGGCTCCGAATATCAATATGACGACAAGAGCTGTACAAGATCGCCAGCTGTTGGATTCCGAGGCAGCCTGCAACATCCGCTCGCGACGTCGCCAATTCAAATTCATAGATACTCCAATTGACTTCAGCATGCTTTGCGAAACTATATCAATCTCGGTGACTAGCCAAGTCGTCGATTGCACCACGACTCCCGGTCAAGCGCAACTCAATTTGCCGGGATTCGGCTGCCCGCAAGATGGGACGATTCTTTGAAATATACGCCTTCATCGCCCGAATCGTTCTCTTCGGCAGGATCCGTAGGCCAGCGATTGATTGTGGAAACAACCCGCTTAAACGGCTGTTTCTTGACTAGCGAGATGACCCGACGCCCGTTGGGAAGTTGCGCGTGACACTTGAAACAAGCAACTGGCCCGTTAAGACGGTGGGGGGATAACGCCGGTAAGAATGGCTTCAGGCAGACTTCCTTTACGGCGAAATCGACGCCGCACGTTCATTACGAATCCGCGATTCTCTCGGATAGCGGCAATCGCGATCGCAAATCATTGACAAACCTCCCTAGCCGGGCAAGATAAAGTGGTAGCCTGCTTTTCTCAATACTCAGTATTGTCGCAAACCACCGCAATACTAACTAATAGTCCCTTCCCAACTCTCAGCTTCCTCTATGCCGACTTTCAGGTTTGCGTCTTCACTCGCTCTACTGAAGCTGAGCGTTGTCTGGTTGTTCACGACGTCAACGGCATTGGCTGCTGCGAAACCAAACATCGTTTTGATCTTGTCGGACGATGCCGGATACGCCGATTTTGGGTTCATGAATCAGTTCACCGGCGAGCAGACCCCATTCAAGACGCCGCGGCTCGATCAGCTTGCCGCTCAAAGCGTTAAGTTCTCCAACGCTTACGTTCCTTCTTCGATTTGTGCGCTGACCCGCGCGGGCATCATGACGGGCAAGCAGCCTGAGTCATTTGGATTCGGATACAACGCGCTCCCCGACGACCTGCCTTACGAAGGCTTGCCGGTTTCCCAAAAGACGATATTGGAGCGCGTCAAGGAACTTGGCTATTCGACCGGCGTCGTCGGTAAGTGGCACCTCGGTCAGCAACCTCAATGGCTGCCGACGGCGCGCGGCGCTGATTACTTCTTTGGCATGTGGGAAGGCAACATCAACTATTATCCAAACCTTACTAGCCCAAATCGCATTCGCCGGGGTGATCAGGAAGTTGAGTGGTGGACGGAGTCGTCATTCAACAACACCCCTGCCGACCCAACGCGCGGACGATATCTGACCGATGCGTTCGGCGACGAAGCGTCGCAGTTTATCGCCGAGAAGGCGGATGACGAGCAACCCTTCCTCCTCTACGCGGCATTGAATGCTCCGCACACGCCATACGATACGAAGGCTCAAGACTACGCACAATTTTCGACGCTTACTGGACAGCGTCGCTCGGTAGCGGCAATGACGCTATCGATGGACCGCGCCATCGGCAATATTCTTGATCGTATCGACGACCCCAATGGCGACGGCAACACTGCCGATTCAATTGCCGACAATACAATCATTGTCTTTCTGAACGACAACGGCGGACCGAACTCGAATTACGACAACGGGCCGTTGGCTGGCCTGAAGGGTACGGGTTGGGAAGGAGGCATTCGCACTCCGATGCTCGTCCGGGCTCCCGGCATCGCTCCGGGGGTGTTTGACGAAGTCGTCTCCGGCCTCGACCTGTTTAGCACAGTCGAGGGAATCGCTCAGGCGCCGACGATGACGCCCACTTACGGCAAAGACATCTTGCCGTATTTGCGAGGCGAACAAACCGGCGTCGTTCATGAGTCGCTGGTTTTTCGCAATCGAGTAAATTTCGCCGCGGTTCGCGTCGGCGATTGGAAGCTCGTTAAGCCCGAGGCAACGGCGCCCTGGAAGCTCTTTCATTTGAATCTCGACGGCTCCGGCGAAGACGTCGATTTGTTGTCGCAACAACCTGAAATCGTCAACGCCTTGATTAAGGAATACGTCAAAGTCGACGTGACGCTTGATAAAGCTCGAAATAGCGGGCCCGCCAAAGTCCAAGCGAACGACCTTTTGATTCTGCGAAACGATCGCGGCAGCCAAACTTACTGGACCGACGGCGGTGGCTGGTGGAATGGAGATAGTCCGACTCAGGCCACGGGCATGAGTCGCGAAGATCCATGTCCGAAGATGAAGCTCGCCTTCTTGGTGAACGCCTTGGCAGACTATCGTTCGACAAACAACAACAATCGCGCTTCAGGGCTGGGTCGCCCTCTATTGAGCCAAGGACTGCAAGATCTTCGCGGCCTGGGCGAAGTGATGTTGAACGAGATTCGACTTGAGGGAAATTTCGTCGGCGCCGCTAATCGAAAAGCGACGATCGACGGCAAGACGCTCATGTTCGTTAAGGATCTTAGCGGGAAGGCGCCGACGCTGCGACTCGACGCCACCCAGGCCGCTGGTTCGAACAGTTATACGTTCAACGTAGATTTAAACATGTTCCTCTATCACGACTTCGAAATCGTCGGCGACGGAAACGCCAAGTTTCGCATCGGCGGGGCGATGAGCAGCTTTGATCCCGTTTCAGGCGTGCGCAAAAAGGGGACGAGCACGGTCACGTTCGGCGGCAACAACACGTTCACCGGCAAGCTGATCGTCGAAGGAGGCAAGGTCGTCATCGACGGCGCCAATGCGGCGGTGGACGGCGCCCAGGAAGTGCGAGTCGACGCCGGAGCCAACCTGACGCTCCAGAACGGCCTGATTCGGACTCCTAAACTCGACGTCAGCCAAGGAACGTTCCAATTCCTCGGCGGAAAGCTCCAAGCGCAAACGGTCATCGGCAATCTCAGCCATGCGGCCGGATCGGTGGTCGTCGGAGGCGCCGCCGCTCCAAGCACGATATCGGGCAACTTTCAACAGACGGGCGGCGATCTTACCGCTATTCTCAATGCCGCGATAGTCATTCCAGGATCATCCGGTCCCCCTTCCACGATCCCGACTCTAGCGACTGTCGGCGGCGTCTCCAGCATCGCCGGCAAGCTGATCGTTCAGTTCGATCCAACGACTTATTTCCCCGTCGGCTCGACGTTAAACGTTCTCAAGGCCTTGGGCGGCATACAAGGGACGTTCTCGCAACTAGAACTTATTAGCGTTCCCTCTGGATCGCGGTGGAGCGTCGGCTACACGGCGAGCGCCGTTACATTGTCGCGAATCGCAAATTCCTTCAATTCGGCGGATTTTGACGTCAGCGGCGTCGTCGACGGCGCTGACTTTATGATTTGGCAACGCAATTTCGGAAAGTTCACGTCCCTGGGCGATGCAAACGGAGACGGCCTCGTCAACGCGTCTGACCTAAGCGTTCTAAAGTCGCAATTCGGCATGATTCCGTCGGCAGGCGGGATCGTGAGCGAAATTCCCGAGCCTGGTGGCGGAGCGCTGATGGCTTTCGCTTCGCTTACGGTTGCACTAACGCGGAGAATCGGTCAAGGATCGACTGCGAAGCGCCGCTGAGCATTGTCATTGTTTCAAGAGAATGGGGAGCGTCGGCGGTCATGCTAGCAATGAGTTGCTCGCATGTTGCGAAAGCTCAACGCGACGCCGATGTAAGTTCCTTTTTGGCAGCCGCAGCGTTATCCGGTTGGCTACGCCTCCCTTGCCTAGGGGGACGCTCGGATAGAAGAAGGGAACCTTCGATGAAACACTTGACCAGCAACGAGTCTTCATAGAAGTTCTCCTGACCTCCCCACCCTTCCCAATGGCGGTCGTGCGGCCTAGAACCGTTAGGGCGAATGTTGGGATCTCGCTATTATCGCCCGTCGCTTGCAACTCCTTTTCCGATTGCTTCGCGACGACCAAACTTCACGGCCATGATTAGAATGAAAATCCCTCAACGCTCGGACGTCGGCTGATTATTCCGGCCATTGAGGATCGTCACTTGTACGACACGGGAGAAGCGCTTACGAAGAGTCGAACGGCCCTAATGGCGGCGGCGAACGTCCTGAAGTAGGCGGCATGCGACAGATTCAATGACATTTACGACGCTGACATTCTTTTTGTTTCTGTGGCTCGTCTTCGGTCTGTATTGGGCGACCTCGAGTCGTCGCTGGCAAAACGCCGTCTTGCTGGTCAGCAGCTACATCTTTTACGGTTGGTGGGATTACCGCTTCTGCGCGCTGATGCTGATCGCCAGCGTCATGGATTTCTACATTGCGCTGGCGCTCGGTCGCTCCGAACGGGAGTCGACCCGCAAAGTCCTCCTGTGGGTCGGACTGACGGGCAACTTGACAATGCTCGGGTTCTTTAAGTACTTCAATTTCTTCTCCGACAACGTCTATGAATTGCTCGTCATGATGGGCTGGAATCCCAGTCCCGTGACGCTGCGCATTCTGTTGCCCGTCGGCATCAGCTTTTACACGTTCCAGACGATGAGTTACACGATCGACGTCTATCGACGCAAGATGGCGCCGACGGACCGCTTCATCGATTACATGGCTTACGTCGCGTTCTTTCCTCAACTCGTCGCCGGCCCGATTGAACGGGCGACGCATCTCCTGCCTCAGTTCTATGTGTCGCGCCATTTTGATCGGGTGACGGCCGCTGACGGCTGCCGACAGATGTTGTGGGGCATGTTCAAGAAGCTCGCGATCGCCGATAACGTCGCCCGCGTCGCCGACCACTACTACGCGCAGCCAGGGTCGAGCGGCGGCGTCGAACTGGCGTTCGCAACAGTCTGCTTCGCCTTCCAGATCTATTGCGACTTCTCGGGCTATACCGACATTGCCACGGGCTCGGCCAAGCTTTTCGGCTTCGATTTGATGAGGAACTTCGCCTACCCTTACTTTTCACAGGACGTGGTCGAATTCTGGCGGCGTTGGCACATCTCGCTGTCGACGTGGTTTCGCGACTATGTGTATATCCCGCTGGGGGGCAATCACGTTTCCGCTCCCCGCCAGGCGATGAATATCCTGCTCACGTTCGTTCTCAGCGGTTTTTGGCACGGCGCCTCCTGGAATTTCGTTATCTGGGGCGCCATCAACGGCCTGGCCATGCTCCCCACGATGTTCTTTTCGAAGCGTTCCCCTCTACGCGCCGCCGATTTGCCGGGAGGGGCAGGGTTATTGCCCTCGCCAACCTTCATCATGCGGGCGCTAGTAACCTTTTTTTGCATCTGCCTCTCCTGGGTCTTTTTTCGCGCCGCTGACTTGCCGACGGCCCTAGCGATTCTGCAAAAGATGTCGTCCGAGCTATTTGTAACCAGTCAATGGCGCGCCCTGCTATCGGGGATGAACTTGCTGGCGGCCGTCATGATCGTCGTCTTGCTCATTTGCGAGTGGTTTCAGCGCGCTCATCTCCATCCCCTCGTCTTCAGCGCGGCCCCACGTTGGGTTCGTTGGGCCTGTTACACCGCCTTGCTTTGGAGCACCTTCTATTTGATGCCGCCGAGCTCCAATTCATTTATCTACTTCCAGTTTTAGATTGTTGCCATGAGACTCTTCCTGATTCAGGTCATCGCGTTCTTCTCGTTGCAACTTCTCATTGCAACGGCGGCGCTGTCTCTCTACGACGTCGATACGGGAGCTTACATCGCAGCCGCTCAGGACAAACAGGCTCGCCTCGCGGCCATCGAGTCTCCCAAAATCATTTTGTTAGGCGGTTCTAGCACCGCGTTCGGCTTCGATTCGGTCGCGATTGGCAAGGCGTTCGACATGCCGGTGGCGAACATGGGCATTCAAGCCAGTCTTGGTCTGGACTACATGCTGCAGGAAGCAGGGCCTTCGATCCGCAAGGGCGACATCGTGATTCTCTCGCTGGAGTACCCCCTCTACGCCGGTCGATCGGAGGCGGCGCTGACGATCTACCAGTTATTGGAGCAGAACCCGGCTGAGATCAAGAACTTTACGATCGACGCCCATCTGGCCAAATCGCTGCTCGACAATGCCCATCTCTACGTGCGACATGTGCTGCGCAGCGTGGTGCATGAGTATGTTCCGTGGCGACAACGCGACGGCGGATTGCGCCGCGATTGGCACAATGAGTTTGGCGACGTCGTCAAACACCGCGAACTGCCGCAGCGCCCTTTTGTGGTCAGTCATCCTGCTTACTACGCGGTCGATGGCGAGGTGATCGAACGGCTACGCGAGTTCGCGCAGCTTTGTCGCAGCCGCGGCGCCAAGCTCTTCATTTTTCACCCGGCGGTCGCGAAGGATGAAGCGAAGCCGGACGCCAATCCTTATCAGGTTGCGTTTGAGGAGGTTGAAACGTCGACCGATATCGCACAATTGAACCAGCCCAAGGAGATGCTTTACGAGCGCGAGATGTTTTTCGACTCGCCCTATCATGTCAATTCCGCTGGCCTCGCGAAACGGACGGATCTGTTGATCGAGCGTCTGAAGAAGTCGCTGGCGCATTGAGCCTCGAACGCTGCTCGCCGCAGCCCGACATATTTGCCGTCGGAGATCTCATCGCCGCGAACCCATAAGTCCAGAGGCGTCCCGGATATTTTCGACGGCGGGAGTTTTTCTCTGGTACTAATCGCAAGCAAGAACAGCAAGGAACATTTTCACAAGCTCAAGTGCTGGGCGTTCCCTCTGGATCGCAGTGGAGCGTTGGATATACGGCGAACGCAGTCACTTTGTCCAGAATAGCCAATGCCTTCAACTCGGCGGACTTCGACGTCAACGGCGTTGTCGACGGGGCCGACTTTTGATTTGGCAGCGCAACGTCGGTAAGTTTACGTCGTTCGGCGACGCGAACGGCGACGGTCTCGTCAACGCATCGGATTTAGGAATCCTGAAGATCCAGTTCGGATCTGCTCCATCGTCGGCAGTGGCGGTGCATGGAGTCCCCGAGCCAAGCAGCGTACTGATTTGCGCTCTCACGGCGTTCGCGGTCATGCTCAGGCGTCGAGCGACAAAAAGTCACTAGGTGGTGCGCCGAGGCGGACATTCTCTGCAATAGCGGCAGCAGTCGATTGTCGCCGCTAGCTACGCGACGCCGCCGCGTTGCGAGAACTCAACATAGTAATCGCGATCTGCTCTCTTCCGACGACGCAGGCCTGCCTAGAGGACCCATTCAACTGGGGAGGCGGCGCTTCCTGCGCGGGTCTCTCTGTTCACTCCCCCACTTTTTGTTTCAAGCGGAACATTTCTACTGGTTGGACTCTTTGCGGCGTTCCCTACCACCCGAACGACGCTGTAGTGCTATCAGGCCGATTTTAGCGATTCCTCCGCCTGTCGACCCCGAAGATTTCGCCATTTTCGCCATGCCGCCGCTCTGCGTCGACGAACTATTTGACGCTAAATCTGAAGTCGAATAGGATGCAACGGAGCAGCCGTACCTAAGCTTCCGGCCAGCTATTTGGCAGGCTGGATCGCCTGACGTTCGGCATAAGAGATGCCGCGACAATCGCTAAGTTTGATTGTCACCATCCGAGCTGTGAACGCTAGTTGAGCCTCAACCTCAAGTTGAATTCTTCCTAGCTTCTAAGCGATGATGACCGTAGCATGTGTCGCGTCGAGCGCCGCTTTTTGCATCGACGACGAGTAGAGCCAAGTCCTTTGATGAAAGCCCCGACCATCTGCTGTCGCTCACACACCATCGATTTAAGTTCGCGTTTGAAACGACGGCGGCAGCTTCAATCTGGCGCCTAGAGATTCGGGGTTTCGGTTCGCAAGCACTGACGCGTTTGATTCGGCAACATAGGATACTGCGTTCGATGCCAATGTCTAATTCCGTGAGCGAGGCCCAACGCCTCGTAGCGATGAGTTCCGTTTCAGAGCCCCTGACCGCTCCGGCTGTTGCATCTCCTTCCATCGACGCGGCATCCGCCGTCAAGCCGTCTGTTGCGGGACGCAGCGCATCGCGCGGCAGGACTAGGGTTCCCCGCCGGTCAGACAGCATTCGGAGCCGCGTCCAGTTTCCGGAGCCGCGTCGCGACGGGAGTTTTCCTTATCTTCGCCAACTTGCTGCGATGAGTCTTTCGCTCATTGCGGCCGACTTGCTTTCCCTCGTCCTGGTGATTGGCGTGTGCTCGGCCGTTGGGCTCACCTGGTTGAATCCGGCTGACGAGTCCTCTCGAGCGTTCGTCTGGTTGCCGTCGATCGGCTTAGCGTGGATCTTGATCAATACCCTCATGGGTTTGTATCCCGGCGTCTGCTTAGGGTTGGTTGACGAGATTCGCCGCTTGTCGCTTTCAATCACCGTCGTCGCCTTAATCAACGTGGCCCGCTTGCGAATCAGCGCCGACTGGTTTGGCGATCGATTGCTGTATCTTTCGGTTGCATACGTCTTATGCTTGTTTCTCGCGCCAATTATCCGGAGCGTCACGCGAAAAAAGCTTGCCAAAACATCCTGGTGGGGGTTTTCCGCTTTGGTGTGCGGCAACGACGCCGCTGCAATCGGAGTTGATCAATGGCTCCTCAAAAATCGTCGCCTGGGCCTGCGGCCGTTGGGCGTCATCGCCGACCCGCATGTGCTGGAGCTTGATTCAGAGAGTTCGCGGTATCTCGGTTCGTGGGATCAGGCGCGAGCCATCGCAGAACAGCGTCACGCCTATTGGGCGATCTTGGTCGAACCTGACGACGCCGGGCAGTTGCGTTACGATATCTCTTCGACAATCGAGCAGTACCTCGGCAATATTCCCAGCGTTTTCGTCATCTCGAGACTCACGGGCATTCCCGACCACTGGAATCGTCACCAACTGGACGAAGGACTCGCGGGAGTCGTCGTTGAGCAACATCTGCAGTTGCCGATCCATCAACTCGTCAAGCGCGGCACGGACCTAGCCGTCTCGTTGCTCGCCTGCATCGTCCTACTGCCGATTTTTCTCGTGCTTGGCATGGCGATTAAGCTCACTTCCCCCGGTAAGATCTTCTACGGTCACGAGCGAGTCGGCCGCGGCAACAGTCGGTTCAAGGCGTGGAAGTTCCGCACGATGGTCGCGAACGCAGACGCGGCGCTGCATGACTATCTTGCCAAGCATCCGGAACTACAGGCTGAATGGGATCGCGACCACAAGTTGAAGAATGATCCTCGAGTCACCACCCTTGGAAAATGGATGCGCAAGTGGAGCATCGATGAGCTGCCGCAAGTTTTCAACGTTTTGTTCGGCGAAATGAGCGTCGTCGGGCCGAGGCCGATCGTCGAAGCCGAAATCGTCAAGTACGGCAAACACTTCGAAACCGTCAACTCCGTCTTGCCGGGGATTACCGGTCTCTGGCAAGTTTGCGGCCGAAACGATACGACCTACGACGAGCGAGTCCAACTCGACATGTACTACGTCCATCACTGGTCGCCGTGGATGGACCTCTATTTGCTCGTTCGTACGGTAAAGACGGTCCTCTTCACCAAAGGCGCCTACTAGGCGAATTGTGCTGGAGCAGCAAGGACGACGGCGGCTATATCTTTCGTTAGTTCATCTGGAAATAGACCAGCATGAAAACTCTACTGGTCACCGGTTCGTCAGGACTGATCGGGTCAGAAGTCTGCGCGTTTTTCGACGCGCAGGGTTGGAACATTCATGGCGTCGACAACAATCAGCGGGCCGTGTTTTTCGGCGAGGCCGGCGATACTCGCTGGAATCAGCGCCGGTTGCAGAAAACCCTGCGAGCGTTCACGCACCACGAGCTTGATATTCGCGACCGCGCCGGCGTGCTGCGACTCGTGGCGGAGGTTCGACCTGACGCCATTGTTCACACTGCCGCCCAACCGAGTCACGATCGCGCCGCTGCGATCCCGTTCGATGATTTTGACGTGAATGCCGTCGGCACGCTCAATCTGCTGGAGGCGGCTCGTCAAGCCTGCCCCGAATCGCCGTTTGCCCACATGTCGACAAACAAAGTCTACGGCGACAAGCCGAACGAAATTCGACTGCGCGAGCTCGAAACTCGCTGGGACTACGACGACCCCAAGTACAGTGACGGCATTCCCGAGACGTTCAGCATCGACCAGTCCAAGCACTCGTTGTTCGGCGCCTCAAAGGTCGCCGCCGACGTCATGGTTCAGGAGTACGGCCGTTACTTCGGCATGCCGACCTGCTGCCTGCGCGGCGGGTGTCTGACTGGGCCGAATCACACCGGCGTCGAACTCCACGGATTCTTGAGCTTCCTAGTGAAGTGCAACCTCGAAGGCCGCGAGTATCGCGTCTTCGGCTACAAGGGAAAACAAGTACGCGACAACATCCATTCTGAGGACGTCGCCCGCTTCATCCATGCGTTCATTGAACAGCCCCGCTCTGGCGAAACCTACAATATCGGCGGCGGCAAGCAGAACAGTTGCTCGATTCTCGAGGCGTTCAAGATGGCCGAGGAGTTCAGCGGCGCGGCGATGAAGTACGTTTACGTCGATGAAAATCGCATCGGCGACCACATCTGTTATTACAGCGACCTCGCCAAAATGCGGAGCCACTATCCGAACTGGGATATCACAGTTTCGCTGCGAGAAACGATTCGCCAGATCGTCGAAGCCTGGAAACGTCGAACCGCAGCGCAGTAGGCCGATCTGAAGCTTGGCGGTCGCCGCCCAATGCCTATGACTCGTCAGGCGGCGGTGCTCAGCAGCCGCTCCGCCGACGAGCGAGCCTTCTGAGGGCCGCTGCGGCAGTCATGGCGAGAAGCAGGCTCCACGGCTCCGGCACGGCAACGGGGCTCGCCGTTGGCCTGCCGACGGCTAGTCTCCAGACGCCGAGATCATTGTTGTCGACGTCTCCATCTCCGTCGGCGTCGCCTTGCGCGCCCTTCGCATTGACAAGAGTCCCAAGATTCCGTTGCCAAATGAGAAAATCGGCGCCGTCGACGACGCTGTCGCCATTGAAGTCCGACGACGGCGCATCGAACGACGACGTGCTGCGCCACGCGAGTCCATAATCAATTCCCGCTGAACCCGAGACTCGAAGCGTGTAGGTCCCCGGCCCCAAATTCTTCAGATAAAGATGCTCGACGTTGTCGACGGGACTGACGCTCTGGTCGAGCAATTCTCCGAGAAATCGCCCAGTCGAGTCAAAGAAGCCGAGATCAAGATTCTTCAATGAGCGAACCGGCGTAAACGAACTTGAAGGATCGCTGTCGGCAACGACCAGGTTCCAACTCAGCGCGATCGACAATTCAGACAAATGGCTGCCGCTGGGGACGCTGAAGTTGTAGTAAACGTCGCCGACCTGAGGGCTTTGTCGATAATTCTTGTAATCCCAGCCGTTGAGCGCGACGGAGGTCGTCGGCGCCGTCGTCCGTCCCGGCTGCATGCCGCCGGATTGAAGGGCGACGCTGTTGTAGATGTTCAGTTCGCCGGCTCCGTAGACGTCGTCCAGCGGCTGCGTCGTCGTCCGCTTCCAGCCGGGAAACTCCGCCTTTGTCGCTCCTGCCAGCAGCGTCGCCTTGATGACTTCATTCTTCGAGCCGCCGGCGCCTGCTGAGTCATAGAGCAGCGTCGCCGCCGAACTGACTGCGGCCGTGGCGGCGCTCGTCGTGGGGAGCGGCGCCACTAGGTCGGGCTTGCTTCGGCCCGGGCCGTAGCTCGAATCAGGCGCCATGTCGTCCGGCGGCAGCGTTAGGCCGGCGCTGTGAATTCCGTCGCTGCGGCCAACGCCAATCGCGTTGTAGCTGTGCGACAACAAATAGGGCATCGGGTTTTGGTTGTTGTTCAAACCGACGGCCGCGATCATTCCATCGCCGCCGTTCGCCGTTTCGATGAGGTAGTCGAATCGCTCCAGAACTTTGACGTTGTCGGGGTGTTCGGTCGAAGGGAGAGGCGGCGGATTTCCTTGGGCCAGCGTATGTACCCAAGAATGATTCTGAACTCGATAGTTTTGCGGTTCAGGCGGCGAACTGGAGCCGTAGCGAATGATGCTGGTCAGCCAATGGCCCGCTTCGTAGACGACGACCTGATTGGCGCCCGGCGCCATGCTGTCGAGATCGCCAAAAAATCTGGCGCCCACCGTATTGGTCGCGTGTCCCGAAACGCCGCGTGACGCGCCGCCGCTGCCATCGATCAGATTGACCGGGGTGCCCGTTGGATCGTTACTGCCGTTGAACTGCGGAGAAGTCCCGTCGACGTAGTAAACGTTCGTGTTAGGAGGCGATCCCTCCACTTCCGAAATGGTTCCTCCAGCCCCTGTCGGCAACGATGCTCCAAGCACCGTTTTCAGCTTCGTATAATCGACCAGATCGTGCCACGCCGGCGCTTGGGCGAAGACGCCGGCGCTACAGCAATAATTGAAGGCCAGAAAGGCAAGCCACAGGCCCGCCCTCAAGTTCCAGAATCGGCGGCGTCGCCCGTGGAGCGATCGCTTGCAGTCAGCCGGCAGGCGCCTGGGCGGCAGTGCTCGGAATTCGGCGCCTGTCGGGAAGAATGAATCGAAAAGTGACAAGGCCCTGACCCATGGAGAGCGTTAGACGGACGCGCCGGGCGTAGGTCCAATAGAAATGTCGGACTTATCCCATTCTCGCTGGTGAGACGGTTTCGGGCAAGCAAACAAGACGGGGCCGTAGAGCTTCGGTTTCCGCTGGCTGGTTGCAAGCAATCTGCGTAACGACGCCGGAAGTGAGCGATAGCGCTGCGCAAAGCCCCTATAGCGCCCCGCTGGATTCTGCCTGCAATTGCCCCTGCCAGTGGTCGATCAACTTCATCGCGTCGCGGGGACTGGTAGCATCGAGGTCGACGCCGCGGATCGCCTCCAGCAGCGGATGTTCGGCGTACTCGAACAACGTCATCTGCCACTGGGCTTCCGAGCAGCGACGCTTCGGCTTTGATGCGTGCGCGCCGTCCATGCGCGCCAATTCTACGTCGTGCGCCCGATCGTGGCTGGCCGCGGCCGAGCCCTTTTCGAGGCTTGCGAGGATCTGCTCCGCTCGTTGGTTCACCTCGC
>WUUC01192886.1_pt1 | contig 19758 bp, 17 predicted proteins | sample 6278441 | NCBI WGS metagenome assembly WUUC01 (sample SAMN13675441, study PRJNA597444) | soil metagenome | isolation source: soil | place: USA: Washington | collected 2017-10
GCGCGAAAGTTATTCACCCCGACCCGCAGCAGCTAACCCTTAACCTGCCCGACCACGCGCCAAAGCATTTACCGCAGCCAGCTCTGTCATTCTCCGCGGAGGAGGAGAGTCTCGTCACCAAGCTCCACTGCTTCGGCGTGTCGGAGAAGAAGGCTAGAGAGCTTGTAAAAACGCGCAGAGAGGCCGTAGAAGCGCAGATCGCCGCTTATCCATACCGCGAGGAAGGGAAGCCCAGAAAAAACGCCGCAGGGTGGCTTATCGCCGCAATAGAAGGGAATTTCACTCTACCCGTCGCCTATTTGGAAGAGCAAGAGAAAAATAGGCAGTCAATTAAGGCGAAGGAGCAGAGGTCGGCGGTCGAGAACTGTCAGCTCTGCGACCAGAAGGGATGGCGCAGAATCCGCTCGCCACAATACCCGGACGGCGCTATAAAGCGATGCAGCCACGACCCTGACAGTGAAGCTAAATATCAGGACGCTTAGGCGAATTTCTTGAGACTATAAAATTTAGGATGCTGTAAAATAATCCTCGTGGAGGGTGTTAGTAACAATTAGGGAATTTGAGGCCTAAAACAACAGGTCAAGAATTGGCTAAGTATTCTAAGTTGAAGATGGGTAAGAGTTTATGGAATTTAGTTGTTAGTAACTTCTATGTAGTAAAACAACCGTTTCTGATGCATGGAAACTGTACCGATAAATACAACGGATAGATACATTTAGGGATTATGATAAACGATGCTTATGGATAAGGATCACTAATTTTATGTATAGAAACAAACAGCAAGTAGTGTTAGATCGGTGCTTATCGTGGATGTTAGGGAGAATATGTTTCAGGACATTAAAGTGAAAGGCTATGCTAAGACGCCCGCTGTTAAGCACGCTCTCTCTCAGCTAAAACCGTCCGCTCCTGACTCGGCGCGCTTCTTCAATAATCCTGTCAATGTCTGCTACTCTCACGCGTTTCGCCCTTCCGTCGAGAATGTCGTCAACGACCTCGATCTCGTACTTGCGGATCAGTCGCCATAACGCGGTTCGTGAAACGCCTAGCCTCTTTCGCGCCTCTTTGAGCGTCTCCGTCCTGTCCTGTTCCTCTCCCACCTAATGTCATCTCTCCACACTGAATTAGAATCCGCAGTGAAGTGATACCGATGCGAAATTTCATGCTGCGCCGGGCCTCACTTTTTAGTATATTGAAACCCTCTCGACATAGGGGTTGGTAGCCCTCTCGAATGCGGCGCTCTAGTGCCGTGTGCATCAATCCAGCCATTAACAAGCGTCGTCGTCTGCCTGTTAGTAGGGGGACGGAGACCTTTGCCATAGAGAGGGCTGTCTAATGAATCTCCAATCTCTTTTCAACACCCTTCTGAGGAAGGGAATGATTCCCCCTGCGCGCGTGCGCCCACTCCAATCCTCCCTCCGGCGTTACGCCTCTTTACTCGGCTACTCAGACTTAGCATCGTGCCCACAGTCAGCCTTTAATCTTCCACCGCAACGGCGAAAAGATGTAATTGAGGACTTAGCCCGGCCTGTCAATAGGCGGAATGGTCAGGCCACAGTTTTCAGCCTTAGAACTCTCGCCAACATTAATTATGACGTAGGATTCGTTTTGAAGCAGGGCGCATCTTTAGGGTTAATCAACGCACGGTTTGGTCCTAAAGGCTTTAAGCCGACCGCCGGTTCCGTCCTCTTCAAATACCCAGAGTGTCGTCAGCAATTTCGGCGCGGAGAAACAACTTGTCTGCCGCACGTGGCTATCTCCGAACAAGACTTGCCGGCGCGGCTCCGCAAGGAACTGGACGCATACTGGGAGTGGGCCACTGCCGAATTCGTCCTTAACAGGCCAAGAACACGTAAGCGCCGCGCCATTTCAGCTAAGGCCGACCGTGAAATTCTTAGGCGCGTGGCAGGATTTCATGTCAAACATTGTGGCTCAAGGATGACGACTCTTTCACTCAAAAGGTTGGTCAATGAGGAGGCGGCGGCTAAGTACGTGAACTGGTTCATCAGCCATCACGAAAGGGCCACTTTCACCCTCCAGAATGTTCTGATCTCCCTCGTGAGCCTTGCTAGGTATTTAGCCATAATTGCTAAAGACAGTAAGCATCGTGTGAACATGACCGACGCCTCTCGTCGGCTTCAGGCCATACGGGAACGCCTGCCCGACTGCGTTGCCGTAAGGGATAAGAAGAAGCTCTGGCTCTCGCTGGAACAGATTGAAGCGTGCGGCATCAACCGTTACCCACGTAACTCAGCGAGGCTGGCGGCAGCGTCCAATGCAGTTCGTCAGAAGCTGCAAACTCTTAACACTAAAGGGCATCACTCTAACCTGAAACACACGGCGGTTTATGCGCTCGAATCGCTACTCGTCCGCCTCATGGTTCGCATTCCGCTTAGGCTCCGCAACTTCTGCGAGATGAGTTGGAACCCCACACGACCGGAGGAAGGAAAGAATCTCTTCCGAGAGGACGGCTCTTGGTACATCCGATTCACAGGCCCCGAACTGAAAGTCAGCATGCGCGCAGGAAAGATAAATTCGGTTCTGCATCGTATTCCTTCAGAACTAACCTGGCTCATCGAAGAAGTGCTCACGGTATGGCGTCCGATTATTACTGGCGTACCTTACCAACTCCCAGCCGAGGGCGACGGCGAGTTGAAGCGTTACTCTGAACCTCCACAAACGCGCGCCCCTGAATTTAAACGCGCTCCCGGCAACGTCTTGCTCTTCCTTACGGGGGACTGTAAGCCTGCGTCTCGTGAAGCTCTTCGATTTTGGTTTGAGTCAACTACCTACGCTTATACGGGTGTTGCTGTTTACCCACACCTGATCCGGGACATTTGGGCTACTACTTCTATCAAGGATACGGGCAATTTTGCGGTTGCCGCAAAGCGGTTAGGGAACATGGTTCATATTACGTTGAAGCATTACGCCCATCTTCTCGATGAGGATGCAGAAGAGAAGGCCGATGCGTTCAACCGAAAGCTGTTCGGGTCAGCCACCGAGTAGAATGGTTAAGGGGAGAACCCTACTTATCGGCGGGCTTGAGTGAAAACCCATTCAAGCCCGCCAGTCAAATAATTCTTTGCACTCAATCGGCCACCCGCTCCACCGAGCTAACACTGTCCCAATTTATGCCGAACAGGGAGCGCCCCACTAACCCTTTAACAAATTCCGCATTAAACTCGACGTTGTTCATCGTGGGCCTTGCCTTGCCATCCTCTTCGGCGGTTTGGTAACCGTATCCTGAGATGAAGCGGGATGAGCCGTGGAAGAATGAGAGATTGGCTTCGACCAACTCCCTTTCGCCGAGCACCCATTCATAAGAGAGGGTGAAATATCGGCTTACCGCCTCGTCTATGCTCAGACGGGATTCCTGTGTGTCCTCCCACCCTAACAGCTCTACCACTTCTGCCTGGACGTAAGGCAATCTGGACGAAGCCAGCTTATGATCTACGATCAGAAGTCGCAGGAGGGCGAGCGCCACCAGCGGCTCCTTATGCCGGGGAACGGATGGTGTGATGTCCGGTCTGTCATCGGCTTCGACGCGAACTTCGCGGCTGTGACGCACGTCCCGCTCACCGGAGAACGCGATGGTGAAAAGCCATCTAGGAACTACCTTGTCTTCGCCAAAGCCGCAGAGGAGGAACCGGCTGAGTGGCTCACCGAATTGGTCGAGTGCGAACTTCAGCAGTATCCGTTCGTGATCGGAGAGCACGAGCGCGCCGCTTCCACTTCGAGTGTCTTCCAAGAAGTTAAAAGGTGGCTTATCGCTCATACTTTTTGAGCGTAAGCTCTAGGCTTGAGCCGGGGCCAACCACGTCCGCGTACACGGCCCTGACTATACCCACGCCTGGAGCCAAATAGTATTCAGTGCGCCGGACGCCACTTGCCCCCCTGTAAGTGACCTTCAGACAGTCCGCGTATTCGCGCTCACCTGCCTTAACTGTGCCGGCGTGCTCGGCTCTCACCTCGGACGTGCCGCTGAGCCAACTGACGCCTGTAGGGATCGGCAGCGGCATCTCCAGCAGCTCGTTGCCCTCGGTGTCCTTGCCGAGCAGGAAATAGATGCCGTCCTGCGTCGCCCGGTAGTAACGCACCTCCTCTGACCGCCGCGGGGATTTGGTTAAGGCGGATAGGTCAGACGCTATCACGTACTTGAGATAGCGTTTCCCGCGGATGATGGTTTCACCCTCAATGTGGATCGACGCAGGCACGTCGAATTGGCCGTTAGGTGAATAGAGACGGCCCGTGTATTCCCACTTTGAGCCGTCGGCCAGCGGAAAATAATTCTTCCCACCAGTTTGAGCACACGCGGAGGCCGTGGCGATCATTAAGCAAAGTGTGAGGGCGCATAACCGTTGTGACGTATAATGCGGCGCGGATGTCAGGCGAGGGCTAAGCATACTACTGATCTTTGGCTTGGCTATAAGGACACTAGCAGCTCGTAACAGCGTGGAAGGCACAACGCAACATCACTGGTGATGGTTGCCGCCACGAGCCAGAGAAGGTATCAGTCTCTGGCGTTAAGTGAATCGGATGCGAGCTTAAATCTATATAGTTTTAGAGTCAAGATTAATGCCCGTATCCCATCAGGAGGTCACCTCTGATGGGACGAGCATCACGCCCAAAGCCAACACGCCTCGCGGGGAAGCTACGCCAGATTCGTATTAGCTTGGAACTCTCACAGAATGAAATGCTTCGCCATTTCGGACTTGATGAGGAACTATTTCAAGGGAGTGTATCCGGCTACGAGCTGGGAACGCGCGAGCCGCCTTTAGCCGTGCTCTTGCAGTACGCGCGGGCGGCTAATCTATATGTTGAAGCCCTGATCGACGACGAACTTGATCTACCGGGGGAACTCCCGGCTAAGGTCAAGAGTGAAGGAATCCGGCGTAAAGCAACTACAAAGGCTGCTTCAAGAAGAAAATAATACCTCCTCGATGATTAGCGTTATGACTGTCCGCATCGTTTTTAGTCTCACTAGCTTAACTTCTATGTTTGCTGAGTAAGTGGAAGGAGTAATCAATGAATCCAGAAGCAGAGCAACATTATTCAAATGCAACAGAAATATTAATGAACATGATGCTGTCCCAAACAAACCCACCGGCATTGCACTCTAAAGCCATATGGGAATTTGAAAAGGCTATTAGTTTAGGGCTGTCGCATGAAGATGAGATGCAAGCCAGATTTTTTTTAGGTGAAAGCTATCGTCATCTTATAGATCGAAGTTTGCCGCTTGAAGAAATGATAACCACTCATGAGTTCAGTCAAGCAGTAACGCAAATGGAAAAAGCAGTAATAATGGACGCTGAACAGGGTTATCAATATTTTGGCGTTAATAACCGTTCCCGTCTTCAATCGCTCGATTTTTATTACACGATGATTGGGAAGCATATTGCCGAAACTAGCGGAAGCAATGAAGCCATAAATTTTTATCGTCAAAAACTCAAGATGTTTATTTACCTGCCGAGCCAGCCCTTAATTTCTGTTTTATTGGATTTAGGGTTTCTGTATCAAAAGAATGGCGATCACGAAAGTGCCCGCAAATGTTTTTTAGCTATTAAGAATGCAGACCCGATTGCGCGTGAAGGAGCAGGGGATTTTGAAACTGAGGTTGAAACTAGACAATGGGCTGAAGCAAATCTGCGTGAAGTTGAATCTGCTGACTCGAATAAATCAAAGTGTTTTATAGCTACTGCTGCTTACGGTTCACCACTCGCATCAGAAGTAATTATTTTTCGCCGTTATCGTGATGAGGTTCTTCTTAATTCAAAAATAGGAGTTACTTTTGTTAAAACTTACTACTTACTATCACCACCCTTGGCAGCACTTATTGTAAGGATCTTTTTTTTAAGAAAGATTGCCAGAGGTTTAATTTTGAATCCTTTGATACTACTATTGAGAAGATACTTTCACTCAGACAAATAAAGAGGGAGTAAGCAGATGGAAAAATGTAAGCAATGCGGCGGAACAGGAACAATCGATTGTATTCAATGTTACGGAACTGGCAAACATGGTTCCGACCCGAACAAGCCTTGTCATTACTGCAAAGGCAAAAAAACTCAGACATGTCCTGTTTGTTTCGGAACAGGTAAAAGGGATTAACATTAAAATTTCGTAGCGTTTATAAACTCACAGCTTACCCTAAGATAATTAAGGCAGTATGCTCATCCGCATGGCTTATCGAAAAGTGACTTAGAGCTGGTTGCATAATTAACTTTTCAGATAGCGATGCGCGATGATGGCACAAGCCAACAGCATCAGGGCTTCATGTGTCCTGCCGCTCGTTTCCTCGCGCATCCTCAGCTTCCTGAACTGATGTAGCCATAACAGCGAACGCTCGACGAACCATCTGGGCTTTCCCAGCTCGCTCCCATGTGGGGTGCGCCGCTTCGCTAAGATCGGCTCGATCCCTTTTCCTGAGCGCGCGCCGGTGCAGCTCGCTGTCATACGCCCGATCCCCTTGCACCTTCTCCGGCCTTTGGAGCGGGCGGCGGGTTATTGGCGGCGTCTGGAGCTTGCTTGTTGCTAAATAAGTTGACACCGGAAATTCCAGTGATAGAATTCGCCTCCCTTGAAGCGGCCTCAAGCTCCACCTAACCTCAGGAGGGAAATATGACCCCCGAAACATCTGTTGAAACTGCTCTAGCCCCAAGACCAAAGCGTATCCCGTTAAAGAATCTCCCTGTCATAGCCTTCCAGCATCCCCTCGACCGTCAGGCTACAGAGAATCTCAAAAAGATTAGAGGCTTTGACTGGCTCGTAGGCAAGTTCATTGAGTATGGCTTCGAGCGCATAGATTACATAACTCATATCGGTGGCGGCATACGCGTCGGGCCGAAGCAGATGTCAAAACATTACGCCATGTTACGTGAGTGCTGTGACATTCTTGAGGTGGCCGAGCCAGAGCTTTATGTCATGCAGGGTGGAGTTAACGCCTTCACCTCAGGTCATAACCATCCCTTCATCGTGCTGGAAACCGGGTTGCTGGAATTAATGGACGATGACGAGGTGATGGCGGTAATTGCACATGAACTTGGTCATATCAAATGTGGACACGTGTTGTATAAAACAATGGCGCGCGGAATCAAGCCTGTGCTTGAGATCATAGGGGGCTCAGTCCCGGTGATTGGGAAGTTCGTTGGCTCAGGTATTGAGGCGGGACTGTTGACTTGGAGCAGGCGCTCGGAATTAAGCTCAGATAGAGCAGCCCTGCTAGTGATGCAAGATGCGCGCCCCTGCGTCTCAATGTTGATGAAACTGGCGGGAGGGACTGAGCGACATGTGGAATGGCTAGATGCTGAACAGTTTCTCAATCAAGCACGTGCTTACAAAGAAGGTCTAGATCAAAACATGTCAGACCGCCTCTACCGCTTTATTGTGAACATGAGAGCCACGCACCCGTTCGCCGTCGAGCGGGCGAGAATGTTAGATGAATGGGTGTGCAGCCCCGAATACAGCAGCATCTTGGCCGGGCATTACTCAAACGGCAACGGCGATATGGTTAAGGTATCGCTTTGCCCGAATCCTAAATGCGCCCAGCCGGTGCCACCCGGCAATATGTTTTGCGGTGAATGCGGTACGCCTCTGCGCGTACATTGATTCCGCTGGACTGCTGAATCAGCAGAATTTTACTGTAGGGTTGAATTGGACTCACTACCGTCTCTATAAGCCCCATCCTGCACACATCCTTATGACACATAAAGGACGCTGTGTGTCACAAACGGGTGGATCATTAACAGAATAGTTATATCCCTAATTTCGAAATTAGCTTGCGATAATGGCGAGAGCCGCGCGGAGTTACGAGAACTCCGCGCGGCTCTGCGTTATAAAACTTAAACATCGCGTTAAGCTTTTTTATTGACTTTCTTCTTTTGCTAGAAGTATCGTTCCATCCCAATCACACCCTGTAGGGAGAAGCCATCTTTACTTCTCCCTACAACGGCCTGATATTTCAAAACACTTCATTGAAGGTCCGTTATGATTACCTCATCATTCTCAAGTCGCATATTACTATTCTTCATTAGCACGCTCATCGTCATGTCTGGTTGCGCGTCACGCGACATGAATCTGCTGATGAGTACTGATGATGTTGAAGCGCTGACTCGCATCTACGAAAAGAGCCCATGGATATTTCGTCAGTCCCGATTTGAAATTCAAGTTCGCGAGGCAGGGGCCGTAGAAATTAACATAGAAGGTGATGTCTCCCGGAAAAATAATGATGACGGCCCATTATGGATGCCGATCGTGATGGTTCGAGAACTTCCAGAATACTACCGAGCTCTTAACGAAGGTGAACAAAAGCAAGTCGAATTAGAAGCGTATAGGGTCGCGGGAGGTCTTTGGGTAATTACAGCCGTAGTGCCGCGGCCGACCGAAGTGACACGGTTAGCGGATGCTCAAAGTGCTAATACTTCGTCCCCTTCTCACTTAAAGTTGCGTGCGTTACTAGTCTCACCCATTTTCTCGACAAATCTTCCTCTTCTTATCCCCGCCGGCCAAGGGCGTGGGAGTGTTGACGCTTCCGTCATTTTAGCGAATGGTACTCAATTCTCCTCACTTCGCGTAAGCAGTGGTAACGAAGCAGTACCGCAGGCGGCTGCGCTAACTGTCCTACCTACCTCAATAACGGGAGGGGCAGTAGCGGCCGCATCTAGACTGTCCCCGGAACCAGGAGTAGCTTGGAATTTCTCGTCAGTTGCTTATGGTAGCAATGTAAACTGGGGATTTCGGCCTTGGTTCATACCTACAATTTTCTTAATCGTTTTATCTGGATTGACTATCTGGTGGGGTGTTGAGCGACTCGTGTCAAAGGATGTTAGTAGGTTCAATAGAGAAACCGAAAGAGAGAGGATTGTTGACGAGCTAGAAGTTGTTGTAAAGGAGTTTAATGAATTCAGGGGCAACAGATTGGAAGGGGAATTAGAGCCTGAATTAATGGGAGAATTGGATAGGCTAATAAGTGTAATTCACGAACTTAGATATGTCAGCGTATATCAGGCCAGGGAGATAATAGAGCATATAAAGTATCGGTTGGATAAACTTATTAGAATAATAAAAGAGTCGGAGAGGAATTATCATCGGAGCAATAGTATTACCAGAGACCTATACAAGTATTTAGAACATATCAAAACTAATATTGGGTACTACGCCGAATTAAACTCATCTTACTACTTCATCTACGAGCGGAGGCGCAGAAGTCGCAGATGGTTCTGGCTCTTCATCTCCCTTGCGCTCATAGCTGCGATATGGCTTCTGTCTACTTTCGCGCGGGGGCAAGCTAACACTCAACAGATTCAAAGCGACGCCGCTAATCAGCTTGCCACATTTGGTGATTTAGGTATGAGTATTGTCCCGCAAGATCCGCACTCGGATAATTATGATAAGGTAAACGTCGCTTTAAATTTCTTTCCTCTTACTGATATACCTAACCCTCAGGGCACGCAAGAGGTATACATCGGTACTGGAAATAACGAGAAGTTAAGCATAGAGCCTTTCAAGCCGGCAGATAATAGTCGTATTACAATTGTTCAGGAAAATGGCAAATTGCTTAGACTTAGTGTACCGACAAATTATGCTCCGGTAATAGGGAGATTAAAAACTCTGGCTGAATGGAAGTCTACTGACTTTAGCCCCCCATCTGACTATTTCGACAGCATAGATAAGGCTACTAAAGTTAATCTTAGCTATGTAATAAAAGGGGCTCAGATAGTTAAGGAACGCGCTAACAATGGCTGGTTTCATTGGTTCCCACTAGACACTCAGGAGATTGAAGTTCCACTGGAATTACGTCAGCCTGCTATCGTCTCAAGCATAGAGTTACAACGCCCTTCATTTGATTATACGGCAGACCCATCAGTTGAAGGTTACAACGGAACTTTTGTAGAGAACGAGAGCGGGAGGCGATACCAAGCTGTCAGTAAAGAGAAGAGTGGCCGGACGGCAATCTGGGCAGGCAAGTTAGTAACGATTCGAGCCAAATTCCAACGCACCTGGTTTCAGCGGTTCGGACTTACTATCGGTCAAGTAATCATCGCTATAATTATTGGTGTCATATTCGGATTCGTTGTGGTCATACCGGATAAAAGTTGGAAAGCTGTTGTTATTGGTGCCTTCGGCGTCTTAGCCCTACCTTGGGCTATCAGAACAGCGATACTGTCAACGTATAAAGATCTTCCCACTATAGTTACTTTCCAAGGTATCACGCTCTTCGAAGTGATTTTCCTAGTTAATATAGTTATCATTCTTATTACATGCATTATCGTTAGACGGCGGCTCATTTAAACAGCTATCCGTAATAATACAAATTCCGAATTATTATTCGCTAGAAATACCTTATGATAATGCGTCTTATGGAAAGCTATTTGGGAAAGTGACTGCCCACATGAAGAAGACCCCGAAACAGACCCAGGCCCTGACGTTGAAGAGGCTCGACGCCGCGGAGGCGAAGAGTATCGAGATGGTCTGCGACGCGTTAGCGAGCGAGCACAGCCGCCGTGCTTACCGACGCGCGCTCGAGGACTTCTTCCACTGGCACCGGGGCGCAGGCCGACCCCGCCTCGACAAGGCGACCGTCCAGCGCTACGCGGCAACGCTGCGCGACGCCGGGATGGCCGCCGCGTCCGTGAACCAGAGGCTCTCGGCCATCCGCAGGCTCGCGACTGAAGCCGAAGACAACGGGCTGCTCGACCCGCAGGTCGCCAACGGCATCCGCGCCGTCAAGGGCGCACGCCGCGAGGGTCGCCGCACCGGCAACTGGCTGACACGGGACGAGGCGCAGCGGTGGCTGAACGCACCGGACACGCGAACGCGCAAGGGCAAACGCGACCGTGCGCTCTTGGCGGTGCTAATCGGGTGCGGGCTGAGACGCGCTGAGGCGGCCGCCCTCTCCTTCGAGCACGTGCAACAACGCGACGGCCGTTGGGTGCTCGTAGACCTTATCGGCAAGCGCGACAAGGTTCGCTCGGTGCCGATGCCGGGCTGGGCGAAGGCGGCGATAGACGCCTGGAGTGAGGCGTCGGGCGTAACGGAGGGGCTTGTCTTCCGGGCGGTGAACAAGGGCGACCGGGTGGTCGGCAGCGGGGTCACCGCTCAGGCCATCTACAACACCATCGTCGGCTACGCCGAGGAGTTGGAGAAGAAGGGCGTGGCCCCGCATGACCTACGGAGGACGTTCGCGAAGCTGGCTCATAAGGGCGGCGCGCCAATCGACCAGATACAGCTCTCGCTCGGGCATGAGTCCATCCAGACGACGGAAGAGTACCTCGGCGTCGAGCAGGACCTGACCGACGCGCCGTGCGATCATCTGGGTCTACGGCTTTAACCGGCGCATCGTAAAGGACGTTATGTGCTATAAAGCGGCTCAATAGAAAGGGGGATGCCGAGGCACAGCCTAACCCCTAAAACGAGCTTACAGGGGCAGCATGGAGCAAGAAATAATCCTCTACAGTGGCGGGAGCGAGCTTCCCACACTCATCACACGCGAAGGGCAAAAGACCGCCCGCCGCTTTCTCGAATTCTTCACCGCCAACATTCGGAACAAGAACACCCGCCTTTCATACGCCCGAGCTGTCGGCGCGTTTCTCGCCTGGTGCGAAGGGCGCGGCCTTGCCCTCGCGCAGATTGAGCCGATGATAGTCGCGGCTTACATCGAGCAGCACCCCGGTTCACCGCAGACCGTTAAGCAACACCTCGCAGCGATCAGGATGCTTTTTGATTGGCTTGTTATTGGTCAGGTAATCCCGTTCAACCCCGCCGCGAGCGTCAGAGGCCCGCGCTACTCGATTAAGAAAGGAAAGACGCCGGTGCTGTCGGCTGAAGACGCGCGGAGGCTCTTAGACTCGATTGATACAAGTCACGTTGTCGGACTCCGCGACCGCGCTTTGGTCGGGGTAATGGTTTATAGCTTCGCGCGTGTGTCGGCAGTAGTGGGGATGAAGATTAAAGACTACTACGCGAACGGCAAACGCTACTGGCTAAGGCTCCACGAGAAAGGCGGGAAGTTCCATGAAGTGCCGGCGCACCACACAGCCGAAAAGTACCTTGATGAGTATATCGAAGCTGCCGGCATCGCCGGCGAGAAGAATAACCCCCTCTTCCGCACATCGCGCGGCCAGAGCCGGGCGCTCACAGCTAACCAGCTCTCACGCTTTGACGCATACCAGATGATTAAGCGCCGGGCGCGAGATGCGGGAGTCTCGCCGGAGATCGTTTGTCATACTTTCAGAGCTACAGGTATAACCGAATATCTTAGGAACGGCGGGACGGTCGAGAAGGCAGCACAGATCGCGGCGCACGAGTCCACCAGGACGACACAGCTTTATAACCGGACGGATGATGAATTGACCTTAGATGAAATTGAGCGGATTGTGATTTGAGGTTACTAATCTGAGGCTAATCAAGACAAGATGAATAACGAAACCAAAAAGACCTTGTGGGCGACAGCGGACAAGCTTCGCTCGAATATGGATGCCGCAGAATACAAGCACATTGTTCTGGGCTTAATTTTTCTCAAATACGTTTCAGACACATTCGCCGAGCATCGCGCCAACTTGGAAAAGCGATTCGCCGATCCTAACGACGACTATTTCATCGAGGACGCAGAGTTTCGACAATCCGACCTTGAAGAGCGTGACTATTACACGGAAGCAAATGTTTTTTGGGTTCCAGAGTCGGCGCGTTGGGAAAAGATTCGAGAACAAGCGAAACAACCGAATATCGGAAAAATCATTGACGACGCGCTGTTAGAAATCGAAGGCGAAAACCCGCGCCTAAAAGGAATTCTCGATAAGCGGTTTGCAAGGACGCAGCTTGAACCTGGCAAGCTTGGTGAATTAGTTGATGAGATTTCTAAAATCGGTTTCAACGGAAATGGTCATAAATCGAAAGACCTTCTAGGTGAGGTCTATGAGTATTTCTTAGGACAGTTTGCGAACGCCGAAGGCAAGAAGGGCGGGCAGTTCTATACGCCTGCATCCATCGTAAAGGTTTTGGTTGATGTGCTCGCACCGCACAAGGGTAAGGTTTATGACCCGTGCTGTGGTTCAGGCGGAATGTTTGTGCAGTCCGAAAAGTTTATGGAATCGCACGGCGGGCGGTTCGGCGACATTTCAATTTACGGACAAGAAAGCAATCCAACGACGTGGCGGCTTGTAGCGATGAATCTAGCGATTCGCGGAATGGATTTTAATTTAGGTAAAGAACCCGCCGACACTTTTTTACGAAATCAACATCCCGACCTACGCGCCGATTACATCATGGCGAATCCGCCGTTCAATATCTCTGATTGGTGGAACGCGCGGCTTGAAGGCGATCCCCGCTGGGAGTTTGGAACGCCGCCGCAAGGGAATGCAAATTACGCTTGGCTTCAGCATATTTATTATCATCTCAGCCCACGCGGACGCGCCGGAGTTGTTTTAGCGAATGGCTCTATGTCTTCAACACAGAATAATGAAGGCACTATTCGACGTGAAATGGTTGAGCAAGACGCAATCGAATGTTTGGTAGCACTGCCGTCGCAGCTATTTTTCAACACCCAGATACCAGCATGTTTGTGGTTCCTGAATAAAGATAAAAAGGTAGGTGGACGAGATTGCTCTGGGGAGATTCTTTTTATTGATGCGCGGAAACTTGGAAGAATGGAAAACCGCGTCAACCGCGTCTTTGATGATTCTGATATTCAAAAGATTGCAGAAACTTACCACGCTTGGAAACGGACAGGTGAAACAGAAAAGGAATACGAAGACGTTTTGGGCTTTTGTAAATCGGCAAATCTCGAAGAAGTTCGCTCACATGATTACATCCTAACGCCCGGTCGTTACGTCGGTGCCGAAATTACCGAGGACGACGACGACGTTTTTACTGAAAGAATGGCGCGTTTGACTAAAGAACTCGCCGCACAATTTGATGAAAGCTCTAAACTCGAAAGAGAAATCAAGCAAAATTTAGCCAGCATCGGATTGGAAATAGAACTCTAAACACATGGAGAACAGGAAAACATTTAAGTTGAGAGAGTTAGTAGAGTTGAAAAGCGGTTTCGCTTTTAAAGGAACTGACTTTATTTCGGCGGGTGTCCCAGTAATCAAAATTAAGAATGTAAAGCCCGGAAAAGTAATACTTGACAGTTTGAGTTATGTATCAAGAGAGGTAGCAGATAGAACACAGAAATTTAGAGTTTTGCCAAATGACATACTGATAACTATGTCTGGTAATCGTATTGATGGAACACCAGAAACATGGGTCGGTAAAGTTAGTTTATTCAGACATACGGGTGAATTCTTACTTAATCAAAGAGTTGGTGTTCTAAAGGTCAAAGATACAAATAAAGTTTCTGAAGTATTTTTAAGTATCCTGCTTTCATCTGAAGATTACCAACACCACTTTATATCCAAAGCAACGAGTTCCGGGGGACAGGCAAATATATCTCCAAGTTTGATTTACGATACAGAGGTAGCTATTCCTCCAATCGAAGAGCAAAAGGTAATCGCCAAAATCTTCTCATCATTAGACGGCAAAATTGAACTCAATCGGCGAATGAATGCGACTTTGGAAGCGATTGTGCGAGCCTTGTTTAAGGCGTGGTTTGTGAATTTCGAGCCTGTCCACGCAAATAGGGAAAATCGCACATCGGAGAGTGTCTCCCCTGATGTTGCAAAACTCTTCCCGAATGAATTTGAAAACGGAATTCCGAAGGGTTGGAGGATCAGAAAAATACGTGAGATTTTAGAAGCTAAAGGTGGAGCAACACCAAGCACAAAAAACAGTAACTTCTGGAATGGTGATAGATACTGGGCAACACCAAAAGATTTATCAAATCTTGCTTCCCCCGTTTTGTTGAATACAGAGAGAAAAATTACAGATGAAGGCGTTAAGCAAATAAGCTCAGGGATTTTACCAAGCGGAACTTTACTTTTATCTTCACGCGCACCAATTGGTTATGTCGCAATTTCACAAATTCCGGTTTCTATAAATCAAGGATTTATCGCAATTCAAGCAAAAGAGCTTTCAAATCTTTATATGCTCTACTGGTTGATGCAACATATGGAAATCGTAAAAAATAGGGCTAACGGTTCAACCTTTCAAGAAATTAGTAAATCAAGTTTCAGAGAGATTGAATTGATAGTTCCAGACAATTCAACGCTGAAATTGTTTGATGAAAAGGTTGCATCAGTATTTGAAAGGATTGTTAGTAATGAGAAAGAGACTCTTAGATTAGAACAAATCCGCAATTCATTATTGCCGCGTCTTATTTCAGGAAAAATTCCAGTTACCCAACTCGAAAATAAAATGGAGGATGGGACGGAATGAGCCGATTAAAAGCGTGGGCTGATGGTTCGTTTGATCTCATCCTTCACGCAGAAATATGTTTCCGAAAGAATAGCGATTTTGACCGTCGCATTGCTTTGATCCTCTACGACAATTCTATTGAGGTTTCCATTACTACCCATCTTAATTTACATCCCCTACAACGAAAGAACATTCAATATACAAATGCAGATGTAGAAACATGGTCAAGGAATTTTCATACAAAGCTGGATTTCCTCTTTGATAAATTCGTCGTTGATAACGGCTGTTCAGTCTCATTTGAAAGAAGCGATTTAATTCATTGCCATGATATTAGAAACGGACAGTATCACGCGGGCGGCGCGACTATTCCACGCGCACGCGATCTTGAAGATATCAGGCGAGCCGCTATAGATATTTTCTCAATTCTTTTCGACGTTGCCGACGTTGAAAACCTGCTCGAAATTAGAATCTCTGAATTAGACCCCACGAAAGAGTTTCCCAAGCGAACGAAAGAAGATGACAGGTTGATTGATGAAGCGTTTGGCACAATCAGGATAGCGGGAGAGCTTTATTATACAAGCGAGGCCCTTTACGGAGTTGACCCGTTTGCTTATGGCAATGTCGCAGCTAATTTAAGAGCAGATGGCAAGCCGAACGAGGGCGAGACGGATTTATGACAATCAACGAAGCACTTTTAGAAGAGGCGGTTTTATCCTGGTTTGATGAGCTTGGCTACTCGATCAAAAACGGGCTGGATATTGCGCCCGAAGCACCAGAAGCCGAGCGGACGGATTACCGGCAAGTGATCTTGCGGGAAAGATTGCGAACAAAACTAATTGAGATTAACCCCGAAATTCCCACCGTTGCTATTGAGGATGCGATACAGCAAATCATTAATCTTAACTCACCTTCCCTTCTATTAAACAACCGAGAGTTTCACCGTTTTTTGCGTGACGGAATAAGGGTTGAGTTTCAAAGGGAGAATGAAACGGTTGGCGATTTTGTAAGGATATTTGATTTTGAAAACTTTGAGCGCAACGAATTTTTAGCTGTCAATCAATTTTCAGTCAGAGGCACACAGCACACAAAACGACCGGACATTATCGTTTTCATTAACGGGTTGCCGATTGCCGTCATTGAATTAAAAAATCCGGCAGACGTAAAGACCAATATCTTTAGTTCGTTTAACCAGCTCCAAACCTATAAAGAAACGATCCCCGACCTTTTCAACACCAACGAAATTTTAGTGATTGCCGATGGACGCGAAGCCCGCGCCGGAAGTTTGACCGCCGACATTGAACGCTTCACAGCCTGGCGAACCATTGACGGGGTAACAACTGATCCGCTTGGTCAGTCGAATGAGACTGAGACATTGATTCGCGGTCTCTTTAAGCGTGATTTTTTGCTTGAGTATATTCGAGACTTCATCATCTTTGAGGATGACGGCGAGATCATCAAGAAGATTGCCGCTTACCATCAATTCCACGCTGTCAGAAAAGCATATCAAGACACCATCGAAGCGATTGCAGGCGAAGGCAAAATCGGCGTTGTGTGGCACACACAAGGGAGCGGAAAAAGTATCTCGATGGCTTTCTATGCCGGAAAGATTATCACCGCACCTGAGATGAAAAACCCGACTATCGTAGTAGTCACAGACAGAAACGATTTAGACGGCCAGCTCTTCAAAACCTTCAGCGACGCGAAGGAGTTAATGCGCGAAACGCCGAAGCAGGCCGAGACGCGGCAGGAGCTACGCGAGCTTCTGCAAAACAGGCCATCGGGCGGGGTGATCTTTACGACCATCCAAAAGTTTTCGCCTTTAGAAGCCGAGCAAGATTTCCCTACCCTTTCCGAGCGTGAAAACATAATCGTTATTGCCGACGAAGCCCACCGCACACAGTACGGATTAAAGGCACGCGTTGACCAAAAAAGCGGCGAAGTAAAATACGGCTATGCTCATTATCTGCGCGAAGCTCTGCCGAATGCCTCATTTATAGCCTTCACGGGAACGCCTGTTTCAGCCACCGACCGCGACACACGCGGCGTCTTCGGCGATTACATAGACATCTATGATATGAAGCAGTCGCAGGATGACGGCGCGACCGTGCCGATCTACTACGAAAGTCGTCTAGCGAAGTTAAATTTACGGGAAGAAGAATTACCCAAGATTGATGAAGAAACTGATGAGCTTACTGAAGATGAGGAAGAAAGCGCACAGGCTCGCCTAAAAACAAAGTGGGCAGCCCTCGAAAAAATCGTTGGCTCTGATTCTCACTTAAAAAAGATTGCCGCCGATTTTGTTACGCACTTTGAAGAACGCCTAGCCACAATGGAAGGCAAAGCGATGATTGTTTGCATGAGTCGTGAAATCTGCGTTCGGCTTCACGATGAAATAATAGCTTTGCGTCCTGCATGGAACGGTTCAGACCCTAACAAGGGAAATTTAAAAGTAATTATGACGGGTTCGAGCAGCGATAAAGCACTCTTGCGTCCGCATATTTACTCAAAACAGACTAAGAAAGATTTAGAGAAACGATTCAAAGATGCAAAGGACGAGTTCAAGATTGCCATTGTCCGTGATATGTGGCTAACGGGATTCGATGCGCCATCTTTGCACACAATTTACATTGATAAGCCGATGCGCGGGCATACTTTGATGCAAGCCATCGCTCGCGTGAATCGCGTTTTCAAAGACAAGCCGGGCGGTTTAGTGGTTGATTACATCGGTATTGGTCACGAGCTAAAAGCTGCGCTCAGGGAATACACAGCCACAGGCGCGAAGGGGGAGCTATTCAGCGACGTTGCCGAACGTGCCCTTCCCTTACTCATTCAGGAAATAAGCATTGTTCGAGGGATGTTTCACGGCTTCGATTATCAAGACTTTGAAACTGAAGCCTTACAATTACTGCCATACGCCGCCGATCATATTTTAGAGCAGATGGACGGCAAAAACCGGCTATCAAAGCACGTTGCGAACCTAACTAAACAGTTCGCCCTTTGCTGCACTTTAGATGAGGCAATGAGATACCGCGAGGAAATCGCTTTCTTCCAAGCGATCAAAGCCTATATCAATAAACCGACGGAGACACGGAAACAAATTTCTGACGAACGCCGAGACCACGCCCTACGTCAGATCATCAGCCGCGCCGTTGTGTCGGACGAAGTTATAGACATCTTTGATACGGTCGGACTGAAAAAGCCCAACATCGGTATTTTGTCCGAAGAATTTTTAGAAGAAGTGCGATTGATGCCGCAGAAAAATTTGGCGGTCGAGCTTTTGGAAAGGCTTTTGAAAATGGAGATCAAAACGCGCTTTTCCGAAAACGTCGTCCAAAATAAAAAGTTCTCTGAGCTACTGATGCAATCGCTAAAAAAATATCACAACCGAGCTATTGAGACAGTACAGGTCATTGAAGAACTGCTAAAGATGGCGAAGGAATTTAACGAGGTTGCCAGTCGTGGAGAACAACTAGGGTTAAGCGATGACGAAATAGCTTTCTATGACGCGCTCGAAACAAATGAGGCTTCGGTGCGTGATTTGGGCGATGATACCTTAAAGAAAATCGCGGTAGAGCTGACCGACAATTTACGAAGAAACACGACGATTGATTGGGCAGTTCGGGAAACTGTTAGGGCAAGACTTCGCTTGATGGTCAAAAGAATTTTACGAAAATATAAATATCCGCCTGACCAAGAGAAAAGAGCAATTGAGATAGTCTTAGAGCAGGCAGAAACCCTCTCCGAAGCTTGGATTTAAGGGCATATTACGTCCGATAGATATAAGACTCCCCTTCCTCAAATCATCGCTTTATTATCGTAAATCCTTAAAGAACTGCCAGTAGGAAAGAACTTATTCAACAACTCCTAATGGTTTAAATCCCATCAAGAATTATAGGGTCTGATATTAAATTTATATCATCTTGATTCTGTATAGATATTCAAATAACATCTATACACCTTCCTTGCCCTCTATCAGTCTCAGAAATTCGGCTGGCTCAATGACCCTTAGTGGTCTGAATCGCTGCCGAAACTCTTTACACTCGTCGGCGTGGCCCGTCATCAAATCCAACAGGTCTCTATCGCGGCTGATGATAAAGTCAGCGCCCGCCGCGACCGCAAGGTTGATGTAAGGCTCATCGTCTTCGTCGCGGGGGTAGCTAAATTTCTTCGGGACGGGCCGGACGAGCAAGGAGAGTTTCTGCAAGCGTTTGATGAACGCACCGACGATCTCATCACTGAGGTCTGGGAAGTGCGCCCGTATCTCTAGGCGGTTTAATACGTCTTCCGCTTCGGCGAGGACTTCCTTGCTCAAGCAGATTTGGATGAGACCGCTTTCCGCCAGATTCAAACACTTAGCTGCGACGCTCGTTTCCCGCGCTGCGGCTTGTAAGAGAACATTGCAGTCGAAAACGACGCGGGGCTTATCCGTCACCCCCGCGCCCTCTCTTTCCTGGCGCGGGAAGCCTCTTTCCGCGC
>WUUC01071621.1_pt1 | contig 19755 bp, 11 predicted proteins | sample 6278441 | NCBI WGS metagenome assembly WUUC01 (sample SAMN13675441, study PRJNA597444) | soil metagenome | isolation source: soil | place: USA: Washington | collected 2017-10
ATTCCTCATAATCAGGCGAGAGATGAGCGAAGAGACGGGGCGTGTGAGATATTTAAGGTAAGAGTACTTTCCTGCGGAACAGTTTGAAGATTCATTCCTTAATAATTGCTTGGAGAGCCTGCCCCGAAGCTATTTCGAGGCTGTGACCCTCTGTTCTCCTGTCAGGAAGACCTTATTACGAAGCGTTCTATGAGATAGCACTCCAACACCGGACCCCGGGCTGGGACTTTTACCAGTCAACACGTCCTAACTGAGCTTCACCTCAGCTCTCTTTTCACTGGTTCGTCTTAACTGACAAAGATAAGAGGCTCATTATGACAACGGCGACCCCTGCTCATCCGTTGATTAGCAATAATCTCCTGGCGGCACTCCCCATTCTTGATGAATCATTACCGGAAGCGAGCGGAAGCGTACAGTCTTGCTCGTCTACGTTCTGGTAGGATTAATGTGTAGTCTTATCGGAGGATTTCCTCTACAACTTTGCCTGCGGCACAAAGTTGGGTGGGGGAGGACGAATCGTGGTCAGCCATCTCATACATCAACTGCCGTCGCTCGGTCATGGCGATCACGCCTGTTTAATCTACGACTCTCAACAAGAGCAGTTAGAAATTATCGTGCCTTTCATTAAAGAAGGGCTCGAACGGAACGAACGCTGCATCTACATCGTCCACGAAAACTCGATCGAGGAGATGTCTGCGCTTTTCGCGTCCGCCGGAATTGACGTGGGAAGAGAGCAGCGGCGCGGCTCTCTCGTCTTCCAAGACAGCCGTGAAATTTACCTCTCTTCAGCCCCTTTTGACCCGGACAAGAAACTCGAACTGATGAGCGAATCGGCCAGGCAAGCCGTGGCCGACGGGTTCAGCGGTTTAAGAAGTGTGAGCGAGATGAACTGGGTAGCCTGTGAAGAACCGGGCTGCGAGCGTGCGGCTGAATACGAGGCGAAGCTGAATGGGTTGGTCCCGAATATATCCATCACCAGCATGTGCCAGTACAACCGGGGGCAGACTTCTCCGAGCATTATCCGCAACGTGCTGCGGACACATCCGCTCGTCGTCATCGGCGGCAAAGCGCGTAGAAATATTTACTACGAACCGGCGGAGATATTCCTGAATCTGGCGTCCGACTCCGAGCGAGTCGAGTGGATGATGGGTGAACTTAAAAAAGCACCCGTCGTGACCGCCGGTTCGCCCGTCCTAGTGGTGGAGGACGATCAGGACATACGCAGGCGTATGGAGCGTAATTTGGAGGCGCTCGGCTACAACGTGATGAAAGCGGAGGATGCGGACGAGGCTTTAAAACTCGCCACCTGCGAGCATCCCTACTTTATCTTAACAAACTCCGATTTGCCGTGGCTCGGCAACCTTATTCAACTCATACGCACCGAGACGCGCTTGCGAGACGTGCCCTTCGTCGCCATCTACCCCAACAAGCCGGAAGAGTTTCGAGACGACCGCATCGTCTTGCTCGACGACTATGACGAGTTGGAGCAACTGTGGCCCTCGAAGGCCGCCATGAATAACATGCTCTATTCGCCCGCTTGAAATCTTCGCGCCGCGAAAACTCCGAGCGTGCGAGGTAAGGCAAACCTGTTTCAACTTCAATTGCCTCTTGTTCGCAGAGACACTTTAAAGTAACCTCATCACGCTCGATGCGAACCGCGCGCGTGCGCACGGTTCACTTCGCCGTTGCTACCGCCGCAAACTCTCCGCGCAATCTTTCTATTTTCTGCCACTGGTTCGGCTTGATGCGCCGCGCGCCCCAGATAAAGTCTGCCGGGGCGTTAGACGGTGCGGCGAATACGCGCAAGGCGAGCAGGCTGCCGTAGCCGCCTGATTGCTTCGGGTTCACCCACCAGCCCGCGCTCGGGTCCCAGAGCCTGATCTCGTTATCACGCACGGCGACCGCGCAGCCTTCGTGATAAATCAAATCTTCCTTGATCCAGTGGAGCGTTGCATCACCGGTGTTCCATCTTTTAGACCATTGATTCGTGGCCTCTTCCGTGTACTGCTGTATGAACTGCGCCGGATAACTTCTCACGCCGCGCGCGGTGAAAACTTCCACCGCGAGCGATGCGAGCGCGCCGCAATCGAGCGTCTTTTGCTTTACGGCTTCGCACCAGTGGATCGGCCAGGTGGAAGGCCCCCAAGTGTACTTGTGGCGCAGCCAGCGCGGTCCTGTGAGCGGGTTGCCCGCGTTTAGTTGCGAGTAGTCCGTAGAGAGAACCCACTCGCGCGCGATCTGGCAACACTGCCCGCCGTGATGTGAAATCGCGGATGAAGGGAAGTCCTGCCACTTTTGCATCGCCGCGCTCGTGTCGGCGAAATCACTCTCGTCAAATTCGATCTTACCCTCGGCCAAAGACATAAGACATGCTCCTATCGTAAGCTCCCGCGTCACAGAAAACCAGAACGTCGCCGGGGCGCACGCCCTCCGGCAACTCGACGTTTGACGCAACCACGTCATGTTCCATACAAAGTCTGCCCAAAAGATGCGTCTTCCCGTGTCTTAAAGTTTGCCATTCGCCGGTCTGCTTGTCTTGACGCAGAATCCGGTGCGGCTGAAAAAAGTGCATCGGGAGTTCGGCAATCGAGCCGTCAACCACCGCTTCCGTCAACGCTTCTTCCGGCGACTCTTCAAACTCAAGCAAGCGCATCGCCACGGCCATCGAAGGCTGCGCCATCGCCTTGCCCGGTTCGGAAATGATCTGCTTGACGAAGGGCAGGAAATTACGCGCACGATGAATCGCGGCGGCAAATTGATCGCCTGAATCTTTATGCCAGTCGTCTGGAAACCAACCGCCGCCAACGTCCAGACATTCGATCTGTCGTCGCGAGAGTGTTTCGATGGAGCGACACCACCTGAGCACCGATTCGTAGAGATGCCACCATTGGCCGACGCCGATGTTGCTGCTCGCCATGTGGAAATGGACCCCGAAGGCGCAATCGCGCGGCAACAACTCAATGGCGTCCACCAACTGCTTGAGAGCTTCCGGCGTATCCACAGGGATGCCGAAGCGCGAGCCGACCGTAGGCGTGCGCAGGCGTACGCCGACGATTTTTGCCTGAAGTTCCTTGCGCTCCATGCTCGCCACGACGCGCTTCAAGTCGGGGATGGAATCACAGAAGACGGCATGGATGGGCGCGTCGGGCAAGAGTCCTTCGGGCCACCATTTGCCGGGGCCGTTAAGGACAATTTGATCAGGTCTGAACCCGGTCTTGAGCGCCTTTTGCACTTCCAACAGGCTGATTGCTTCGGCTAAAAAGCCCGACTCCTTAGCCAGCCTGACAAGCCTCTCGTCAGGATTCGTCTTGAGGCTGTAAGCGTTCGTGACGGTCAACTGAGGCGTGCTGAGTTTGCTCGCTAAATCGGCGGCGCGTTTGAAAAGCTCCGCTGCGGTGCTTTCGAGAAACAACCACGAGGGAGTTTCCATCTCCGCGAAGTTGAAAGTTTTCAGATCGTCAATGAACGAAGCGGGCACGGTCGGCGCTTCCGCAATGTTCGTCTTGCCGTGATGACCGTTACCGTTACCGTTGCCGTTGCCATTACCGTTGCCGTCGTTTTCAATGATGTGCAGTTTGTGCAGACGCTCGGCCAGAGCGAGCGTGCCGGAAGGGTGCTTCATGGAGTGGCCGATGCCGCCGGGGAAAGGTTCGGGCAAACTCGGCAGAGGGAACTGCGAGCGCACGGGGATTTCCAACACCACGCGCGTAAACTCTTCGCAAGCCGTCGCCTCTTTTTGCGCAGGAACACCCGTCGCTCTTTCGATCAACAGCGCGGGCAGATTGTGTCCGGCGATGGTCGAACCGTAAATCCAAGCGGGGAATCTCGGATTGCATTCCAGCAGCCACAACTGGCCGCCAGTATCGCGCACCATCTCCAACTCCGCGCCGCCCGTCCAGCGCAACTCTTTAACAATACGGCGCAGCGGCGTAACCAACTCTTCGGGCACTTCCGTGACATCGCCCGCCCACGTCTTACCTTCTTCCGTCAGTTCGCGCTTGCGCATGTAGACGCAATCCAGCAGTTCGCCCTGGTACGCGCTGAAACAGACCGATTCTTCGTAGCCTGTGACGTGTGTTTGTAGAAACAGACGCTCGGTTGACCATGCGCGCGACAGCAGCGTGCGCACTCTCTCGAACACGTCCCAGCCATGCGTGCGCACGGCCTCGTAATAAGGTCCTTTGAGCCACACCTTCCAACCGTGCTGGCGACAGAAAGCGTGCAGGTCCCAATCGGAGCGTTCGGTGGAGATGAACGGGGGGATGCTCACGGGCAAACCCTTGTGCGCTTCCACTGCGGGCTTGCTGATCATTTGTAAAGCTGCGGTGGAGGGCGTCAGGAGATTCTTATGGCCTTCGGGAAAGACCGAGGCGAGCCACATGATTTCCAGATCAACGCCCGAAATCCAGAGCGCGCCCGCATCGAGAGCTTCCTTGATGTTGGCGGCATAGGTTTCGAGGTCCAACTCTTCCCAGGGCCTTTGCAGCCACGTCTCGTCAAGGTCGGTCCAATGAATTCCCGAACAGCGGTTGGAATATTCGACGCCGATCAGAGTGGCGTCCGGATAGGCGCTACGCAATGAACGGGCGATCCCGATGCCGGGCTGCGGATTTGTTCCGCTATAAAGCCCACTGATATAAATTTTCATATTCTCCTTACCGGGGCAGAACCTCGCATGAATGTGAATAAAGACTTTGCCGCGCGCTACAAACGCACTACCGGCGTCGCCTTTTTCGCATCAATTCAAATAAAGTTAAACTTTCGTGAGAGTAATCGTCTTTAATGCGCTTGTCGCCTTGTCACTCTCATCCATCAATTCAGTAAGGGCAGATTTAGTCCGCGCCGTTACTTTTAAGACCGAAGCGCATCGTTCAAGTACGACAGAGATACCCGCCAGAGACTTAGGCAAAGCGCTGATTGTTGAATTATTAAAATAAATAACAGTGCCGGAGCTATATTGTCTGTCCGGTACAGTACGGATTTAATTTTATTTTAGACTGTCGAAGCGCGCGTGCATTTCGAGAAATTCAATGAAGACGAGCTTTCTTAATCACAAGAAACTGCCCCTGGTCATCGAAATTGACGACGCCGACGCTCCTCCGAGCGCACCCGTCGAGTTCTTTGCACGGTGTCTCGCGCACAGGGAATTTCTACAACGTCAACTGCTCGAATGGGGCGCGTTGCTGCTGCGCGGCTGCCCGCACGCGCACGCGCCCACGGACTTCGCGCGTTTCGTGCGCGAGTTTTCGGGCAAGAGTTTGATAGATTATGTGGGCGGCGCGTCGCCGCGCGTGAAGTTGGGCGCAGGCGTCTATACTTCGACCGAGTACCCGCAAAATTATACGCTCTCGCTGCACAACGAATTGTCTTACACCTACCGCTGGCCCGAATATCTCTACTTCTGCTGCGTCACGACTTCCATGCGGGGCGGCGAAACGTCGCTCGGCAACAGCCGCGCTATTCTCAAAGGCATTGACGAAAAAGTCGTGCGCGAATTCAAGCGTAAAAAGATCAAGTACGTGCGCAACCTGCACGGCGGCGAAGGGACGGGCTACTCCTGGCAAGAGGCTTTTGAAACGGACGACAGACTCGTGATCGAAGAGCACTGCCGCGCGGGCGGGATCAATTTCAAATGGAGAGATGACGGCGGCTTAACCTTGAGCGAGGTGCGACCGGCGACGGCCTTGCACCCCGCGACGGGCGAGGAGGTCTGGTTCAATCAGGCCGACGGTTTTCATCCGAGCGGGATAGATAGAGAGACCTACGCGCTTCTCATCTCGACGATGAAGGAAGAAGAGTTTCGCCTGAATTCTTACTACGGCGACGGCGCTCCGCTGGACCTTGCCGCGCTCAATCACGCGCGCGAAGTTATACGCAGCGAAACTGTGCTCGTAGAGTGGCGCGCGGGCGACATACTGATCTTAGACAACCTGCTCACGGCTCACGGGCGAATGCCTTTCACGGGCGGGCGCAGGATTCTACTCGCCATGACCTGAGTTCAACGCAATCGAATTTTCTTCCGCGCCCTAACTTGAGAGGTTAGCCCAGAGCGCGGGCGTCGAGGCGAGATTATGCCTGGGAGTGGGAATCTGCTTTCTGAATTCGTCGGTAAAAATTCCGTCAACTCTGATGCTGAACGTCAATCCTTCTCCCGCATCCGTGCCGTGAAACTGGTTCACCGTGTCGAACCACGCGCTATAGGATTCGACGTATTTCTTCTCCTCCGTTTTATGATTGAACATATAAAACGGCTTGTTCATGTTTGTGCGAAACCAGATAAATTCGTGACACGTCTCTGTGCTCGTATGATCCCTGTGAGCGGTGATCGGGCGGGCAATATCGTCATACATGATCAACATGCGCCCCGTCGCCTTGAAGGGCAAGGTCTCTATGAAATCCATCAACCAGAAGAACTCGTCGGCCTCGGGCGTGCGTTGCCACAGTTCAGTGTTATCGAGATCGAAATAATTATCGGGCTGGCTGGATTGCGCCAGGTAGATCATTCTTGAACCGGGTCTGTCCGGGCTTGAGTCCTTTAATCTGTAGGGGCCTGTGTAGAATTGAATATCTTTTTGCGCTTGAATGTGTTGTTTGATTCTCTCTGTGATGTAGCCGTCCAGCGACTTCAATCTTTCCACATCAATAAATTCGTCGAACGATTTGTAACAAGGGTAAGTGATTTGTGAATTGCTCTCCGCTTTCGCAGGGGAAACTGCGGCGGCGCTCGTCTCTTCAAAGTCCGATTTCACAACGCTGATGACTTTCTCCAATTCCGGCTGCAATTGATGAGTCATAGTTCTTTTCCCCCTAGATTCTTCCGCTGCGTTTGTTGAAGAGCCTTATCGCAGGGTTGATAATATGCGCGGAGTATAGCATCGCGCCGCCATCGGCGTGCAAATGCTAAGAGCGGCGAGTAGTCTCCTGATATGAACTCTCTGTGCTCGCTCCGTGTCCTATGCGACTCTGTGGTGAGTTCTAAGCAGAAGCATTCAACACCGCAGACACAGAGCACGCAGAGGGGGCACAGAGAGTTTAAGTCAATTCAGGATATCAACGGGCGGCGGATAATCGGCGGGATGGAGCGAGTTGATCGAGCTATGAACGAGTGAAACGTTAAGCAAAGTGGCGCTGAGAACCTTCCGCCTGCGAATCTTCGCGCATCAGCTTCTCCAGCAGGACGCTCAGGCGGTTAAAATCTATCGGTTTGCTGAGGTAATGATCGCAACCGGCCAGCGTCGCTTTATCGCGCGCCTCGCCCATGTCATAAGCCGTCACGGCGACGATGCGCACGCCCGCCAGTTCAGCATTTTCACGCATCGAACGGATGGCTTCGAAACCGTCTAGCAGCGGCATGGCGAGGTCCATCAGGATCACGCGAGGCCGTTCACGTTCCGCGACGGCGAGAGCTTCCTGCCCGTTGACGGCTTCGACCACGCGATAACCCTTCTGCTCCAGCATCCACTTGACGACGTGGCGCGTGTCCGCGTAGTCGTCAACGACCAAGATTGCCGGTCTGCTTTCCTTCACTTTGGACATCAATTTTTCCGTCCCGCTTTAGCTGCCTGCATGCAGGTTGCCGGCGTGCTGCGACAAAACCTGAATCAACTCGTGCGCTTTGTCGGGGCTGAGCAGCAGGGTCGTCACGTCGTCGTCGCCCGTCCTGCGCTGCGTGACTTCCAGGACCAGACAACGCTTATCGCCGGTCAAACTCCCTATGCTGATCTGGCAACTCTCCGTGAGCGGCATGTGCGACTTCCCCTTGTTCATCTTTCTTTCTCTCATTTCTGCTGTCGTAATAAATTTTATAGTTCTGAATTTACGCGGCTTTGACTTTATCTTCTGTCTTGCCGGTCGCCGCGCGGCGCGACGGCTGCTTCGCGCCGTCCGGCGCGTTCACAACTTTTCGCACACCCCCGCACACGCAAGCGGACATGAAAGGCAACCCGCCGCCCACAGGCGCGTAGATACGTGCGCCGCACTCTTTGCAAACACCTACCGGGATGTAAGCCGGAATTATCATCTTTTCTTCACCCATAATCTACCCCCCTGCTCGATAGCGTCTCGTCTCGCGGGCTTACCTCCCAACGTCTTTTTAGATTCGAAATTGCCGGAACTCTCTCCGCGCTTGAACGATAAGAAAGCGGCGCGCCGCTCGTGCGGAATTCGGCGTGGCCCTGGAACTTGTTTAGACGTGTCCGGTTAATCTCCGGTTGCACGCTTCGACTCGAACAGCCGCACACGTTTCAATTTTCTGCTGCATTCGCGCGGTAGAAGCCTTGAGATGGACACAATTCAGTTTCGACAGGTGGCCGACCTCTAGCGACGCAGTTGGCCCTGAAGCCGCACGCGCGTGCGAAAAAACAGGTGCGTGCGTAGGTCAGACGCCGGAACGCGCGCACGTCTTCTCACGTGACGGTCTGTTCGTTGCCGGACAGAGCAATTAAACTGCCTTCTGCGATACTGTCCGGCACAAGGCAAAATTTTTTCACGTATGAACCGGGCGGCGGGATCAATTGTGCGTCTCTGCGGCTAGAGCGGAAAATTATGTTTCAGCAAATACAGTCGTTTCTGGATCGTGCGCTGGGGCTGGGCCTGGAAAACAAAGACATCAGCGTCGGCCAGATGTCTCTGCGCGCGCTCGTCGTCTTCGTGCTGGCGATAGCTATGATTCGCGTCGCCAACAAGCGATTCATGGGAAAGAACGCCGCGCTCGACGTGCTGCTCGGCATCGTCTTCGGCTCGATGGTCAGCCGCGCCATCACCGGCAACGCCCCGTTCCTGCCCACGCTCGCCGCCAGCTTCGTGCTCGTGTTGTTGCACTGGATCATGTCCGCTATCGCGTTCCGCTCGAAAGCGTTCGGCACACTGGTTAAAGGCCATGACAGCACGCTCGTCAGAGACGGCGAAATTCAGTGGGAGGCGATGCGTAAAGCGCACCTCACGGAACACGACCTGCGGGAAGCGATACGCAACAGCGGCGAGCGTCCTGACGTGAGCCAGGTGGAATCGGCGCATCTGGAGCGCAACGGCGACGTGAGCGTCATCATGCGCAAACCCGGTTAAGCCGTACGGCCTGGCCGCACACGCCGCGCACGTCGCACACGTTGCGCCCGCTGCGCATCGTCAAACTCGTTCCGCGTCATAATTAAACTTGCTTCATTAGACTCGCTTCGAGTCGTGTTGAAATTCGCTTCGCGTTATGGTCAAAGAGGACAGAGAAGTGCGACGCCGTCTTCTATGACAAACTTATGACCGGCACGTCGGTTCCGATTTCGCGAAATACATCCGAAAGGCGCCAACGCTTCGCCGTGCTCTTGCTGTTAGTTGTATTAGTGTCTGTGGGTCTGTTGGTCGCCGTGTGGTTTGCCATCACGCAGCCGTTGATGTTTCGCGGAAGGGCGAGCGATAAGAGTCTCACGGTAGACGCCGCGCGGCTCGAAGCGCATGTCCGCGGGCTGTCCGAGACGCACAGCCCGCGCGACGAAGGGCATCCCGAAAACCTCGACCGCGCCGCCGCTTACTTGCGCAAGGAATTTGAAAGCGCGAAGGCCGCCGACGTGTCGGAGCAGCCCTTTCAGGTGCGAGGGAGAACCTACCGCAACGTGATCGCCTCCTTCGGACCGCAAACAAAAGAGCTGATCGTCGTCGGCGCACACTACGACACGGCAGGTCCGCTTCCCGGCGCGGACGATAACGCGAGCGGCGTCGCAGGGTTGATCGAACTGGCCCACCTGCTCGGCAGAACGCCGCCCGCGATGCGTGTCGAGTTGGTGGCGTACACTTTGGAGGAGCCGCCATACTTTCGCTCGCCGTGGATGGGCAGCGCAGTCCACGCCTCCGCGCTCAAGGCGAACGGCCTGACTGTGCGCGCGATGATCTCGCTTGAGATGATCGGTTACTTCAACGATCAACCCGACAGTCAACATTATCCGGTCTCGCTTCTGAAAGCTTTCTACCCCACGACCGGGAATTTTATCGCCGTCGTCGGAAAGATGGATCAAGGCCGTACGCTGCGCCGCGTGAAAAGTGCGATGGCGCGCGCTTCGACGCTTCCGGTCTATTCGATCAACGCGCCGCGCGCGATCCCCGGCGTTGATTTCTCCGATCATCTCAACTACTGGAATGAAGGCTACGACGCGCTCATGATCACCGACACGGCTTTCTACCGGAATCCAAATTATCATACCTACGCAGACACGCCCGACACGCTCGACTACAAGCGTATGGCGATGGTCGTACAGGGCGTTTACGCAGCCGTCGCAGCTTTAGCCGATTGAGCGCAGCTTTAACACATAGAGCGAAGCTTTAACGCATTGAGCGCGCGTTCGGCGGGATTAGCCGCGCGAAACCTAGCCGCCTGTCTCCGCTTCACCGTCTTGCAGGAGGCTTTCATCAAACCAGACATCTTCATAACCGGGCGCAACGAGGAACCTCCAGCCCGGCGGCAGTTGTAAGTAAGGCAGAGCCGCCGGGCACCACAGGGGGAGGTGTGTGACGTGGAGCGGGACGAAAAAGTCCGGGTCTTCCGAATACTGTTCGCCGGCCCAGATGTACCACCCCGTCGTGTCACCTTCCGGGGCGATGCGCATACCGTTCAAGGGCTGTAGACCTTCCCTGACGTTCGGGGAGATGCCGACCTTGAGGTGGTCCGGCGCGGGGGTCGCTTCCGCGCCGGACCTGCGGCACACATCAAGCTGTTTTTGTAGCCAGTCTTCCTTCATACTTTACAACCCTGAAATTCCCTTCATCATAAGTTAAGAATTCCATTCATTCTACGTGTAAAGTCCGAAAGCTGTCCTCCCTGGCTGGCGGAGCACGCAGGACAGTGCGGCTGAACGGCCTGGACGCTCGTCTGGTGCGCCCTGTTATTCGTGCCCGTGCGGTAATACTCTACGGACAAGGGATCAATATGGTCGGGCCTCTGATTGGGCCTAATGTCGCCGCAATCTACGCAGGGCTTGCCTTGAACGGATGCGCGCTGTGCGGCGGTCGGCTTACCCCACGAAGGACGCGAGTAACGCTTAGTAATAGTCGGGTTCGGGACGAAGTCCTTGCCCGGCACGTTGGCTATCGGGCGCGTGCCGGTGTGGGGCGCGGGGCCGCTACTCGGAGGCTCGGCAACAGGCGCAGGCTCGTTAATGATAGGAGCATCATCAGCTTCGGCTACGAGCTTCAACGTGTTGCTCCCGCTGGGGGGTAAGAGCTTAAGCGAGCCGAAGACCTGAGCGATCTTGCCCACGATGATTGGCAGCATGAACCCGCTGGCCGCGCGGAAGGCCGCCTGTTTGTAATTACCCTTGGAAGCAGCGTCGAGCGTACTGATGATCGTAAGCCGGATGCCCAGCCCCCAGAGGATCGGCTGCGCCGCTTTGAGCGCCATGTACGGCGCAAGAACGTATCCGAGCACACCCCCTATGGCTCCGGACCAGAGGCCGGATGTGAGGGCGTCGCCGTTAACGATGGAGGCATCTATTGCCCCCTGCACTCCGGATATCAAGCCCATCACGCCGGCTATCGTGATGCGCCAGATGAAGGGGTTAGCCAGCAGTGTGCCGATGATGCCGAGCTTTGCGCCTTCCTCCGATATCGTGGCGTGGCCGGAGGGGTCAATCATGTTCACCGGGTTGGCGTTGGCGTAGAGGTACTTGTGCAGGCTGGCGGGGTCGTAGTCGTTGCCCTCGTAGGTGTCCTGCGTCATGAAGCGGCCAGTGCCGGGATTGAGGTAGCGTGCGCGCAGGTAGAAGAGGCCGAGGTGTTCGTCGAACTGTTCGCCCGCGTATAGGTAGTCGTTGGGCGTTGTGCCCGTGCGGTGGATGAGAGAGCCGAAAGCGTCGTAGTCGTAGGTGTCTGTGACGGCTCCAGTCGCATCGGTCAGGTAGCGGACGCTGCCGTGGCCGTCGTAGCCGTAGAAACTGGCGGACCAGGCGCTGCCGAGCAGTTGATTCTGGCCGATGAGGTCTAAGCCGTAGGTGTAAACGCGACGCACCGCGCCGCCCTGCAACTCTTCTACGACTTGCGAATAACCCGTCGGGTTGTTGCCGTCAACGAGATACTCTGTGGTGACGCCGCCGACAGTCTTCGCCACGCGCTCGCCGTCGCCGTTGTAAGCGACGCGGACGGCGCCGCCGTTCATCTCGACGAGACGGTTCTCGAAGTCGAAGCGATAGGTGTTGCCGCCGGAAACGAGTGTGTTGCCGTTGGCGTCGTAGGCGTCGGAGATGAGGCGGTTGTTGGCGTCGTATTCGTGCGTCGTGGAGGCGACGCCGGGGAGGCTCGACGCACGCGCCTTGCGGTTGCTGACAGCGTCGTAGGTGTAACTGGCCGAGCCGTTCTTGCCTGCGGGGTCGGAGGCGACCGTCTCGCTCGTCAGACGATAGAGGTCGTCGTAAGTGTAGGAGACCTGCCGACCGCCCAACTCCGCGACCGAGAGGCGATTGCCCGTTGGCCCGAGTGTGTAGGCGTAGCTCGCCAGCGTAGAAGCTTTGCCGCCGGTGATCTCGGTCAGGCGGTTCAGGCTGTTGTAGGTATGCGTTGTGCGTACGCCGTTGCCGTAAACGTAGCCGGAGAGGTTGCCGACTTCGTCGTAGTCGTAGACGGTCTGGCTGGCTCCGAGCCGGTTGTCGGTGACGGTCGAGAGACGGTTCAGCGCGTCGTATGCGTAGTTGACCGAGAGGCCGTTCGCGTTCGACGAGCGCGTCGAGATGAGATTACCGGCCTCGTCATACGCGTAGGTCAGTGCGCCTTGCGGCGCGACTTTGCGCTTGAGGCGGTCGAGGGCGTCGTACTCGTAGGTGGTAGCCCCCGTGGCGTCGGACATAGAGGCGCGCAAGCCTTGTGTGTTGTACGTGTAAACGACCGGCGTTTGACCGAGCGAGGGGTCGGGCGTCTTCGTGAGCAGACGCCCCATGTTGTCGTAGGCGTAGGAGGTCGTCTTGCCGTTGAAGTCCGTACGGCTCGTGAGCTGACCGGCAGCGTCATACGCGTAGGTCTCGGACATGCCGAGCGGCAGCGTGCGCTTGATGCGGCGACCAAGACGGTCGTACTCAAAACGCGTGGTTTGATTGTTGGCGTCGGTCTGCGACAGGAGGTCGCCGACATCGTCGTAGGAGTAGTTGGTCGCCTCGTTGAGCGCGTCCACGACTTTGACGAGGCGGTTCAGTGCGTCGTACTCAAAACGCGTCGTCTTGGCCGCCTGATCAATCTGGCTGGTCGGACGACCGAGCGAATCGTAGATGGCCGAGGCGTATGAGCCGTCGGCGAAGACGACGCGGGTGCGGCGATCAAGCGCGTCGTACTCGTAGCGTGTGGTGTTGCCGCGCGCATCGGTCATGGAAGAACGATTGCCGTGAGCATCGTAGGTGAAGATGGTGGCGCGTCCTTGCGCATCAATCACCTTCGTCAGTCGCTCGCTGCACCCGCAGTTCGGGTCGTACTCGAAAGCGGTTTTGTTGCCGCGCTCGTCGAAGGTGGCCGTCACACGCCCGAGAGTGTCGTAGGTGGAGCGCGCCGTGCTGCCATCGGGGAAGGTGATCTTTTCGACACGCCCCACGGCATCGTAGACGTAGGCGGTGATGCTCCCCGCACGGTCGGTCTCCTTGATGCGACGCCCGCCCGCGTCGTAGGTTGATTCCTCCTTTGTACCGTCCGGGTAAGTCGTGCGGATGAGTTGGCCCATCTCGTCGTATTCGTAGGTCGTGCGTCGCCCGAGTTGGTCAACGTCAGCCGTCTTCCGACCGATGCTGTTGTAGACCTGCTCGGTCGTCGTGCTGTCGGGGAAGATGATCCGCGTGAGGCGACCGAGGCCGTCGTATTGAAAGGAGGTTGTCAGCGTCTCTGTGCCGCCGCCGGGCGCGGTTCGCGTCTCCGTCTGGCTGAGACGGTCGCCGTTGGCGTTGTAGGTGTAGGTCGTAGCAAGTCCGAGCGCGTTGATGTCCTTCGTGACGTTGCCGCTGGCGTCATAGGTGAATCGTATGACGTTGCCTGTGGCGTTGGTCGCCGTCTCAAGCTGCCCTTTTGCGTTGTAGGTGCTGGCGGTGGTGTTGCCGAGCACATCTTTGGTGGAGAGTAGATTGCCCGCAGGGTCGTAGGTGTGCGTGGTAACGCGCCCGAGCGGATCGGTTACGGTGAGCGGACGCCGGTTCGAGTCGAAGGTGAAGCGCGTGGTGTTGCCGAGCGCGTCTGTGACGCTGGTGCGGTTGTCCTGCGCGTCGTAGGTGTAGGTGATGGTCTGGCCGGTCGCGTTGGTCTGACTGAGCTTGTTGTCGCGCGCGTCGTAGGTGAGCGTTGTGACGTTGCCCTGCGGGTCTGTGGTCTTGACGACGTTGCCGCGCTGGTCGTACTCGACGACTGTGACTTTGCCGAGCCTGTCTGTGATGACTTCCTGCCGCGTGTCGAGGTTGTGTGTATAGACGATCTCCTTGCCGAAGGCGTCGGTGTGCTTGATGAGGCGACCGGAATCGTCGTACTCGTTGCGTATGGGCCGGACGCCGCGCGCGTCGTCAATGGCGAGCAGGCCGTGTGTGGAGTTGTAGGTAAAAGAGGTGTTGTTGTTCTCGCGGTCGGTGAAGGTAACGAGGTCGCCGTTGCCGTCGTAGGCGTAGGCCATCGCTTTGCCGGAGGGGTCTGTGATCTGCGTGATGAGACCCAGCGCGTTGCGTGTGAAGGTAATGCTCTTGCCGCTGGAGTGGTGTATGCCGTTGGCGTCAACGGTGACGGTGTTGCCGTTGTTGTCGGTGATGCTGCGGACGCCGAGGGATTGATCAATGGTGTAGACCGTGCCGTCTTCGGAGGTGAAGCGGAAGAGGGTCGGGTTGTAGAGTTCCAGGTTGCCGAAGTTTCTGAGTTCGGCGGAGCCGGGTGCGTCTCCGAAAACGAGAACTTCGTTCTCGCCGAGAGCCGCCAGCGAACCGTGCGTGCCGGGCAAGGGCAGGAAGCCCATCGTGGCGGACTGAATCGGCGTGAGCGCAGAGCACTGCGGGCTGGCGACGGTCTGGAACTTGTAGACTTTGCCGTCGGGGAAGGTGATGGTGACGAAGCGCGGCTTCGTCAGTTGGAGGCAATAGGTGGGCAGGAAGCCGCCGCTCCGTGTTTGCTCCCAGCCGTCGCCGGGGATGCCCATCTTCTCGACGCGGATGTTTTTGACGCCGAGGGTCCAGCCGACGCCGAAGTCGCCTGTGCGTTTATCGCGGCTGTCGTAGGTGCGCGTGACTTGAATAGGCAGACCCGCGACGGGCACGTTGAGGTCTATGAAAGAAAGACTGAAGTTGCCGATCTTCTGCTCGCCCGTCACCAACAGGCTGACGGCTGCCGTGCCGGTCTGCGCGGCGGCGTCGGTGGCGACGAGGCGCAGTGTGTAAATGCCGTTGAGAAGCAGGGTCGGGTCGAAGACGCCGAGCGTGCCGCCGGCAACGGGCGTGTTGCCCGAAGCGAGCGTGGTCCACGGTGCAGGGATGCTGCCGTCGCCCGAGGCGTATTCGAGCCGCCAGTTGCTGCCCGCGCTGACCGTGCCCGTGACGTTGACGCGCGTTGTCACCTCCGCGCCGTCCGGCAGGCCGCCGATGGAGACCACGGGCGGCGCGATGGCCGGGTTGACGTTGATGCTTACTTCGTCGCTGCCGGAGAGCAGGGAATCACTGGCCGAGAGACGGAGAACGTAGTCGCCCGGCTCGCCGAAGGAGGCGATGGTCGCGGCCTGGTTCGGGTTGTTGAAAGTGACCGCGCCGGGACCGCTCACAACACTCCAGGAGACGGCGAGCGGTTTGCCCTCGGGCCAGCCGTCGTCGTTGATCGTGCCGTCGAGTTTCGCGGTGTTGGGCAGGGTGATCGTTTGGTCCGCGCCCGCGTTGACGGCGGGCGTTTGGTTCTCGCCGCCGACGTTGACGGTCAATTCGTCGTGGCGTGCGAACTCCGTGTCGCTCGCCGTCAGCTTGAGGACGTATGCGCCGGGCGCGCCGAAGCGTGCGCCGGTTGATGCCGCGTTGGGGTTGGTGAAGGTGACGCTGCCGGGGCCGGAAACTTTGCTCCACGTGACGAGGAGCGTGCCGCCTCTGGGCAGGCCGTCGTCTGTGACGGCGGCGCTGAGAGCGGCGGTGTCCGGGTGTGTGACCGTCTGATCCGCGCCCGCGTTGACGACGGGCGGTTCGTTACCCGGAACGACTTCGACGATGATCGTGTCGCTGCGTGTGTGTGCCGAATCGTCCGCGGTCAACTTCAATTCGTAAGTGCCGGGAACGCCGAAGGTAACTTCGGTCGTGACGGAATTGGGGCGTGCGAACGTGACCGCGCCGGGGCCGCTCAACTTGCTCCAGGAGAGGGCGAGTTTGCGATTGCTCGGCTGCGCGTCGTCGCAGGCCGCGCCGCGCAGGGTGGTTTTCAAAAGGCCGTCAATCGTTTGATCCGCCCCGGCATCTACGTCCGGCGCGAGATTCGCGTGCGTCTCGATGGGGAAGCCAACCGTGCCGACCGACAGATCGTAGAGGACGGGGCTTTCGCCGCTCGACGCGCGCTCGAACCTGACATTAACTTTGAGGAAACGTCCGTTCGGGACTTCGGGGTCGTCGCCGTTCGAGACGATCAAGGGCTGGTTGAAGGTCGCGCCGTCTTCGCTGGTGGCGACCGAGACGGCGAGCAGGCCGTCGCCGCAAACTCGCGCCGTCCAATTGATGCGCCCCCAGGCCGCGCCCGCATCCCGGCTATCGAAGATCGTTGACCATGTGCCTTGATCGGGCGCGCCCGAAAGCGTGCTGCCCGTCATGTCGCTGTAGTTATACAGGTTGCCGCCGAGGTATTGAGAGGTGAAGTCAACCGCGCCGATGTGCGTCACATTGTCCGCGCCGACGGGGCCGAGGCTCGGGTCAATGCGCGAGACGTTGCCTGTGTTGTGATTCGTCGCCCAGATTTTCCCTTTGCTGTCCACCGCCACGCCGGTCGGGCCGCTGCCGACAGCGACGTTCCCGACGAACACGCCGTTATTCTTCAGGTGGCCGACCGTGCCGAGGTAGAGCGAGTGTGCCACCCACACGTCGTCGTTCTTATCAACCACACACCCCTGAGCGTAGAAGCTGCCGTGGGTGAACGTGCCGAGGTGCGTGCCGTCGGGCGCGAACTTGTAGATCACATTACCGAAGGGCGTGTTCCAAACGTTGCCCTTGCTGTCAATGCACAGGCCGTAGCTGTCGTGGCCGTAGCCCTGCCAGTTGCCGCCGTTCGGCCCTGTGAGCGGTTTGGACGTATCCCACCTGAGAAGTGGCCGCGCCGACCAGATGACGCCGTTCTTATCAATCAGCCCGCCGTAGCCGCCGTAGCCGACCGAAGATTCGGAACGTTTGATAAGGCCGGTCTTGCCGTCAATAAGATCGAATCGCTGGCCGCCAGTGCCGCTCACCCACACGTCGTTGTCCTTGTTGACCGAGACGTGGCGCGTGCCGGAGGTGTTGACCTTCGTGTAGTGGAGGATGCATTCATCCTGCGCCGTGCGGACGCCGCCGGCCGTGTCGGCTTCGCCCGCGTTCGTCCACGGGCGTATGTCGCCGTAGCCTTTGGAGGTGTCTATGACGCCGTTGTTGTTGCGGTCAACGCATTGACCGTTTTCGACAAGGCCGATGTGCAGGACGCTGTTGCCGTCGCGGTTCGTCGCCCAGACGTTGCCGTTCTGATCAACCGTGGTGCGCGAGGGGTTGCGCGGCTGGCCGTTCGGCGAAGTTAAGTATTCGCCGAGGACGGCTCCCGTCTCGGTGTCGAGCTTGACGACGGTGCCCTTCGAAGAGACGGCGACCCAGATGAAGTTGAGTGTGCGCGCCGTCTCGTCCAGTTGCAGTTGATCGGGAACGTTGCGCGTGACGTTGATGTAGCTGCCTTCGTCAAAGTCCGCGTTCGCGGTGTAGACGCGGCCATGCGAGCCTTGCGTGACGACGATTGTGACTTCGTCGCTGATGCTGAATTCGGTGTCGCTAGCCGTGAGGCGCAAGACGTATGTGCCGGGCTGGTTGAAGGATGCGCTGGTCAGTGTTTGAGCGGGAGTGTCGAAGGAGACGAGGCCGGGGCCGCTCGCCTTCTCCCACAAGACGCTGAGAGATGAGCCGTGCGGCAGCGCGTCGTCCGTGACAGTGCCGTTGAGGTTGGCCGAGTCGGACAGCTTGATCGTCTGGTCAATCCCGGCGTCAACGGTCGGCGGCTGGTTGCGCGGAACGACTTCGATCCTGACGGAGTCGCTGCGCGTCAGCCTTCCGTCCGAGACCGTCAGCTTCAACACATAGACTCCAGGCATCGAGAAGACCGCTGTTGTCGCTGCGCTCGTGGGGCTGCTGAAACTCACCTGCCCCGCCCCGCTCGACACGCTCCATTCGACGCTCAACGCGCCGTCCGAAGGTAAACCGTCGTCGCTGACCGTACCGTTCAGGCTCACGTTATCAATCGGCAGCGTGACGATCTGGTCAGTTCCCGCGTCCACTGCGGGCGGGCGATTGACGTGCGGCGGCGCGATGTCGCTCTCCGTCACCTGTAAGACGCCGTTGCCGCTCACGGTCAGGCGGTCGCACGTCACCGTCCCACGGAGACGGCTTCTGCCAGAGACTTCGACGTGACTTCGCGGCGCGCGCACCACTCCATAGAGCACGCTGTTGCCGCCGAGCTTAACCTCGCCTCCCGCGACTTTAAGCAACATCCGGCGCGGCGCATCCGCAGCCCCAACGGTCGAGCCTGTCAGCGACACTCCGCTCTTAACCGTGATGACGACCGGACCGGCCAGCCGCAACTCGCTGCCGCCTGCGAGCGTCAAACTTTGCAGGTTATAGACGGCGGGCGTTGTCGCATGCTCCACGCCCAGAACGAGAGTCGTGCGCCCGCCGAGCGAAAAGCTTCCGTACGTGCCCGGCGGAACTGAGACCGCGCCCGCCTTCCCGGACAAACTCAGGTCGCGCAGCGTCGAGAACTCTCCGACGGCTTCGCCTTCCTTCGTGATGGACACGTCGCGCGTGCCAGGCGGCGCGGGCGGCGCGGCCTCCGTCTCCAACTCAAAGGGATTCGTGCGCGTGATCAGGTGGCGCAGCGATGCGTTTGCGCCGATGCTGACCGAATAACCCGAAGGCTGTCTGTCTTCGACGCCTTCGATAACACCTGCGAAGTTCGTATGCCCGTTGCCGACCGTGACGGTTGGCGAACCCGGCACGAGCAGGTCGGAAGTGATCGTGTCAGTGCCGCCGAGCGCGACGTTTTCCGCGCTCAACTGCCAGAGCGCGCCCTCGATTCGCCCGCTGTTTAGGACGGGCGCGTGGCGCACGACGGCGAGCTTGTCGTAAATCTGTTTGACGCCGCGAATCCCGGCCACCCCTGCGGGCGCGAAAGTAATCTGCCCCCACTTCGCCACTTGCGCGATCTGCCCGCTCTCGAATTCCGTACCGTTCCAACGGACGCGCATGAGAACGCCGGGCGATTCCTGCGCCACGAGCACGTCGCCGATGAGGCTCGTGAAGGCGTCTGCGGGCGCGCCCCACAGTCTCCCTTCGTGCGGGTCGAGACCGAAAAAGTTTTCGTGCGCGGGGATAAGTTCGATCTCTTCGGGGTTGACGCCGAGCGGGTAAGAGACCGCGCCGCCCTGCGCATCAATGGCGTAGAGAGCGCCTTGATCTTTCGCCCCCGCCAGAATCTTTCCCGCCCACGGGCCATATCTCGCGGCATCGTCCGGGATAGTGGTCACACCGGAGAGCGGAGTGTTGAGAGAGGCCACCATCGCGGCCACGCCCGAAGCGTTAATGCGCC
>WUUC01063175.1_pt1 | contig 19746 bp, 26 predicted proteins | sample 6278441 | NCBI WGS metagenome assembly WUUC01 (sample SAMN13675441, study PRJNA597444) | soil metagenome | isolation source: soil | place: USA: Washington | collected 2017-10
GACGAGTGGGCAGACGACCAGCGCACGGATCGCAGGCGCTCGAGGATTGCGCCGCACGGCTGTAGCTGCCACCCAGTCGATAGCCACCTTCGACTTGCCTGTGCCCATCTCCATGAGCAGCGCTCCGCGCCCGTTGCGCAGCACCTTCTTCAGCGCCTTGACCTGATGCTTGTACGGCCGGGTGCGGAACGTGTACGTGGTCATGGTCCGTTCCATACGGCGGGGCACTGGACAGCATCCCAGCGACGAGCTACAACGGTGAGGTCTCTGCCGTGGTCCTTGAAGTTGCGGGCGGCGGATGCGCTGTCCACCGACGCGAACGGCCAAGGCCCGCCACACAGGCTCATCCCACGCAGCATGTGGAGCTGGACTGGAGGAGGCTTGCCGCGCCCACAGAGTGCGTCCAGCGCCCGCGTCATGCGTGCTGTCCACGCTGCCGAGCCGGGGCGGCTGTACACACCGGAGGACCCGATGCAAACACGGGGCCACGAGAACGCCAGCTCCAGCAGTCGGCGGACAGGTTCATGGACGTGCCACACGGGGGCACCCCTGTCACCGAACGGCCAGTCGCGGAGCAGCACGTCGTTCTCCTCTGTGGTCCCGTCGATCACGTCAGGGATGACAGCCCACGTGGTGTGGCTGAGGTGCGGTTCCACCCACGCGTAGTAACGCTGCCACCACTCGCGCTCGGTCTGCACCCCGCGCCGCCAGAACGTGAACGCGCCGTTGTCGAGCATCACCGACTGAGCTATCTCGAGGCAGGTGTTCAGCTGGGAGGGACGGACGAACCCCACGCACAGGGAGAACCCCGCCAGCTTCACCAGCTCAGCGCGAGGCGTGACCGGCACTCCGTGGTAGTGGACTGTCATCCTCCCCGCCGGTACACGCCGACCCGAAGGGCGCGCTCGAGGATTAGCACGAACACCACGCCGCCTGCGACCTTGGCTGTGAACTGCCCGAACGCCACGATGAACGGGAACGACAGACCGGCACAGAACACGGCTGAGTCGGTAGCTGCGCCAGCGATGTTCGACACGTTGGAGCGCTCAGCCCACGGCCAGTGACGCACCGCGTGGTACACGAGGGAGTCCACCGTCATGGCGCACGCGAACGCGATCGCTGACCACTTGGCAATCTCCTCGCTGTCGGGGTTGGCGATGTACGCGAGCAGGGACCCGGCTGCGATGAGCGAGCCGAGCACAGCCCAGCGGGTGCTTCCTCGGTACCAGTCGTGCAGTAGGTCACGTGCAACGAGGTCGAACGCCACCAACCCGAAGGCTGTGTACACGCTCACCTCTGGGTGTCCCTCGCCTGCGTAGTGGGTAGTGATCAGGTTGGCAGCGACGATGGCTGCGAGGTACAGCGGGATGATGAGCAGTCTCACGCTTGGTCTCCGTTCATGTTGGCGAGTCCGAGTGCCGTTGCCACACGGTCAGCTCGACCGGCTGGCACGGCAATCATTAGTAGGTCCCAGTCCCCTCTGAACCGCTCGCCCAGGACGACCAGCACCTCGGCCACCACGCTCGGGTCGTGCATCAGCACGTCGCGCTTGATGGTGGCACTCACTGCTGGGTCGTCGGCGTCCAGCCCAGGGATGCGGTTGGTGGGCATCAGTCTGCCTCGATTGTCACGGTGATGCTGTCCGGATTGCCGAGCTTCTTCGCTGCGTCCTTGCTGAGGTACAGCTTGCCGACTACTTGGTTGTCTCCCTCCTCCTCCACGTACCGCACCTTGTTCTGTGTCTCACGGTCCAGCTCGGGGAACTTGACCGTGAGCTTAGTCGTCTTCGCCACGACGTGGCCTCCTTGATCGTGACCGCCGCCTACCTCGGCGTGCTTCGAGCTGGGCAGCGATCGGGTTGTACCTGCGGACTAGCTTGTGGCTTGCCCCGCACATGGGGCACGCGTAGTGGGGTTCCTCTACCCAGATGCCCTGGACGCGCATGCCGTTCCGCTTCGCGAACTTGCGCAGCTTCATGCAGTACGGGCACCACCAGATGCCCCGCCGGTTGAGGGTCATCATTCGGACGAGGTAGCGGGGTGGGTCGGAGCGCCGGGTCTCGTACACAATCTTGCCCGTGCGCTTGCTCCGTCCGAGCGGTACCTTCTCCACGTCCGCGTACTTCAGCGGCGGGGGGAACGGCATGTTCTTCGAGCGCAGCGTGACGGCGCGCTTGCCCTGCGCCACCGCCTTCGTGTACACGCCGAGCGCCCGCACGTAGTCGTGCCCGAACGGGACGCGCTTGACCTTGCCCGCAGGCGTGATCCACAGCACCTCCCAGTTGACGTGCTGCGTCGTGTAGGCCGAAGCCACTAGAGCCTCGGGCCGTGCGCAATCAGCACGCCGCACACCTCGCAGTTGAGGCGCTCGCCGCGCGCTAGCTCGTTGTCCTGCTCCACCAGCTCGGTCGTCATGCTGAGGTCCGTCGCAACCACTGCGCAGTAGTGGCAGACGGCTGCTTCTTCCCCCAGCTCCGTGACCCGAACCCAGCTGATGGTTTCGGTCGCTTCCATGGTGCTCCCTCTCCTCGGTTTCCGTGAGCGCAAGCAGCTTATTCAAGCTGGCCCGCGGTTCATCAGTAGCTGAGCAAAAGATGCCCAGTAGCAGCGGGTTTGCAGCGAGCTGGTGGCCGTCGGCGCGTGCGTGCTACGGTGCGCGCGTTGTGCTCACTACCCGAAGGAGACCCGATGGACCGCGCCACCAAACGCGTGACGTTCAAGCACGAGGACGAAGTTGACGGGATGCCGATCGGACCGCTCGGCGTGTTCGACGAGGACAGCCCACCCCAACCCCGTGCGTTCGACCCCAACCGCGAGCCCGAGCCGTGGGTGACGCTTGCGGATGCCGAGCGCGTGGCCGAGCAGCACGGCGTTGAGTTGGAGGAGGTGTGAACGCGTCGGACCCCGTGCTCGTCGAGCTGGACGGCATGATCGAAGCGACGGAGGAGTTCATTCGCGATGACGGGCTGCGCTCGGACGACGCACGCATTCACGACCTGAGCGCGCTGCTCCACGTCCGCCTGCTGTACACGGAGGTGTTCGCCCCCGCCCCGGTCGTGACGGAGGTCGGTATCTGCCGAACTCTCACGAACAACCAATTGGAGCGCGGGGAGCGTTGCGGGTGCGACGCCTGCAACGCGACCCAGCCACCGGAGGAGCCGTCATGATTCCGGCGGTGCGGGGCAAGACGTACCACGTGCGGCTGGTGCGCAGCAATGGCGAGGAGTACCGCGTCGAGGATGCGCACCCGACGCGGGCGGACGCACGCAAGCACGCACGCAAGCTCGTGCGCTCCACGAGCTTCGACTCGTTCAAGATAGATGCCCGCCGGATAGCGCGGGTGAGGCGCAACGGCTCGCAGCATTTGTCGGTCGCGGCGCCGTCCCTACTAAACTCACCGAGGTGGACAGCGATCTACCGCAACCCCGACGTGCTAGTGGAGGTGGTAGTCACAACCACTGAGCCGCCCGCTCCCGAGCGGAGGTTCAAGGTAGTGGGACACGGCAAGCCCGTGTTCAAGGCAGTCAGCATCACAGAGCTCAACGCGCCGCCCGCTCGCAAGAGGCGGAGCAAACCAAAGGAGGACGTAAGCACCATGGCGACCAAGACGCGCAAGCGCACCCGCAAGCAGGAGGCCGACGCAACCGACGACGACGCGCTGCTCAACGACGAGGAGCTGGAGGACCTCGACGACCTGGACGCGATCGAGGACAGCGCCGAGCCGGAGGACGTTGCCGACCTCGAGGACGAGGACGCCGACGACCTCGAGGATGACGAGGACGAGGAGGACGAGGAGACGGAGAACCTCGGTGCCCTCAGCGTGAAGGAGCTTCGCAAGCGCGCCCGCGGACACGGGCTCAGCTCCGCGAAGGCGAAGGGGGCCAGCAAGCCCCAGCTCGTCAAGTACCTCGAGAAGAAGGCAGCGTCCGCCGACGAGGACGTGGAGGACGAGAAGCCCGCGCGCAAGCGCAGCAAGGGGAAGGGCAAGGGCGGGCAGGCACCGCCCACGCGCGAGCTGCCGAAGGGCAAGCTCGGAGCGGAGGCCATCGCCACCGCAGCGGGCACCGACTCTCGCGCCGTCCGCGTGTACCTGCGCAAGATGGACGGAGCCGAGAAGTTCAAGGTCGACGGGCGCTGGGCCTTCACCCAGAAGCAGGTCGACCAGCTGGCGAAGAAGGTGAAGGCCGCCAGCTAGCCGCCAAGCGCAGTACCGGCGGGAGGGCGCAGCGCTCGGACAGGCTGCGCCCTTTTGCTGGGCCGGGAGGGTGGTTGGTGATCTGCGCCAGGATGCGGCGCGTCTCGGGATTCGCCCAAGAAGCTGCTACGTTGGTTCTTGTCAGCAGCACCCACCGACTCAAAAGGAGCACCACATGCCCAGCACCGCCACCCCCCGCAAGCCCGTCGCCGCCGAGCGGACCCCGAAGGCCCTCGCCGAGAAGCTCGGTGTCACGCCGTTCGAGGTGCGCAGCGCCGCTCGCTCCCTCGGCATCACCGCCGGGCAGGGCCAGCAGCACGCGTTCACCGCGCCGCAGCGCAAGCGCATCGCCAAGCGCGTCGAGGAGCTTGCCGCCGCGTAGCACCCCGCGCAAGCAGCACCGCAGCATCGAGGCCCTCCGGGGCCTCTTTGCGTGGGCGGATACGTGCGGCGCGTGGAGCCGTTCTAAGGGGCGCACCCCCCGAAGGGGCATGTGGAGCTGGGTAGCGGGCGAGCGGGCGTCACAGGCCCGCGCAGGGAGCTCTCGTGACGTGCTGCTACCGGCCTGGGCAACCGCTGTGCTGCTCGGCGCTCCTGCCGGAGGGGAGGGGCAGGGTCAGGTAGTCCACGTCGCATCCCGCGTAAGGCGCGTACGGGCCGCGCTCCGTTATGCCCATGTCCCGTCGGCGTTGGCGGGAGTAGAGGCGGTGGTAGCGCCGAGCCTCGTCCGGGTTGCGAGCTGCGTTCCATCGGCGCTGGCGCTCGCGCTGTGCTTCACGTTGCTCGGCTGTCCATCGAGCTCGCTGAGCGGCGCGCTGCTCGGAGTGGCATTGCTTGCACGAGCCAGCTGGGTAGCGACGGGGAGTGCCGTCAGCTAGGTGGCGCGTCATGGTGTGGTAGCTGGAGGGCTGCCTTGGCTGCGTGCTCCATGGCTTCCACTCCCCGCACGTCGCGCAGCGCTTCACACCGCTCTCGAGGATGGGAGCCTGCTGGCGTGCCTTGGCGTGACGTGCCCGCTGGGCCTCCGAGATGCGTGTCTTCTGTTCCTCGTTCACAGCGCCTCCTAAAGTTCTGATTCTGCAAAGGTCTGACGTGGCCCGTTACAACCCCCCGTAGGGGTTGTAGGGAATCAGACCTTCGCACCTTTACTGCGACCTCTTGACTATGAGCGGAGGTGACCCTCGAGGTCCGACCTTCTCGCCGGGTCCCACGGTGGCTCCCTTGGCGACTGCCTTGCGCTTGGCTGCGAGACGCTTCAGTCCCAGCTCCTCCGCGAACGCTGTCAGCAGCATGCCCTCGGGCGGCATCATGTCGAGGAGCTTCTGCACGTCGTCGTACTCCTCTGCTCCCTCCTCCCGTGGCACGCGCACCTCGGCGACGTAGCCGTCGGTCAAGTCGAACCGCACGTGGATGAGTCCCTGCGGGACGTGCTTCCTGTGCTCGGCGGTGAGCGTGACTGTGAACGGGTCCTCGTCTGTGCGCTCCGCGTACACGGCGCTCTCGAACCAACGGCCGAAGACACCGGAGCCGCTGATGCGCTCGTGCCCGCTGCGTGGGTTCTGCACGTTCGCCTTGTGCCAGTGGTGGATGAGCAGGATGCCGACGCCGTACGCGTTCTTCAAGTCGAGCAGTGGGGACAGCACCGCGCCTACCTCCTTGGCGCTGTTCTCGTCGACGCCGCGTGCCATCCGGTAGAACGGGTCCAGCACGACGAGCTTGGGGTTGATGCGCTTGATCTGATCCTCCAGCGCGTGGATGCACGCCTCGTCACGCAGGTCGAAGCCCGAGTGGTGGGAGAAGTAGAACTCAGGGCTGGAGTCCCAGTTCACGTCCACGCGACCGTTGCCACGGAAGCTCGCACCGAGCGCGTGACCCCGCGCCTCGAGAATGTGGCTGTGGATAGCTTCCAGCCAGTCGGCGTCGTTCTCCTCCTGCAGGTACATGACGGGACCCGTCTCACCCACGTCGAAGTGGTCCAGGAACCGCGTGCCTGTGGCCACTGACGTTGCGAGGTCGAGCGCCAGTGTGCTCTTGTACGACTTTGCGCTGCCCGCTAGGACGCCGTGTGCTCGGTCGGACCAGACTCCCTCGACCAACCACTTGGGCGGCTCGTGCGTGCGCGTCTGCGCCTCGGCCGAACTGATGAGCGGGAGGGCGAAGGTGCGCTGCTCGTCGTCAGCTGCGTCGCCGTTGGTGGGAGCTTCCGTGTTGACCTTGCGCTTGCTGGCAGCGGCCTTGCTTATCTCGGTCCACAGCTGGCGTAGCTCGCGGCGCTGGCCCTTGTACTTGTTCCACACCGTGCCGCGCACGACGACGAGCGTCTCCTCTGGGGATAGGCCCTCGTCCAGTAGCATGTTCTCGAGCTTCCACAGCTGAGCGCTCCTGTCGCCGACGGGCTGCTCGGCCTTGACCAGCTGCTTGACCGCGCGGTTCTTGACTCCGTGTCTGCGCAGGATGCGCGAGGGAGCCGCCTTCGGAAGCTCGTCCATCTTCAGCTGCGGGGTAGCTGTGCTTGGCGTGTCTACGTCACGCACCAGCTCCAGCACGTCTCGAGCGTTGTACACCGGCCCGTCGTCCCAGAGAGTGTGGACGCGGAAGGGAGTGCTGCGCTTCTTGCTCAGCGAGCCTGGGACGCGCAACACCTTCGTCAGTGACCAGCCACCCTTGTCGGCCTCGGTGTAGTAGGTCACGCGTTGATTGAGCGCAGCCAGCTGGCCGGGGCGGAGCAGTTGCCGCAGCTTCCACAGCGCTTGGTACCGGCCGGGTGACGTCTCCCACGCGATGGTGGGCGTCAGCTCGTTCAGCTCGCGCGGGTCCGCTTCGTCGAGGTCGGCGTACAGCCAGCGGCCGGGTAGCGCATGCGTCTTCCTGCGGTGCGGGTCCGAGAACAAAGTGGGTGCGAAGTACAGGTCAGTCGTCGTTGGTAGCTCGATGGCTCGGGAGCGACGTGGTACCACACGGAAGTGGTGGTCGTGGAAGGTGTGCTCCTCGTCGAAGTACGCAATGAACCCGCACCCGCGTCGTCCCTGTGTCCTCCACACTCGTCGTAGGAACGCAACCGGGTCGTCTCTCTGCATCTGATGCTCCCTCCTAGGTACTGCGTTGGTTACTGGAGCTGAGCGCACTGACCGAAGGTCAGTAACTGTGCATTGTAATCAAGCGATTCGTCGGGATTGCTTGAGTACACTTGGCTGTGCGCCCCGCTCCTCCGGGCGTTGGTAGTGAGCTGAGCAGAAGCCCTCTGCCCGCCGCGGTCCGGTGGGTGGGGGGCTTCACTCATGAGCGCATCCGAGACCGTAGCGGCCGCCTGAGGCAGCGCAGATGCGCCGATTGTTTCCCTAACGCTCCGAACGCGTAACGTTAGGAAGGGGCCAACTGCTCCGTGGTGTCAGTTTCCACTGTGGACAAGAACCGCGGTGTCTTGGACGGTACGCTTGGTGCATGTCACAGAACCTCCTCGAGCAGATCGCGGAGTACAGCCCAGATAAGCGCGTCCGCGCTGTAGCTCGCATGGCGAACCGCCACATGGGTCGGCCCACGAGCTTGAACCGTGTGCTTGCGTCACGCGTCGTCGGCTACGTGCTCGAGGGTAACTACGTCGAGACAGCTTGCGGCGCGGTAGGCATCTCGAAGAAGACGTTCTACAACTGGCAGAACCGCGTCGCGGAGTGGACCGGTCCAGAGGTGGACTGGGTTGACGTGCCTGAGTCAGAGCGGTTGTACGTGCAGTTCTTCCACGCTCTAAAGCTCGCAGAGGACCAGGCCGAGATGAAGCTGCTCCGGCGAGCTGCCGCTGGCGAGAAGGGCTGGCAGGCGGCGATGACTGTGCTGGAGCGCAAGTACCCCACGCGCTGGGGACGGCAGGAGAAGCGCATTCACACAGGCGACCCGGAGAAGCCGGTGGTGTTCCAGCTCGAGACGGACAAGGAGCGCCGAGCGCGTGTGGCCCGTGTGCTCCGCGAGAGCGAGTCCCTCGAAGAGGAGAAGGTGGAAGCCTGATGGGTGTACGGATCGTGCGCGTCAAGCGGTACGGCAGAGGTGGAGCGCGCAGCGCAACCGTTCGCGCTCACACGCGCGGGAGCCTGGTGCGTCCCAAGAGCAGGAGCGCCAAGAGCCTTGCTCGGCAGCGCTCCATCGTGCGCACCAGCAAGCGGCTTGATCCTAAGGCCGCTGGGCGTGCGCAGAAGCTGACCGCAGCAGAGCGCAAGCACATCAAGCCAGCTGGCCGCATGCTGCCTGTGCGGGGCGCAGCCAAGCCGACAGGGCAAGTCATCCCGCGCACCGTCAAGAAGGCACGAGCGCGGAAGGCTGCTGGCCACAAGCGTGCTCGCATCGCTGAGCGTCGGAGGAAGGGCAAGCTCTGATGGCCAAGCGCAAGCGCAAGCGCAAGCGCACGGTCCGCGTGGGCCGGAGCCGACAGCGCAAGCACGGCGGCGGGAAGTTCAAGAGCGAGCGCCAGCGACGAGCTATGTGGAAGTTCTCCCCGAGCGCTGCCCGCAGGTGGGCACACAACACGTCCGCCAAGAAGGACCCGAGCTGGCCGGGCATGAAGCGCATCAAGTCAGTGCGAAGGGCAGCGAAGTGACTGCCGTCACTGACCCGCTGTCCGTGCGCATGACGTCGTACGTGCCCGCTGACCACACGCATGGGCTCAACGACAAGCAGCACGCCGCCCTGTGGTGTGACCATCGTGAGCTCTTGTACGGCGGCGCTGCAGGTGGAGGCAAGAGTGACTACCTGCTGATGGCTGCGCTCCAGTACGTGGACGTGCCGGGGTACTCAGCCATCCTCTTCCGCCGCAGCTACACCGACCTCGCTCTGCCCGGTGCGCTCATGGACCGCGCTCACCAGTGGCTCGACGACAGCGATGCCAAGTGGCACGAGATGGATAAGCGCTGGGAGTTCCCCTCCGGTGCGTCACTGTCGTTCGGGTACCTCAAGCACGCGATCGACAAGTCTCGATACCAGTCGGCGGAGTTCCAGTTCATCGGCTTCGATGAGCTGACGCAGTTCCCCGAGGAGGACTACCTGTACCTGTGGTCTCGTCTGCGCGGTCCGAGCAGTGGCCCCCTGTCCCTCGTACCGCTGCGCATGCGGGCGGCTAGCAACCCCGGGGGTGTCGGGCACAGGTGGGTCAAGGACCGCTTCATCGACAGCCGCACGCGCGGCCGCATCTTCATCCCCGCTTCCCTGTTCGACAACCCGCACATCAACGCCGATGCGTATGTGGAAGCTCTCGGCCAACTCGACGAACAGACCCGAGCGCAGTTGCTCAAGGGCGACTGGTCCGTACGCGGACCCGGCGAGTGGTTCTTCAAGCACACAGACATCGACGCTGCGCGTGAGCTAGGCCGCGTGTACGACGCGCACCTGGCAGAGGGCAACCTCGCGCCGAGCGGTGGACACCTGTCACCATGCATCGACTGGGGTGAGTCCACGCAGGCGTACACGCTGTGGCCACTGGAGGGGGGTGGGGTCTATGTCCCGCCCTCCGAGGTGGTCGCCTCCAAGCAGGAGCCGAGCGAGGTAGCTCGTCGCATCCTGGTACGTGCCACCGCCTTCGGGATGCCGCTGTCCCACGTCGCGTACGACGCTGCAGGAGTGCAATCGCAGCGCACGTTCATGAAGGTAGCGCGTGAGGACGCGGGCCTACCCATGCTCAAGTCCATCAAGGTTCCGTTCGGCGTGTACAAGACCGAGGCTGCCACGTACATGCGCCGCCTGTTCGAGCGCACGGGTGCAGGCTTCGAGACGCAGCGCATCGCGATCAGCCCCGAGAACGAGGAGCTACTGCGCCAGCTGCCCGAGCTGGCCAGTGACCCGGAGAACCAGCAGGTGTGGGTCAAGGACGAGGACCAGCACGGACCCGACGCGCTCGCAGCAGGCGTGGCTCCGATCGCGCGCAGACACAGGGCACGGACGCTGGCAGCCAACGGCAACGGGAGGAGGGCCCGTGAGTAAGGCCCGCGACATCAACGACCTGTCCGAGCACGAGGTCGAGGGAGTACAGAAGACGTGTAACGGTTTCACCAACAAGTGGCTGCGGGGAGTAGCGCCACTGAAGGTGGATGGTGAAGCGGGCATCGCAACGGAGCGCCGCCTGCGGTGGTGCAAGTGGTACGTCGGGTTCGGCGATGGTGCCGACGACAACACCATCGAAGTGGACCACCGCATCATGGAGATACTCCGTGACCCGCGTGCCCAGTCGCTGTACCCCGGCGACGTCAACCAGCGCAAGCGCATGGCGGGTGCAGGCAAGTCGCGCCGCGCGGCACAGAAGCGCAGGTGGGCAACGCAGCGAGCTCGTGCTGCTGTCACCCCCGGCGTCACCACGTTCGACGGCGTGCCGTGTGCCAAGTGGATGAAGCCGAAGCTGCAGGCAGCGCGGGATGCAGGCCGCTGGAAGGGGCGGCTCGTGTCCGGCTGGAGGTCACGTGCCTACTCCCGCTCACTGTGCGTCCGCATCTGTGGCGCTGCTCGGTGTCCTGGGCGCTGCGCTGGAGAGTCGAGCAACCACGTCGGCAACCAGTACCCACACGGCGCGGTGGACGTATCCGACTACGTGACGTTCGAGCGCGAGTGTGCGCGGCTCGGCCTCGGCATCCGCAACACCCTCGACGCACGTGATCCTGTTCACTTCTCGGTCCCGGGCAACTGATGCTGCCGCTCGCCACAGGCTCGTACAAGTACCGCCCACTGAAGCGGGGCATGAGCGGCTGGGACGTGTACGCGTTGCAGACCGGCCTCGACACAGTGGCCGACGGCGCGTTCGGACCGAAGACCGAGCTGGCTGTGGTCCGCTTCCAGAACGAGGCGAAGCTCCACCCCGATGGCATAGCAGGCATCCTCACGCAGCGGTCGCTGGCGCTTGCAATCATCTTCCCCCTGCAGCGCTCCCTGGGCACGCCTCCGGGCCTCGCTCGGGGGCAGGTGGAGTCGGAGTCCGGGTACCAGCTCGGCAACCACACGCCGCTCTACAGCGACGACACTCGGGACGTGGGCGTCTGCCAGATACACATTGCGCCCACTGACGACAAGCTCCGCACCGCGTTCGACATGGAGCACTCCATTCACCGGCTGCTCGGCCAGCTCAAGCAGCGGCACGACAAGTACCACGGGATGGTGGGAGCCAAGACGGAGCGTCGCGCGTGGGAGCTGGCAGCAGGCAGTTGGAACGCACCTGCGTGGACCGACAGGCTCGCACGTGGGGAGACGCTGCCTCAGCAGCACAAGGATCACATCGAGGCGTACATCGACAGGGCTACCATCTACATGCAGATCGAGGAGGAAGGCACATGACGAGACTCCAGACCATCGGCTTCAGCAAGAAGGTGCTGGCCGCAGTCGGAGCGCAGACCGTCGCGCTCATCGTCAACTTCATCGCGTCCGGCGAGTTCGACCGCGTGGAGGTAGCGCAGGTCGTCGGCCTCGGGCTGACTGCCGCGCTCGGCTACGTGGCACCAGCCAACCCGGTAGTGGAACGCTGACCCGTGCTGCGTCAGTACGCCGATCAGCTCCAGCGTCATCTCGAGGCGCTGGACGAGTGGCCGCCCAAGCGGGAGGCGAGCATCCTCAAGGACCTGTACCTGTGGATGGCCTTCCGTGAGGGCGACCCGGACCTCCTCAAGCCAGAGGACTGGCGTGATGGGCGCAAGTACGTGGTGGACCCGCTGGCGGCACGCATCGCCGAGGCCAAGGCCGACCTTGTGTTCGGTGAGGAGCCGGACTTCTCATCGCATGCCACCGGCGACCAGACGCTGCTCGAGGACTTGGTGGAGCAGAACGAGTTGCCGGACGAGCTCCAGCAGGCGTGTGAGGTGCAGGTGAGCGAGGGTGAGGCATGGTGGCGCATCCTCGTGGACAAGGACGCGCTCGACCACCCCATCATCGAGTGGCACAGTCGGACCAGCGTCTACCCGCTGTACCGTGGCCGCAAGCTCTTCGCTGCCGCGTTCATCTCCGTGTTCGAGGAAGACAAGCGCGCGTGGCGATACGTCGAGATTCACGCCGAGGGTGTCGTGCTGAACCGGCTGTACGAAGTGCCCATGGCACAGACGAACACAGACCGCAAGATCGGCGGCGGCATCCCGCAGGCCACCATGCCAGGCAAGCCGTTCGGTGACCCTGTGGACCTCAACTCACGGCCGGAGACAGAGGGCATCCCGTCCGAGTGGGAGCACGACCTGGGCGTCATGCTGTGCGGACGTGTCATCAACAAGCGCGGCCGCAACCGCCGTGTTGGGCTGAGCGACTACCGTCGAGCTCGTGACCTGCTGTACTCGCTCAACGAGGCATGCACCATCGGCCACGAGAACCTGCGGCTCACAGCCAAGAAGCGCATGGTCACGACGAGCGCTGCGCTCACAGCCAGCAAGGTCAACGACGCCGGTGTGAACGTGCCCGCGTTCGACCCCGCCGAGGAGGCGTGGCTCGCTGACCAGCTGGACGAGGAGTTGGGGCGCGACAACAAGGACCCGTTCAAGATTCTCGAGTACAGCTTCGATGCCGACGCACTCATCAGCTGGGACTCGCACCTCGAGGACAAGATTCTCATCCGCTGCCGCACCGCACCGCAGCTAGTGGGCAAGAACACCGAAGGCGCACAGACCGGACCCGCGTTGCGAGCTCGACTGCTCGACTCCATCCTCGACGCAAACAGCCGCGGCACAAAGTGGGACAAGACCGCGCCGGAGGCGTTGATGGCCGCCCAGCTCGTGGACAAGCTACCGACGGAGCAAGGCGGCTTCGGCCGCGCATGGACGAGCGCCGACGAAGCGCCCACCATGGAGCGCAAGAGCGCGCTGCCCGAAGACGAGGATGGGCAGGTGCTCCGGCTGTCCACCGAGGTCGGCTCCGAGCTTCTCTCCAAGCAGACTGCAATCGAGGAGCGCCACCCCGAGTGGGACGAGAAGCGCGTACTCGAGGAGATGATGCGCATCGCCAACGAGGGCGGTGGCCCAGCTCCGCCTCCACCTGACGGCGAGGAAGAAGTCGTCGTCGAGGAAGAGTTCGAGGAGGTGGTCGAGTAATGGCCGTCAAGGTTCAGAGCTTCACGAGGAAGCAGGGGGCCAAGACCGTCAAGGTCAAGGGGTTCCGCCGCAAGGGTCACGCTGCCAAGGCCATCACCACCACGAAGCGGCGTAAGGGCCTCCGCTTCAAGCCCGCCACCAAGGGCAAGGCGTTCAAGCCGATGAAGGCGAAGCGCCGTACGGCTCGGGGACAGCGCGCAGTCACCGCACGCAAGTTCGTGAAGAAGCCTGTGCGCAAGACGACAGCGACGAGCAGCCACACGCGAGCTGGCCTGCACCGGATGGGCAAGACGGGCAACCGCTACAGCGACTCATCGGGCAAGGTGTTCAAGCGCGTGGGCAAGGGCAAGAAGGCCCGCTTCGCCGCTGCTGGACCAGCTCCTGTGAAGCGTTCTAAGGGCCGCAAGCGCCCGACCCGACCGATTGCCTCCACTAAGGGCGGCAAGCGCCGCACGACGCAGCGCAAGGGCCGCAGCCAGCCCATGAAGCGCGTCCGCAGAAAGACTTCACGCAAGTGAGGACCCGACGAGACCCGCTAGTCGCCGCCGTAGGGGCGGGATACAAGATCACCGCGGGCCAACGAAGGAGCAGCATGGACACCACCTACCAACTACACCCCGACGCCAGCGAGCTGGCCGAGTTGCTCGAGGAGTTCTGGGACGACCTTCGTCCCGAGGGCCTCGTGCTCGAGAGCAGGGGTGGCACGGCAACCGAGGAGGATGAGTCCGCCTCGGAGGACGAGGACACAGACACCGACGACGACTCGGGCGACGACGACAGCGATGCTGGCGACGAGAGCGACGAGGACGACGACGGTGACGAGGACCTCTCCACTGCCGAGCGGGACGAGCTCAACCGGCTGCGCCGAGAGGCAGCTGACCGGAGCAGAGCGTCACGCAAGAACAAGAACAAGCAGGCCAAGACCGAGTCCGACCTACGCAACCGGCTCGAGAGTGAGTCCAAGCGGGCGGACGACGCGGAGGAGGCGTTGCAGCGTTTCAAGCAAGTCGCCTCCGTGGAGAAGGTCGCGAAGCGACTCAAGGCCGTCTACCCGGACAGCATCGCGAAGGAGCTGACCGACGAGGAGATGACCGACGAGAAGTCGATCGAGCGCGGGCTGAAGCGTGTGAAGCGCGAGAAGCCACGGCTCTTCGATGAGCAGCGCCGCAGCGGCGGCGACATATCCGACGACGACGATCCCCCCGGTGGGGGCGAGGCCGGCCAGCAGTCTGGTGGTCAGTATGGCTTCGACCGACTCCGGGGGGTGAAGCGCAAGAACAACTAAGAAGGGAGTACCAGCGTGCTTACGCTTGCCGAAGCTGCGAAGCTGAAGCAGGACCCGCTCACACAGGGGGTCCTCGAGGTGTTCGTGCAGGAGTCGAAGTTCATCGACCTCGTGCCGTTCCTCGAGATTCAGGGTTCCAGCTACCTGTACAACGAGGAGGCCACTCTCCCCGGTGTGGAGTACCGAGCGGTCAACACGGCCTACTCGGAGAGCACCGGCACCGTCAACCAGAAGTCCGAGGGCATCGTCATCGCCGGTGGCGAGGCTGACGTCGACACGTTCATCGTGCAGACGCAGGGCAACCTGAACAACGCTCGGGCTCTGGCGGAGCGGGGGAAGGTCAAGGCCATCTCCTACCAGTTCCAGAACGGGTTCATCAACGGCGACGTGGCCGTCGATGCCAACTCGTTCGACGGGCTGAAGAAGCGGCTCGTGGGCACGCAGGTCATCGATCCTCCCGGCACAGGGATCGACGTGCTCGGAGCCGACGACGCAGCTCGTCACACATTCCTCGACCAGCTGGACGCGCTGCTCGCAGCCGTGCCCGGGCTGGACGAGTCCAACGGCTTCCTCCTGATGAACTCGTTCATCCGGTCGAAGTTCCTCTCCGCCACGCGTCGCCTCACCATGGTGACGACGGAGCGCGAGGACCTCGGCAAGGTCGTCGACCGCTACCGCGGCATCCGGATCATCGACCCGGGTCTCACGGCAGCAGGCACGATGATCCTGCCGCAGACGGAGCCGGACGGCGCTGGCACGCCGGTGAACAACACCTCCTCGATCTACGCGGTCAAGGTGGGACGTTCACCCGACGACCAGGCAGTCACCGGTCTGACCAACGGCGGAGTGCAGGTCGAGGACCTCGGCAAGCTCCAGAGCAAGCCCGCCTGGAGGACTCGCATCGAGTTCTTCCACGGCCTCGGCGTGTTCGGAGGCAAGGCTGCCGCGCGACTCCGCCGAGTCCGCAACGCCTAAGGAGGACACAGTGGCCCGCACCAGTAGCACAAGACCACCCGAGGTGGAGGGTTCCGAAGAGCTGGAGCTTCCCGACCGCTACCACGCGCCGGGATGCCCCGCCGATCCGGACCGCCTCGAGTGGCACGAGACGACTCAGGGCACGGGTGCCCCGAACCGTCCACCTGGCACCAGAATCGAGGTCATCCGCTGCGCGGACTGTGGCGGTCAGATCGAGAAGCCGATCGAGTAAGGAGACAGCATGGCAGAGCTGACAGGCGAGCAGTTGAAGGAACGAGCTCGCGAGCTGAACATCGAGGGGCGCTCAGAGATGAACGCCGACCAGCTTCGCTCGGCAATCGCCGACGCGGAGGGGGGCGGAGACACGGGCGGCACCGCCGCACCGGTCGCCACCGAGGACGAGCGCGCAGACACGGTCCGTGAGGCGCTCGGCTCCAACGAGTACGAGGACGTGGACGCTCCGGTGTCTGCGTCACCCGAGCAGAACGCCGAGCTGGAGCACACGGCCGGTGGAGTCACGACGCGTGACGATCCGACGGACCAGGGCGTGCCCATGCTGCAGGGCGAAGCGTCCGAGCCGGTCGGTCCGGAGGACGCGCTGGGCGTCGGTCCCAAGCGGGGCGAGTACGACACCCGCGTCATGGCGTCGATCAACGCTCACGAGGTGGAGCGCATCGACGGCGGCACCGGCGAGTCGGGTCCGGTCGTCACCAACGACGACGGTGGCATCGAGACCCTCCCGCACTCTCGTGCCGTCCCGCAGGTCGGGCGCGTGTCCGACCGCGGCGACGCAGAGGGCGAGAAGGGAGGCGTCGACACCGACCCGCGCTCGTGAGCTCGTGGGCGGGCCGGGAGCACCTCTCCTCCTCTCGGTCCGCCCCGCTCCACGGTGTGACCCATGCCAGCAGAGTTCCCCACATCAGGTAGCGGCGGCGGTGCTGCTCCAATCGTTCACGACCAATCGGTCGCGGCGGCGGAGTGGCTAGTCGACCACAACCTCGGCTCACCGCCGTCTGCTGTCCGCGTCGTTGACACGAGCGGTAGGACTGTGATGGGTGAGGTCACCGACGAGACAGTGAATCGGGTGCGCTTGAACTTCACCGCGCCCTTCAGCGGAAAGGCATACGTGAGTCCATGAGTGTTCCCGTACTTGACAACCTAGACCTCAACAAGAACCAGCTCCTCAACGCGCTGCTCCAGGTCATCGCCGGTGATCATGGCTCGCCGGTCGAGGGCATCATCTGGTACGACTCGACGGCGGACCGGGTCAAGTACCGCGACGGCGTTGGGATTCAGCCGCTGACCTCGGCTGCTGACCTAGCGACGCAGACGGCGCTGCTCCAGCTCAGGTCCGAGAAGGACCAGAACAATGGGTACGCGGGGCTGGACGCCGGTGGCAAGATTCCGGCAGCCCGCTTGCCCACGAGCGCGATGGAGTACCAAGGCGTCTGGAACGCCAGCACCAACACGCCCGCCCTGGCGGACGGCACCGGTAGCTCAGGTGACACCTACCGCGTGACCGCGGCAGCGTCTCGTAACCTCGGCTCGGGTGTGATCGACTGGGCTGTGGGTGACCTCGTCATCTACGACGGTGCGGTGTGGCAGAAGTCGGACAGCGCCGATGCGGTCACGTCCGTCGCCGGCAAGGTCGGTGTCGTCTCGCTGGTCAAGGCCGACGTTGGTCTCGGCAGCGTGGACAACACTTCGGACGCAGGCAAGCCGGTGAGCACGGCGCAGCAGACCGCGCTCGACCTCAAGGCTCCACTCGCGTCGCCGACGTTCACTGGCTCCCCAGCAGCGCCGACTCCGACGCCGGGTGACAACGACACGTCCATCGCAACGACAGCGTTCGTCACCGCGGCGATCACCGCTGTCGGTGGCATCGCGAAGTACGCGGTGGATATCACCGGCAACGCGGCGCTGACTCAGTTCACCGTGACCCACAACCGCAACACGAAGGACATCAGCGTCACGGTGTGGGACGTGGCGAATGACATCGAGGTCATCGTGGACAAGAAGGCCCCGACAGTCAACACGGCGCGGATCGACTTCGCGACTCCGCCCGCCAACGGCAAGGTGTACCGCGTGGTGGTCATCGGCTAATGCCCACCCCTGTCCTCAGCAAGCTGACGCAGACAGCGCGGGACGTTGATCCCGCGGAGATTGCTGACGCGATTCGTGCTATCAACGGACTCACTCGGCTCCACAATGTGGGGCACTCGCTGGGGGCAGGCTCGGGAGCCTCCGACGTTGACCGGGATGCCGTCTCCCACCTAGCGTCCGCGCTGGGGGCACGCGAGTACGTGCGCTCGTGGCCCGCCGCCATCGCTCAGATTCACAACAGCGTGGCGGTGACGGGTCTCCCGGTCGCAGGGTCCGGTGGGTTCGCGAACGTGCTCCAGACTGTGACTCCACTGCCGCGTCCGGCTGGCAGGATCGCAGCGGGCGGTGCGGCTGCAGGACAGAAGGTCATCAACCTCGACACGACGGCGGGCATGAGCGTCGGGGATCAGATATGGGTCGGCACCGGTGACCCGGTAGCGGCGGGGCGCGGGGAGATGGCGTTCATCGCCGTCGTCAACAGCGGCATTCAGATCACGACGGTAGACAACCTCGTTCGAGCGCACCTCGCAACCGAGCCGGTGTTCACCGTCCCGACGGACTACCTCTCACGTCTCGCATTCAGTACCTGCTGGTACGGGATCAACGACGTGGTGATCAACGGGACGGGCGAGGGCGGGACCGGCAGCACGCGTGTTGGCAAGACGTCGTTCAAGAACGCGATGCGTACGATCCTCGCCTTCCTGCGCTGTGCGGAGTACATGGACTGTGGTCATCCCAGCTGCTCCCGCACCGGCTCGTGGGGAACACTCACCGCCACCAACCTCTTCGCACCGAGCAACATCATTGCGCCCACCGCCAACGGCGCGGTGCAGCGCATCGAGGTTCCGTCGGGTCATCCTGGTGGAATCTTCCTCGCATTCTGGTCGCTCGCCGCGAGCGGGAACACGTGGACGATCGCTGTGGATGGGGTTGCGAATGGGCAGGTGTGCGAGACGCGTAACGCGCACTTCGCTGGCAGCTACAACGTGCAGGTCATCTTCGTTCCACTCACTGCTGGTCAGCACTATGTGACTGCCACGGTGTCAAACTGGATCAACGGCAATGGCGGTTTCCTCGGCTGGGGCATCCCGTCTCGGATTCCGCCGCTCGTTCTGTTCCCCAACATCAGCCTTCCCTTCGACTACTCGCCGTGGCTCCCGGCGGTGTACAGCCAAGTATCCTCCGCCGTCAACAACGGAGCGGGCTACGCGATCGGCACCAGCTCGTTCACCATCGACGTGCCGGTGTACACGTACGGCGGCGGCGTCTCGCCTGCGTTCCGAGCTGGCGAGCCTGTGATATTCGAGCGAGGCACCGGGCAGGAAGAGGTGCTGACAGTTGCCGCCGATGCTGCTGGCACCACACTCACGACGACGACGCCGAGCACCAAGACGCACGCCGACAACGCGCCGGTGATCGGCAACTTCTCACAGGAGTCCATCAAGCGCATGAACACCGCGCTGGACGAGGTGCGTGCCGAGTTCGACGCAGCCGTCATCCCTGTGGACCTGTACACGCTGCTCGCGCTCAACGAGGACCCGTTGCAGGGACCGGACACCACGCTACTCACGTGGGACAAGGTTCACTACAACGATCGCGGCTACAGCAAGATCGCACGCATCTTCAAGCAAGCGCTCGAGGCCAGCCCCTTGCTCACCGACGACTACGTTGCCGCGCTGGCGCTGTCCACCGCGCCCCTCCCGTCACCCGCCGACCTCGTTACTGCTTCCATCGCGACTGTGCCTACCTTGCTCGGTGCGGAGGTGGGTGCTGGGTTGAACCGACTCAAGCGCGACCTACGTAAGGCATACAAGGTGAGATTCCAGTGCGTCGTCGGTGGTACCCCGGTCGCCGCCAGCCGCATCCGTCCACAGTACAGTCCCAACAACGGTACGACGTGGCTCAACCTCGGACGACCGGGTGATTGGTCCGAGCGTGCGATGACAGCTACGGACCTGCTCGAGGCGTCGGGAGCCACCACCGGCTACAAGGACTCCGGGTGGGTGGACATAGCGCCGCCTGCGATTCAACAGAAGGACGTGCTCTTGCGGCTCATCGTAGGCAACGCAACCACCGGCAGCGTCACGCTCACCAAGGGCGAGGTGGACTTCGCAGCATGACCAAGCCGACCGACAAGAAGCTGATCGCTGCGAGCTACTA
>WUUC01112089.1_pt1 | contig 19737 bp, 20 predicted proteins | sample 6278441 | NCBI WGS metagenome assembly WUUC01 (sample SAMN13675441, study PRJNA597444) | soil metagenome | isolation source: soil | place: USA: Washington | collected 2017-10
CTTCATTACTGAGGCGTGAGAAAATGCCCGGGTATGCTAATAAGCAAAGCGATCCCGCACCTTGTGCCGTGAATATCTTTTGAAGTTGTCCCATCTCTCATTACTTTCTGTTTCTCACGCATCAGTAAACGAGATTGGTGTATATCAAAGATATAGAAAAAATCTTATCTGGTAAAACCAAGAGTAACTAATCATTGGCTAGCCACAATTTCAGGCGTGAGACAGCGTGAACTAGAACCAGATCTTGAGTATCAGAAGGCCTTTGGCGAACACCTTCGAGAAATGAGGGATCGAATTGGCTTTACTCAAGTGGATCTCTCAGTCTATTCAAAAGTCAGTGTTCATCAAATCGGGATTATTGAGAACGGACATGAGGCGCCAACCCTTCAAACAATCAAAGCGCTGGCTGTCGGGTTAGGCAAACATCCATCCGAGCTTCTAAATTTTAAATTCAGCTTAAAGCTCAATGCAAATTTTCCCAGGAAAAGGGAAAAAAGACTGAGCACAACATATCTAATAAACTTGTTGCTAGCTGACAATTTCTTTAGTAGCCCTAGATCAGTGAAAGACGTGGTTGATAAATGCAGTGAAAGATCTAATGTAAAACTGCGGAGCACGGATACTTCTGGCGCTCTTCTAATATTGGTAAAAAAGAAAACCCTTAAGGTGATTAAGTCCGGCAATAAGAATCTTTATCAAAATGTGAAGACGAGGAAATCTTAGCCTATCAACCGTAAGATGCGATCTTCTGCTTGCAAATATTTTCCACGATTGGAATCATAAGTTTGACTCTTTCAATCAAGGTAGAAAGTTCTTGCTCCGTTATTGAGTAATCCTGTTTATATCTTGCGTCTATGTATCCACGTTTTAAGAGATCAAAGAGATGCTCTTCATTCTTATCAGTCTCCGCTCGAAATATTAAAAACAGCTCTTCAGAATAAGGTTTAGTCTTCTTACGAAGTTTCCAAAGATTGTGGACTTTGGGCTTGTACCCTGTGAATACAAGGAGTAATGCATAGAATAAACTTTCAGCGGACTGATGTAAATTAAATGCACCGATTTTCAAGTCACGTTCCTGTAGACAAAAATCTGCCACTTTAAGAAATCCACTACTCTTAGGAAACCACAAGTCAAAATAATCCTGTGCTCTCTGCTTTTCTTCAGTAGGGGAGAGCTGTCTTGGTTTTACAAATTCACAGGCCTGAGTGTCGAACAATAGAACGCCTTCGTTGATAATGTCGGCAAAAAAATATTGTCCCCACCCAAGACCTTCATTGATATAATCAATTTCGTGGATCTCCAGATTTACCGGAGGTTCATATCGGTCCACGCGATCGAGAACCGTTGATTCTTGTGTTGATGTTTTATCAGAGTGATTTTTTGTTACTACAAGAAAATCGTAATCACTTATGTACTCGTTGATTGTACCATTCTTTGTTTGATAACGATGCTCGACATAAGTGCCCTTCGCATAGCTTCCAAAGAGAATGATTTTCTCAGGCTTAACCACTTCCAGAATGATATCAGCGATCCGTTTGATCTCGTATTGCTTGTTTTCCGGAAGGTGAGAAAGAGTGGCTTTCATAGACAATTAAGGACTACAAGGCCCAATTTACTGAAATTTGAGATGAATTTTCAATGTGGCTGGCGTCTGGGCTCGAGTTAATTGGTTACAATGTATGGATCGACAAGAATGAGTTGTTGGGTAGTGAGAGTTCTGGGAAAAAATCGGATTCGGTAATTCGTAATGACGCATTTAATTTCTTCTTGTATACCGTGAAAAAATTCTTATTGATGGAGAGCAGGCAAATTGAAGGATGAGGTCTATAAAGAATTTGGCTTAGCAGAGCGTATTGCGAAGCCAGCATTCCGACCTAATCGACTTCACTACTCTTCTTAAAGTTGATCAACCTGCACACAGTGCAGAGGTTGAACAAAATACTTTTTGCAGATAATTGGAGGAAGGGGGCTAGAATTGTTGTTGTTTAAAAATTTTGGTAACTATATAGTACTTGGGACAAGCGACACTAATTGAAATGGCCTACCTTCGCTAAATGCTCCTTGAAACCATTGCAATCAAAGTTCTTATTAACGCTGGAAAAGCAACCACTGAAAGCGGGGCATTGCAGTTGTTAAAGTCTGAGTATAAAACTCATTATCCCAGTAAGTCTTATGACGTCTGGAATATGAATATTCCAGATGTGCTAGGTGAAGTAATAGCAGTGAGATTGGGCAAATACCAGCAGATTACCCCTCGATACATCATTGACGACTTGTACCAGTCGAGTCGGATGCCTCTAAAATTAAAAAAGCCTCCGATTGGCGGCTTTACTTTTTAGTTAAAATAGGTATGGTGGCGTTTTCATTTTGATAATAAGCTCGTCCATCTGCTCCCTAATTTCAACCACACGGTTTGCAGCTTCAAGAGATGAAAGCTTTTTCTGGGCAACGTCTTCAAGGACGGCTGCCAGTTTCTTTTGGAGTTCTTGCAGTGTCTTTTTATGGGATTCCATTTTGCAAAAAAACTACTCACCAGATGAATTGGTCAAGTAGGGAAAGCCCTATTTTTTTCGGAGAGTTCTCGTATCGTTATAACAATCCTGGAATTTCAGAGCTGAAAGATTCAACGAATCATTGAAGCAATTTAACGGACGGTTGGGGAATGGGCTAATCGAGAAAAAACAAAAGGGGCAATAAGCCCCTTTTTCTATAATGGGTCTTTCTCAAAGACTAACCCGTAATGGAAGTGTGGCTCAAAAGCATGAACCGATTGATCGATTTCAAATTGAACTATTTGATATAGGTCAGGGACTGAAATCATTTGATTCTTAAGCTCATCGTTCATCATTACACCTTTCTCTGTTAATTTCACGACTCGCATGAAATGAGGTTTCCACATTTGGCCTAAATCCTGTAACGAATACATACCGGCAACCTGTTGTCTACAATCGTGACAAGCAATAGTTTCAGTTCAGGCACCGAAACAAGTTCTCTGGTTTTCTCCAAAAAGGTCGTTCTCATCATTTAAGGCAAACTCTTTATTCTAGTAAAAAGTCATGCCACCTTATCGCATAAGATAAGTGGTCTAAAATTGTAAGGTGGGGATTTTATAACTGAGAAGCGGGCGGAAAGGATTCAGCTTGTCCCAAGTCCTATATAGTTACCAAAATTTTAGTTGTCTCTAGTGGTTTGGAAAGCTTCATGTCATTTGAACTATATGACACGACCCACTCTTCTTTGCCTATGGATTAGTGTTTTTGCGTTTCCAGCGATTAGCCAATCAGGGCCGATTGTGGATTGGAATTTTAAATGGAAGCCAGTTTCAGCAAACGAGGTATTACTGCTTATTGAAGCGCAATTAAATTCTGGCTGTCATTTATTCTCACAATTTATTGAAGATGGCGGGCCATTGCCTACTCGTTTCATTTTCTTGAAAAGCGATGATTACAAATTGATTGGACAACCGTTGGAGTCTGGTGATCCGATTTTTCGCTACGACAATATCTACAAGATGAACATTACCTCGTATTCTGGAAACGTTAATTTTCTCCAGCGAGTACAAGTCAAAAATCCATTGACGTATTTGAAAGGCACAATTGAATACATGGCGTGTAACGACAATCAGTGTATTCCGGAAGAAAGATTTTTTAGTGTTGTAATAGATCTTAAACACAAAACGCCATAGCAAAACATTTGGACCGGTATGCTTCAACCTTTGGATGGGCTCTCGAGGAACTTTTAGTTTAGGTTAATAGAAAGGAAGCTGCCGGTCCTCATTTTGTTTATCTGACATGAAAATAGAAAGAGCGAAGATCCATAAACTCATTCAACGCCTCAAAGGTTTTGTTTCCTTTCTGGAAGGAAGGCGAGTTATTCATGTTCATCAGAACGTCAGCCAGTTCTACTATATGCAGGAAATAGCTGAACTTTCAACGCTGCTGGAGCAATTTGAGGAAACTCAAAGGAAGCTTGAAATCATTAGCAAAAAGCTTGACGTAAAATATGTTCAGTCATTTCATCAATGGAGGAAGGATTTTTTGTGGATTCATCGTTGTCAGCAATGTAATTCCTAGTCTTCAATCTTTGTCAATATAATGTATCATGCTTAACAACATGGTCCTCACGGATTGCTTGGTACCTGATTCCACATTATAGAACTTTGATCTGAAACTGCCATAAGATATCGTTTCTGACTTTTTAGTTATCGCAAATCGAACAAGGAACTGAAGGATCTGAGTAAGGTTGTTGTTGAGAATCACTTTTGTTCCGATAAAAACTTTAATGAGGTATGCGAGCTGAGAAACCGAAGCTTCGAATTTCAGTTTGAATCCTTCAAATAAATTATCTCCAGGCGGGCCGGAAGAACGACCACTTAGCTGTTGCAGTCTTTCGTGATAGTCAAGTTCTTCCGTTATGTAATTGTTCAACTGACTTTTTAATGACGAAGCACGCTGGTTATAGCTTGTCCCGGGTTTCACTTGTGCCTGATTGATTTTCTTCAGAACGAATGAAAGTTTCTCTATTTTTTCTGACCGTGTTTCAAATGAGTCCAATAAAACGTTTACATAGTGAGCATGGTAGGTCAGGACTTTGGTAGAATTGTAGTTGAGGTAATAAATCACCTGTCTTAATTCCTCGTTGATATCAGACTCAAGAGTTGACTTGTCCAGGACCCTAAACAATTCTTTCTGCACTTCCTTCGCGTACATCACATTTCTGTAGGAAACCGGGATGTCGGATTTGCTTTCAATAATCCTGCGAATGACTCTAAGGACTAAGTCCAGTAGTTTGGCATCTACATTTTTGTCAGTGAAGGATTTTTCAAGTTTTTTGATATTCAGGGCAGCGTCCTTTCGCGCAACTGCGATGTAGCTTTCGGGAGCTTTGGAATCCTGATCGAAATATTTTGTAAAATGACGTTCTATAAAGGAAAGCAGGTCGTCAAATGCGTTGTAAAATTCCTGGTAGAAATGTTTTTGCCGTGCGCTCCAGTTCCCGTTAATCAATACCGATGTTTTATCGATCAGTCTGATCAGCGCTTGCTGATGGTATTGGATGTATCGTTCAAGGTGTCGTTCATCTTCAAAATTGAATACTTCATAAACGAGCGTCTGTTTTATACGCTCTACTTCCGAATGAACTTTATTCTTGAGCGCAGAGTCGGAGAGGCGGTCTTTGGCACCCTTTTGCTTTTCCGGTAAAAGCAGTCGCTCAAGTTCAAGCAATTCATATTTCACATTCGGATGCATGTCTCAATTCACCTTCTCAGTACTCTCGACACCCTATAATTTATATACGAAGTCGCCAGTGTATTTACTGCCGTATCGCATTTGCTGCACTACACCCGTGGCCTTTTAGCTTAAATTTTCCGTTGCTCAATTCTTCAAAGCTCAGATTCATCGCAGCGGAAAGATCGTGAAGGACATTGCTGGTACATGGAACGTGGTAGAATGTGCCGGTAAACTTGCAGGCAAGCAAATCAGATTCTTCCACTTGAACTGTAACATCATATTCTGACTCAATTGCCTCGATGACGCTTTCAACCGAGGCATTTTCAAAATGCAAATACCCATGAGGTGCTTTATTGTTAAAATAAAATGCCGCAATAGGTACAAGGGAAATGATTATAAGGACACCAAAAACGACAATGACGGGGACTGCTTGCGAGCGCTTTCGTTTTCGGATTTCACGTTCGATCCGATCTCTGATGTTGGAAAATCCCCCCCCGTTTTGATCGATAGTAGAATTTGCATGACTCCAAAGCAAACGAATGTTGTGAAACTCTTCCTTGTTTTCGCTGCTTGCTGATATCCAATCAGAGAGTTCCTTCTTCTCACTATCCGTGGCATGATTGGTGAGCACACGATGAATAAGCCTGGTGTCCATAATTTGTAGATCTTTATCTATTACTCGAGAAAATGATTTCTTACCCTATGTTTAGAGTAAAATTTATTTCGATATGTCGTTTGCCTGATCCCTAGTTTTTTGACAGCCAATAATGCCTGATGCGTTTCATTCCGCTGGTTAAACTTCGTTCCACCGCCTTTTTTGTTACTTTTAGTTCTTCAGCAATCTCCCCTGGTGACATTTCGTCTTCTATTCTCATAAGCAAACACTCACGCTCTCTCTTTGGAAATGTCTTGATCACCTTTCTGATTTCTTCCAATAATTCAAGCCTTACAATTTTCTCTTCCACCGAGTGTTCCGTCATGTTGACCTTGTGTCCGTTCACATATGAAATCTTGTCATTGATTTCTTTGATAGACTGCCTGTAGCTCGTGATAGATTTATACTTGACTACTCGTACAAGATAGTGTTCTATTGAACGGCCTTCGTACGTTGCAAGGTCTTTTCTAATCTCCCATACGAGAACAAAAGTTTCCTGCACGATATCCTTCGAGACCACTTCGTCACGCGTTAGGCTTCGTGCCAGGGAAAACAGATTTTTATAATAGTGATCGTATAAAAGCTCAATCGCCTTTACGGGAACGGTAAGCAATAACTTTCGGAATCTTGCATTGTCGAAAACGCCTGACATTCGATATCACTAGTTTAAAATCACCATTTACTAACCGTTGCGTTGACGTAATGGGGCTCCCGGGGACATCGGCCAGCGACAATAAGCTTTAATAATCCTTATTTATCAAGATAAAATTTGTGTCGTTAATTCGAAAAATATCTTTCTGAAAAGGGGTTGACAGAAGGTTGAATGGAGGTTTTCAACGATAAGTAGCGACTGTTTTAAAATACAACCTGAATTAAAAATTACCATTTGATAAGAATGTGTATTACCGATGGGTAGAACGTTGCAATGTCGTTCATCGAAACAGGAGCCGTTCAAAATAAAAATACTTCCGAACTCATTCGATTCCTTTCAAAATTTGTAAAGGCGAAAAAAGCCAGTGTCTTGTGAAAGGTTTTGGATCTAAATTTTATGATCATAAGACTAGAGCATAAAGATGCCGTAGAAAGCAATTAGAATCGAATTAAATTGATAAACAAAACTAAAAAAAATTGTCATGATGCTAAAGATGATGTTGATCAGTGGGGGAGGTGTACTCTTAATTTCCTGCAGCTCAGGCGAAAACCAAACTCAACCTGTAAATGATGCTTCTGGAGTTTATGTCAGAGAGTATGCTGTCGAGATATCCAATCTTAATACGGGCGAGAAAGTGGGTATGCGACAAATTCGTGATTCCATTTTTGTTAAGCTTGGTAATGATGGATATGAAGTTTCGAATCGAAAATGGAGGATGAACGATTACGACCAGGAAGGTTGGGTGTCTATGGCTCACTCTGAAAATCGTCCAATGCCGACATTCACGGCTTCATTTGATGAAGCATTAAGCCAATTGAATCCACAAAATTCGCTTAGTGGCGAACCCTTGTTTATTGATAAGGATGCAGGAAAAATGTTTCGAAATTCTGCGCGCAATGTTGAGTATAGAAAAGTCCGATAAAACAAGAGTTGATTTTTTTATTTTTGAATTATCATTGTAGCGAAACACTCTGACCCATGAACAAAATTGAACCTGAAAAGGATTCAATATCCCTTTCAGTTGAAAAAATTATCGATTTGATTCGCTCGTTAAGAAACGAGTTGATTAAAGAGTTTTTAAAAGACGAATCGTTATTGGAGTATTACCACAAACACTTCAAAAAGAAATTAAGTATTGTTAAAAAGGAATTTATTAAAAGAGAGTTACGAGAGTTGTTAATTTCACCCGTTGACCTTGTTCATTATGCGGGTCTTATCAATCATATCAAAGAAACAAGCAGTGCTTCGATAGGTGAAAAGGATAGCGAATATTTTTATTCGGACTTGAAACGAATCATTGCTAAGTACGAACACTAATCATGATTAAATCATTGATTTTCAGATTCAAAATTGGTTAGTTTGATATTGCAGGTTGAAGTTTTAGAGAGGGTCTTTCTTTAGCCTGTTTGCCCCGGTTCCAATGCCGGGGCTTTTTTATTCCCCACTTTGTATGCACTTGTGAATTTTAGAATTAGCCCTAAGTCACTTTTGAGCCATAACGAAACAATCCGTATATGGCTCTATCATTTTCTGAAGCAAAGAGAATTCCCATTGTTGACTATTTATTAGAGGCAGGTTTTGAGCCTGCACGGATCAAGGGAAATGATTATTGGTACTATTCCCCTTTCCGGCATGAACGCACTCCTTCACTAAAGGTAAATACAAAACTCAACGTCTGGTACGATCACGGATCAGGCGAAGGAGGAACGATCATCGATGTCGGTATGAGGATTCATCAGTGCTCGAGAATTGAATTCCTTGATAGGCTTTCCCGGGGGACTGTTTCAAATTCAATTCAGCCGAAACCCCGAAAGGATCGTGTAGAAGAATCGAAATTGGAAATTGTCAGCAGCAAAGCACTTTGCAGTGACACCTTACTCAGTTACTTAAAAAGCCGCGGCGTTAAAACGCCCTTTGGTCCACAGCACTGTAAAGAGATTGAGTTCAAGATTGGCTCCAAGAATTATGAGGCGATTGGCTTTCCAAATCGATCAGGGGGTTTTGAGTTACGCAACCGATGGTTCAAAGGATCATCCTCACCAAAAGATATTTCCGTCATCGATAATGGGTCGGACCATTTATGTGTGACTGAAGGGTTCATGGATTTCCTCTCTCTACTGACCTTGAATCTGCATAGGAGTATTGAACTGCCGGTAAATTCAAATTTTCTCATTTTAAACTCCCTTAGTTTCCTCGGTCGAAGTTTGCCTTTGTTCGAGGCCCATAAGTCCAACCTTATTTTCCTGGACAACGACCTTGCCGGCCGGCAAGCAAAAGAAACGCTGAGCTCAAAAGGAATTGAATTCCACGACCAATCCTCCTTTTATAAAAATTACAAGGATGTCAATGACTATCTCATGAAAGATCCAACGGCCAGATCGACCTTAACCCGACCTAAAGGCATCGGGTTATGACTTTCTTTCAAATCGCCCCGACCTTAGCATCACCTTCCAGAAAATTCGTCTATTAAACGTTGACCTTTTAGCATCTATGAATCAAATCGTAAACTATCTCGAAAGCAAACAAGCAATTTTTCATGGAGCACTTGTGCTTATGGCACTCTATGTACCACATGCTGGTCACCTTTTCATGAAACTTGAACACCTTGACATGACCTTTTCTGGCTATTCTTTCCTCAATTGGGCTTACGGAGTTGGACTGGCGGCTGTAATCGAATTTCTCATTCTCATATTCCTGATCAATGGTTATCGGAACACTGGGAAGTTTTATGCTGTTGTCAGCTTCTTTCTAAATTTCTTCTATTATGATTATTGGTTCGTTTCCGTTCAAGACCCGAGCAGCGCAAATATTAAAACTACTATAATAAGCCTTTTCGTTTGTCTGACGCATTCATTGTCAATTTGGCAATTGAGTGAGTTGTTTCATAAGCGGCTTAAAGAAGAGAAAGTAGAATTCTTTTGCAGTGACTGCAATGCCGGGCCGTATCAAAGTAAGAAGGCGCTTGAGGGACACATTTCAAAGGCCCACAAATACCGAAAAAAGGAAGAATCAAGCATTGATTAGAAACGAAAAGCCCTGATTGTTACAGGGCTTTTTTATTTCACTGAAATTTTTCTTCCTCGTAATCAATAGTTTAGAAGTGGTACCAGTACCCCTGTAACTGGTTTGACCTGCCTTATCGTCATTCTTTTGAACCATAATCAAACACAGAAAATTATGGCTTCAAAAAAATCTGAAAATAAAACTAGAATCCGAATTTGCTCGAACGATGATGACTTCCACGTCCCTACCTTAAGCACAGTTACGTCCTTCATTTTAAGGATTTTTGCAGAGGCAAGATGCCGGGTCTGTAGCATCAGCAAGATGTACATTTGTATACACAAATGGATCTTGCCTTCATTCGCGCTGCTCATTCCGGTTAGCGCGCCTCGGAACTCGGCCCTTCTTAAAATCCAAATGCAGTCGCGATGAGTTACGAAAAACCCGATGAAAGCCTTGTTAAAGTTATCACCGTAAGGGTGTCGCAACGATTCTTTGATAGCCTCGAAGAAAAACGGAAGAAGACAAATTGTCAAAATGTGAGTGAGATGCTGAGAGCAATTCTGTACAAAGAAAAGATCATGTTCTATTATACGGACGCCACATTGAATGCTACTGCGATTGAGTTGGCCGGGATCAGAAAAGAGCTGAATCATATGGGTAATAACATCAATCAAATCACTAAAGCTTTTCATACCGCAGATTCGTCTAGTCAGAAAATGTTTCAGGCATTACGCGCTGGAGAAGAGTATAAGCGAGTGGAAAGTAAAATTGACCAGTTGCTGATCATGGTTGGTGAAATTTCTAAGAAATGGTTGCAAGGATAAGAACGGGTAAGAACATGTTAGGCGCTCTTAATTATAATGAGAACAAGGTTCGGGAGGGGAAAGCGCAATGTATTGCCGAGAATGTCTTTGGTGCGCGAGTCGACCAGCTTACGTTTATAGCGAAGCAAAAACGATTTGACGACCAGATGCGATTGAACAGAAGGTCGAAGACAAATGTCGTCCACATCTCGCTCAACTTTGCTGTGGGTGAAAAGCTGGGTAACGATAAGTTAACCCAGATAGCCGCCAGCTATATGGAGCGGATAGGATTTGGAGATCAACCTTATCTCGTCTACAATCATTTTGATGCAGCGCATCCGCACATTCACATTCTTACAACCAGTATTCAGAGTAACGGCAAACGAATTCCTCTTCATAATCTTGGAAGAGTTCAATCAGAAAAAGCGCGCGAAGGGGTTGAGCAATTATTTAAACTAACCAGGGCAACAGGAAGGAAATTATCGGATGACGTCTTTGTCGACACGCGGGCAGTTGATGCTGCGGAATATGGAAAGTTAGAAACGAAAGCTGCGATCTCTAAAATTGTGAGGGCAGTAACACGGAGTTACAAATTTACATCTGTTCCAGAATTGAATGCTGTACTCAAGCAGTTCAATGTAATCGCAGACCGTGGTAATGAAGGAACCAGGATGTTTGAAAAGAAGGGATTGCTTTACAGCATGCTCGATGAAAAAGGAAACAAAGTTGGTGTGCCGATCAAGGCCAGTTCTATCTATGGCAAGCCAACATTGTCGAATCTTGAAAAGCAATTTAGACTCAATGAGGCGTTGAGGATGCCGCATCGGGTCAGAATACAAAGGGCAATTCAGGACGTGTTTAACCATGGTGCGAGAACGACAGTATCAGACTTTGTAGCGCGACTTAGTAAGGAGAACATCGTCCCCGTCTTTCGCCAAAACGAAAGCGGGCGAGTTTATGGGGTAACATTTATAGACAATCGAACCCGGGTTGTCTTCAATGGAAGCGACCTGGGAAAAGAGTACTCCGCAAAGTCGTTGCTTGAAAAGCTAGAAGGCAGTATCCCTATACGGCAAAAAGCAGCCTCGGAAAATCTGCCTCCAATCGCAGGTGAGTATTCGCCGAAAGCACCGAACCCGTCAAGCAGTTCCGAGTCATCGATGGAATTCATTAAAGAGCTAATGGATCCTGAAAAAGCCAACCAGGCTATTGAACCATCGCTTGTGAGAAAAAGAAGAAAGAAACGTAGAAGAAGATCACTTTAAAAATATTATGTATGGCACATACAGGAGAAAACGAACAAGCATTGAGGAAGATCATTGACTTCACCAGGATGGGAAGCATTATGATCATGGCCTTTCATTTCTATTATTTCTGCCACGAGGTCATTCACGCGTGGAACTTAACGGCTCCGTTAATTGATAAAATAATTGTGTCGCTTCTCAAGACCGGTCTGTTTGATGGCGTTTATTTTTCCAAGTTACTATCGCTGGGATTATTAACAGCTTCATTGGTTGGTGCAAAGGGAAAAAAGAATGACAAGATCACATTTTTATCCGCAAGCCTTCTTATGGTCTTTGGATTTGGCATATTCATACTGAGTCATGTTGTTTTCCGCTTTGGGCTAACAGATGAAAACTCAGTCATTATTTATATAACGATTACGGCATGTGGGTATGTTATGATCCTGACCGGTGGCACATGGATTAGTCGACTTCTCAAACTCAGACTGACGAAAGATATTTTTAACAAGGAGAATGAGTCATTTCCGCAGGAAGAGCGAATGCTGGACAACGAATACAGCATTAACCTCCCAGCTCGCTATGTGTTAAGGCGTGCAATCCGAAAGAGTTGGATAAATATCATTAATCCTTTCAGGTCGTTGCTCGTGGTCGGAACGCCTGGTGCCGGTAAATCATACTTCGTGATCCGTCACGTCATTACTCAGCACATCATGAAGGGGTTTGCAATGTTCATCTACGATTTCAAGTATGATGATCTTTCGCGAATAGCATACAACGCCTTACGCAGGTACGGACACAAGTATGTAAAGCAGCCCTCATTTTACGTGATCAACTTCGATAAGATCTATCACCGGTGCAATCCGCTTGATCCTGCGACCATGGATGACATCACCGATGCAACAGAATCTTCCAGAACAATTATGCTCGGATTGAATCGGGACTGGATAAAAAAACAAGGGGACTTTTTTGTTGAATCGCCAATCAACTTTGTGACAGCTATCATTTGGTTTTTGAAAAAATATGATGAAGGGCGCTATTGTACGCTTCCTCATGTTATTGAATTAATGCAGCTTGACTATCACTTATTGTTTAAGGTACTCAGGACCGAGCCCGAAATAGAAGTGCTGATCAATCCATTTGAATCGGCATACCGGAACGAGGCAATGGAACAATTGGAAGGTCAGGTGGCTAGCGCCAAGATCGGCATGGCAAGGCTCTCGTCCCCTCAACTCTATTATGTACTGTCAAGCAACGACTTTACTCTTGACATCAACAATCCTGATGATCCAAAGATTGTGTGCATCGGCAACAATCCGCAGAAACAACAGATCTATGGTGCAGTGCTTTCGCTCTATATAACACGAGTTATTAAACTTGTCAATAAAAAGCATCAGCAGAAGAGCAGTCTCATCTTTGACGAGTTCCCAACAATCTACTTCAACGGCATCGACCATTTGATGGCAACTGCCAGGGCGAACAAGGTTGCAACAACTTTGGCTGTGCAAGATTATTCGCAGCTAAAGAAGGACTATGGCCGTGAACAAGCCGAAGTGATCATGAACATTGTTGGAAACGTGATCAGTGGTCAGGTTGTGGGCGAAACGGCCAAGCTTCTTTCTGAACGATTTGGCAAAATTGTGCAACAACGAGAAAGCGTTTCAGTAAATAGTTCTGATACATCAATAAGCAAATCAACACAATTGGAATTGGCGATACCTGCTTCCAAGATAGCATCCCTGTCTTCGGGCGAGTTTGTGGGAATGGTTGCAGATGATCCAAATCAAAAAATTGAATTGAAAGTGTTTCATTCTGAGATCATGAACGATCATGAAGCTATAAAAAATGAAGAGAATGCGTATCACGACATTCCTCCAGTAAGAGAGGTCAGCGAAGAAGAGATCCGCGAGAATTACTTCCAGATAAAGCAAGATGTTAAAGACATTATCGAAGAAAAGTTGAATCGTGCCGCTTAATATACTCTTATGGAGCTAAAAGAATTTTCAGATTCGTTGAGAAGACGGACGAATGATGAGATTGAAATAATTGACTTACGAAGGCCCGATGCTTTGTCACGGACCTCCCAAGTGATTGTAATTGTTGATAAATGCATTTACGAGCTTAAGCGATTTGTAGTCGACTATAACTTTAAAGGGCTTGAAGAAGAAATCGAATTCTTTAAGGTTATTAAGCCTGAGTACGCTGGTTTACTGACCTATCATAAAAAGCTTTTTCGAATACAGCTTTTTGAAGCTTACAACTCACCTGACGCACGGCTTAAATACTTCCGGAAGCAGTTGGAGAGACTTGAATTTTTCATTGGCAAAAACAGAGCCTTTTGTCATTATATCTTTTCAAACTCCACGCACATGGACGAAAAGTATTTTTCGCGAGGAACGGAATTACCGAACTCCGCCGTAATTGATGACCGATTCTCAACTCCGCATGAAATGTTGTTATCAAAGATTCTTTCAAATAGAATGGTTCGGGAATATTTACTTAGCGCAATTCAAGAAATTGAAAACCCGATATCCACATCACCACTTACCTGGACTAGTTCCAAGACAGACCTTGTTGAGTTAATTTATGCATTGCAAGCTGCGGGAGTGTTCAATAAAAAGCATGCTGATTTGAAGCAGATTGCAACGCATTTGGAGAAAGCATTCAATGTAAGTCTGGGTAACTACTATAGAGTCTTTCAAGAAATCCGACAAAGAAAAAGCAGTAGAGCAAAATTCATTGAGTCTTTGAAACAGGCAATAACGCAAAAGATGGATGAAGGAGAAGCATAAGCATAAGGCTATGAACGTCTCGGATTGGCATTGAGCGCGGAATGTATTAATGTGTTTTCTTACGCTGCAGTCCGAACCTGCAGGATTCAAGATTGAGATGATAAGTTCAAGGTTGAAAGCACTCACAACTAGAAAAAGACATGGCCGAGATTGATTTTGGAAAGGCGGAAAACCGACAGCTTCTTTTCAGCCCGCCTACAGTAAATCATAAAGCTGCTTTTGCAAGGCTTTTCTCAATTGGACCGAACGCATGGCTATACTAACCGACTCTCAAATTATGTTGTTTTAAATATTCCCCGGGCCCAGCTCCGTATTGTTTGGCGAAGCATTTATCAAAGTACGAGTGACTCGCAAATCCGACTTCGCTTGATATCTGGCTTATCGAATGCCTTCCTTCTCTTAGTAGAAAGACAGCACGTTTCAGACGAATAGCTTTGATAAACTCATGAACCGTTTGACCGGTAAGGGATTTGATCTTTGCATATAAGACTGACCTGCTTATCGCGATTTCATCGCAGATTAACCTGGTGTCGAGATTTGTGTCGGAGATGTTACGTTCCACCACTCCAATGAGGGAAATCAGAAATTCTTCATCGAGCTTGTTAATGCCGGGCTCGGCGAATTCCAGTGGCGTGTTAATCGAAAAATCGAGAATTATTTTGTCGCGCAGTTTTTCCTGTTTCGAGATAAAATTCAGAATCACCTGAATGAACAGTTCTTTTTTTACTGGCTTGGTCAGGTAGATATCGGCGCCCGCTTCGTAGCCGGAGATCTGAATTGTATCCTCCCATTGGCTGGTGAGAAGAACCACTGGGATGTGACAGGTTACTGCATTAGCTTTCAACTGCCTGCAAAGATCAAGTCCGTTAATTTTAGGCATGATGAGGTCTGAGACAATCGCAGCAGGCTGTACTTCAAGTGCAAGTTTGAGACCCTCTTCACCGTCTGATGCTTCAAAGATTTCGAAAGTGTCGGCAAGAAGCAGTCGCAGGTAAGTCCTAAGCTCTGTGTTGTCATCGACGATCAGAATTTTTTTGCCTTTTAACTTCAATAATTTGTCGAACGAAACTGTTTCCCAAAAATTTGGTTCTTTATGAGGTTGTTCGTTGCGTACCGGTTTTAGTTTTGCTTCCACGGTGGCGATTGAGCGCGGCAGTTTTATAATGAATGACGTTCCCTTACCAGATTCACTCTCGACATCGATTGACCCCATGTTAACGGAAATGAACTCCGCGCAGATGACAAGCCCTAGGCCGGTGCCTTTTTCACCTGCTGTGCCCGTAGATATATTGTTTTTATCCAGGTCGAATAATTTTTGCAGTTGCTCTTTTGACATTCCAACACCGGAATCTTTTACTGCGATCATTACCTGCTCGCCAAGGGTTTGCGCGCTGATACTTACTTTCCCATTGTACTCAGTAAACTTGACGCTGTTGCTCAGGATATTTCTGATGACAGTGTCTATCATATTATAGTCACCGTAGATCGTGGTGTCTGACGGCACCTCATTCGTTACTGAGATGTGCTTGCTGCTGAACTGTGTTTCAAGCAGTGCAATGTTTTTTCTCGCCAGTTCATACATGTTAAAGTCTATAGGACGATATTCTATAATTTTTGATTGCGCTCGCGACCAGTTTAGCAGATTAATGAGCAGTTCGTAAATAGCATTCGATGAATTATGGATGCTGGTCAGGTATTGTAAAGCTTCTTTTTTTTCCAGCCTGAGGAAATTTGTCTTCATGTAATCGGAGATACCCGTAAGAGCCGAAACCGGGTTCTTCAGGTCATGAGCAAGGATGGAAAAGAAATGGTCCTTGGTTTTGTTCAGCTTCTGAAGCTCCGTAACCGAATGTTCGAGCTCGCGGTTTTGTTCGGTGATGTGCCGTTGTTGCTCCAGTATTTTTTCCGACTGTCTAAGTACTTCATGATTAAAATCTTCAAGCCTTTCGTTCTGTGATCTTATCTCCTCCGACCTTTCTAAAAGGTAGTCATTTGCAATACTGAGCTCGCGTGTTCGAATGGCCACCTCTTTTGTAAGAAGTCGATTGCGGCGTTTAATTCCTGAAACGCGCAGGTAAAAAATCGCTACGATGATTGTAGCCAGTAAAAATAGCAATGCGAATTTGAAGAGCGTAGTCTGATACCACGGCGGCAAAATAGTTATCTCGATGTTCTTCACTGCGTCTTTCCATATGCCGTCAGGCTCGGTATACTGGAAGCTCAGTGTGTAATTTCCGGGAGCAAGGTCAGTGAATGAAATTTTCCGATCACTGCCAAGCTTTATCCAGTCATGCTGATTGTCGAGCTTGTATGCATATTGTGTTCTGCCCGGCGCATACAAATTGATCGCGGCGACTTCTATCGAGAAAAAAGATTGATCATGTGAGAGCGTCAGTTTATCAACCGCGTCGAGTGTTTGAACCCCAGGCCCCTTGGCCCGATTCTGCTGTGAAGGTTGATTGTAAATAGATAAATCCGTTGTATGGAAGTGCGACGTCACAGTCACTGGTTTCAATGAGTCGGGATGGAACACGTTCAGCCCGCGTGGTCCGCCGAAGTAAAGGCAACCGTCCTTGCCTTCCATGATAGCTTTATGAAAGAACGCGTTGCCCTGCAGGCCGTCGCGTGCATCGTATCGATCTACTTTTTTCGTTGTTGGATCGAGTGACACGATGCCCTCGCTCGTACCCATCCATAGTTTACCAGAACGCGCTACGACTAAACTCTTGATGTTTTCTGGCAGCGAATAATTGTCCGTCAGTCGAGCAAATGATTTGGTTTCTTCAATGAATTGGTCCAGGCCAGCGTCACTGATAACCCAGATGTTTCCTTGTAGATCTTCGGAAATCATGTTCACGGAGTTGCTGCTGATCGTGGATGAGTCCGCCTCGTGAAGGTATTGTGTCAGCGTTCCGCTCTTAAGAACAAACACGCCGCTGTAGGAGCTTATCCAAAGCCTTTGTTGTGAATCGAGAAAAAGGTGGTTGATCCATCCCGGTCGATCCATCTGAAATTTATAACCCGTGTTGTTTCGGTGATCAGTAAAGTGGCCGGTCCGCAGATCCATTGCAACAAGCCCCTCGCCATGTGTTCCAATCCATAATACAGTATCGGCAATTGCAAGTGACTTTGCATCGTTAATTGGTATGGAGTTGTTGTTCGGATCGTGTTTGAATGTGGTAATATTTTTTGTACGATAATTAAATTTCATCAGGCCACCATTCCATGTTGTGATCCACAAATCACCGTTTGCTCCCTCACGGATATCGGTGATCGCGTCATTGCTCAGGCCGTTTGCCTTTGCATTGTACCGGTTGATGCTGCCGTTTACAATCTGAATGAGTCCCGCGTTTTCAGTTCCCAGCCAGATCCCTTCAGATTTATCCTGCATGATTGTGGTGACCACATCAGTTTGCGATTCCTGAAAACGATTTTCAAAAACGTTTTTGTGTTTGTTCGTATAAAACATCCCATTCCCTGCAGTTCCGAACCATGTGTTTCCGAATGAATCCTGGCAGATGGTTCCAACTGAATTCAGGGAATATCGCGATGAATTCAGCACTGACTGTTTCATTGGCGTGAGTGTGTTGTTGTCAACGAACATGAGGCTTCCGCGGCCGACGCCGATCCAGATCCTCTGCTGGTCATCCTGAAAAATACAGTTGATTAATTGACGCTGCATGCCCTCATTTGTCTCAGTCAGAAAAGTTTTTTTTGTGCGGCCGTTTAGGTCAACGAGTGTGATTCCATTGTTGGTACCGATCCATACCTGGTCCTGCTGATCACACAGGATTGATTTAATAATATTACTCGTAAGAGTGGCGTTGGATGATTTATCGATCAGGCTGAATTTTGACGTGGCTTGAGAAAACTTTTTCACTCCCGCATTGAATGTCCCCAACCAGATGTCGTCGTTGCGATCGATGTCGAGGCAAAAAATTGTATTCTGGACATCTTCAAAAAACCACGTGCCGTTTTTGTTTTTGAAATCGTAGCGACAAAGGCCGATGGAGGTTCCAAGCCACAACCGATGTTTTGAATCTTCACGGATCGCGTTTACGGGAATTTTTTGCCCCGGTTTACCAATGGTGCAACGGATGAAATTGTCCTTGCTGCGATTATAGAGATTGATGCCTTCTATTGTGCCTACCCATAAATTTTTCTCGGAGTCTTCAAATATGGTGTATACGATGTTGTGATTAATACTGGCTGAATCTTTTTCATTGTGACGGTATGTTTTGAAAGTGTACCCATCCCATCTGAAAATTCCTTCATATGTTCCTATCCACAGGAAGCCGTATGAATCATGGTATAAGTACTGTATATCGTTTGTGGGAAGTCCCTGGTCGACGGAGATCCCATATACGTTATAATTTTGATGCTGACTATTCGCAGGAAGGGTTAGTGATAGGAGTAGGGCAAGGATGCGGATTTTTGTCATAGGCGCTGAAAGTTCTCCGTAGTGTAAGATAGCAAAAAGCTCGAAGGGGTGGGGATGAGGCTGTCTTCGGAGAAGCCGATATCTGTATTTCGTGAGGTTGGTGGGGACCGGAAAATCGAAAGGAATCTTTCACATAGGTCATAGATCGGATGATGAAATAACAACCATAACTGAAGTCCAACCTAAAAAAACATTCGGTCAGAGACCACGCTGTGGTCAAGAAATCATGATACCATTTAAAAGAAGCAGACTGAGTTCAAATCACTGTTTGAACATATTTCTTTTTTCAAAATCTAATCTGTTGTGTTTCAGGGTGCTCCGATCGTCCGGACTCTAGTACAAGAAATCAGGATGCGTTTGTTATCCCGTTACTTGGTGCGGATTTAAATTCGGCCATCGAATAACGCGCTCCGGTCCTTCTTTCCCTCACAAAGGAGGTTTTATAAGAAAGAAACAATTCAATACAACCAAACCAAACTTATGAAACCAAAGTATTCCAAACTCCATTTATTCTTCCTGGCCTGGTGCGTTGTTACTGCCAGCTATGGACAAACCAGGTTCAAGACCTTGAACTACCTGTACAGCATTACGGGAAACCAGACTTTATCCGGCCAGCATAACGACCAGAAAGACGGAACCAATGAAGCTACGTGGACGAACCGCGTTTTCCAGATCACTGGAAAATATCCAGCCCTGTGGAGCGGTGATTTGTTATTTCATGGAAATAGTTCCATGCGCTGGGCCGTCGCATATGAAGCAGAGCGGCAGTGGAACCAGGGAGCCGCGATCAATATCATGTGGCACACTTGCCCTCCGACGCTCGGAGCAACGTGTAACTGGGATCCGGGTGTTATCAACAGTCCGTTGAACAGCTCTCAGTGGTCATCGCTTCTTACAAATGGAGGAACACTCAACAACA
>WUUC01173192.1_pt1 | contig 19735 bp, 15 predicted proteins | sample 6278441 | NCBI WGS metagenome assembly WUUC01 (sample SAMN13675441, study PRJNA597444) | soil metagenome | isolation source: soil | place: USA: Washington | collected 2017-10
GACCGTTTGCTTGAACAACGTCGCGATTTGTTGGAAATGACTCGTGATCCCAATATAGATCCAGCAGACAAGATCAGTGCGCATCATTTAATTGCTGAGATCGCTGCTGCGGTCCTGAGGTTATACGAGGGTGGACCCGCCATTTTATCTCAAAGGCATGCATTCCCTAGAACTTCATTGACTGCACCGGGAACTACAGGGGTTAAGCTTGTGCTAAATAATAATAACAAGAAGAAAGAAGAAGGACAAGAACAAGAATAAGACAAGCCTTAAAGCTTAGGCTGACTACTTTATTCTTATAGTAGCAAGAGTGGTATCCTCATCTAGAAAAAAGAAAAAGGCAGGAAGCAAAAAGCAGAAAACCGAGGAGGAGGAAGAAATGGCAGCGTTAAGAAGGATTCTTCTCTCTGCGGGCTATGGTCCTAACAGACTAAGACGTATCTGGGAGGAGTCCCACAAGTTCCATGGCGGGTTTCGACAATAATAAACGGCGGGAAAATTTGTTTAGTAGTGTCGGCAATATCTCCACCATCTTCACTACCTCCACCTTTGCCAATTTGAGCGTGAATTTAAGGTGTTTTGGTGGAGATCCTTGTTTGGTGGTGAAGATATTACCTCCACTTTTCATGGAATATCTCCACCATCTTGCACTCAATTTGAGTTCAATTTCTTATCCGGTGGAGATGGTGGAGGTAGTGGAGATATTCTTCGGATGATGTAATGCTTTTGTACTTGAGTATCGGGTACTGTTCGGCACTTAGATGTCATTTGCATTAGCTCATCAAAGCAAGACGAATAAGATAGGAGAGGGTAAAATGTCGACTCCTACTAAGCATTCTCCTCCTTCTTCTCATCATCATCACATTAACAATTTGAATAGCGATGATTCTCCAGGTTCTATTCTTTACCTACAGCGAGCAATTGGCAACCAGGCAATACAGAGAATTATGCGTTCAAATACAGGAGCAGGATTTGACTTTGCAAAAAGCCGCATTTTTCAACCAAAGTTGAGGATCAGTCAACCCGGAGATGAACATGAACAAGAAGCCGACGAAGTTGCAGAACAGATGATGAGAATGCTGGAGCCGATGACGTCTGAACAGGAAGAGAAAGTACGAACAAAGCCACTAGCCACACAGATGAGCCCGCTCATGCAACGCCACGCACAGCGGCCAGTTGAAGAAGGGGAGGGGAAAACGCTGCCGATCACGTCCCCTGCGCAACGTCAGATAGAGGATGAAGACTGGGAGGCTATACAAGCAGCACCACCACTATCTAACGGAATAGTTCAGCGCTTTTGCTCAGACTGTCAGATAGAAAACCAAGAGGAGCAGGAAAACGCTGCCGTAATGCTCCAACGCAAGTTTGCAGGCTACCAACTGCATGACGTTCATGATGAAGAACAGCAACAGGTGCAGGCGAAATTGAACGACTCTTCCACACCTTCTGTGACGGCGTCATTAGCATCTGATATCCACGCCTTAACTCATGGCGGCAGTCCATTGACGCAGGCTACACGAGATTTCTTCGAGCCCAGGTTTGGCGCGGACTTGAGCCAGGTGCGAGTACATACGGATGAACGTAGTACTAGCGCTGCAGAATCAATAAGCGCAAAAGCCTTCACTTTTGGTCAGAATATCGTATTTGGTAGGGGGCTGTACCAACCTAACACACAAGAGGGACAACATTTGCTGGCGCATGAATTGACCCACACCGTTCAGCAAGCTGGTGTCGGAGCCGCAGTGCAGTCCGATACTCGGAACAGCCAACCAAGTGATCCGCTGGAGCGGGAAGCAGAGGCGATAGTAGAACCATCTGGTCATGTGAGGCATTCAACTTCCTCCTCCGAACACCCGGCACCATCTCAGCCTACACTAAGAACCGGCCCTATGGTGCAAGGGGCATGGTATGATGTGTTTGTTGATGTCGGTGAAGCTGTTGGGGAAGGAGCAAAGTGGGCTGGCGGCAAAGTTGCATCTGGCGCAGAAGCTGCATGGGAAGGAGCAAAGTGGGCTGGCGGCAAGATAGGAGAAGAAGTGATGCGTATAGGTGGGGCAGCATGGGAATGTGCGAAAGCGGTCGGTCGCCCCATCGGCGATATACTGACTTTGAACGTTCCTTCGCTTCATGTCCTGCTAGGAATTCCCGAACCAGCGGAAGGCAGCCCAATTGGTACGTTGGACACGGTCATCGGAGTCATCCAGCATGCTTGCCTGAGGATGATGCCTGGATATTCACTCTTGGCTAGAGCTGTCGGAAAGCTACAAGGAATGTATTCCTTCTTGAAAGGCGCGTGGGAGATTGTGCAGAATCCGGAAGAAATCATCGAAGCTATCCGAGAGTCTTTGGGTGGAATGGTTGCTCAGATTCCTGAGCAGGCTCGAGCGTTAGCCCGAAATGCTATCACCTTCAGTGATCCATCTAATGAACATCTAGAAGGGATTTGGCGTCACCTTGAGCCAAAACTGGATTACCTGGCCAGCAATTGGTGGGATGTGCTTAAGGAAACTGGTAGGGAACTCATTAATCCATGGCCTGGCGTCGGGCGAGACCTCGGTGAGATTTGGGATCACATCAAGGGAGGTGCCAATGACCTGTGGGACTTGAAAATCAGTGACGCAGCAGATCATTTACTTTTTGTCTGGCGAACTGCCAACAATGCGCTGGGACGGCTTTACGGTTGGTTCTTTGTCGCCTCAGTTTTGGTGGGAGCTATCCTTGGCGCAATCTTCGGTGGCGGCGTTGGTGCGATACCAGGAGCGGCTGCAGGGGCTGCATTCGCATATACTGCAGGCAAGTTTCTGCTTATCTCAATGATCGCGGCCGAGACGTTAAGCATCGGGAAAGCGGGCTACGATCTGGTATTCACAGAACAGACGGATAAAGAAAAAGAGGATGATTATGAGCAAATTTCGAATAGCGGTCTTGTCTTGGGCATCACTGGGGCTATGATTGTAATTGGAGTGATCGCAGCCAGGTTTGCCCGCGGTATCATAAATCGTGTCGCGGGTCGAGTCTGGAGGCGGCAAGGTAAGGGCTTGCCGGAATTGAAAGGGGCAACATTTAGTGCGGCGGAAAGATCAGTTATTAATGAGGCAAAACAGATACTGTCGTCTCCTGAGATGGCCCAAATCCGTGCAGCTCATGCAGCTGGAAAATCAGTTACTGTTAGGGTTCGCGGCAGGCTAATTCAATATGAGCCACAGCTTCCAGGATCTGGACTTAGCATGTTTGGCGAGAATGGCTTCCTTATAGGACCTGAAGCTTTTACAAAGTCAGCGGCTGAGCTTACAAAGACTGTTCTCCACGAACTCTATAGACTTTCAGCTAGTGAGTTAAGAGGAAGCGCATATCAAACTGCTGTAACTGCCGAGACGGAGGCTGCCTTCCAATTTACAGAGCGAGCTTACGAAGCAGTTTTTCGCTAAGGCACATTAACTTGCAAGTCTCCGAGCAAGTGCAGTTGGAACAATTGAATGAATTTGATGTTGTTAAAATCTTGTCTATAAAAATTTTAACCTTTCAGCCATTTGTTGATACTTTCATAGTTCTCTTAGGTTGTAGCAACAAAAATGATTTATTCTAGAGTCCAAAGAAGCAAGCTTCAAATTGTTATCAGAAGGTTCATCAGCCCTTCGCTATGAAATCGTTAGAAAAGAGGTTGAGTAGAATTGAAGGTCTTCAAGTCAGGCAAGGTAATTAACAAACTAAACGAACGATTGGATACAATAGAAAAGAAAATGAAGAAGAAGCACAAAAACAGAAGAAAATGACACCGGAAGAAAGGTATCAAATGCTCAAGGAAGCGTGGTATTTTCATGAATCCAGTTGGTACATGCGTCATGACAACGGCTATGAAGGATATGGTTGCAATGATGGCGTTTGTATGCCTGAGTGTGGATACTATCGCAAAGAAGGAAGAATAGAAGACGAAGAGGTAGTAAGCTGGTAAGAAAAAGGAAGAACAAATTCTTGATCATCCGCTGAAGATAACTGAATAAAAAGGCACATGTATCACTGAGAATATTTTTATCACTAACAATTCGTAGTTAGCGTCGGCCTATTCTTACCTGTCCTTCCTAGATACACTCGGAAAATACCTCCTATATCTCCAATACCTCCACTTCTGGCAGTTTGAGCGTGAATTTAGAGTCTTTAGGTGGAGATATCCTCAGAAAGTGGAGATAATACCTCCACTGCTGGCAGAGTATCTCCACCATTTCTGCCATCATTTTGTGCCTGTTTCTCGTCTGGTGGAGGTAGTGGAGGTAGTGGAGGTATACTTCGGATGATGGTTATTTTCCATGCAGCAATTTTTTGGGTCTTAATCATTTCGTCTTCGTAAGCATCTTTCAAGCAAGCCTAGAGGGTACTTGGATAGCGAGCTTTCAAACAAAAGAAGAAAAGCTGGCTGAAGGATAAACAAACAAAGTCATTATAAAATAAAAAAGAAACCCCTACTACATTATGAAAAGGCAATGCTTTTGTATTTGGGTGAGGCATAGTATTATTCCCTCACCTAATGTCATTTGCACTAGCCCATCAAAACAAGACGAATAAGTCAGGAGATGCCAAAACGTCGACTCCTACAAAGCATTATTCTTCTTCTACGCATCCTCATCATCACATTAACAATTTAAATGAGAATTCTGCCGATTATATTTTTCATCTACAGAGATCAATTGGCAACCAAGGAGTACAGAGGCTTATGCGTTCGAAGGGAGCAGAATTTGACTTCGCAAAGATTGGTATTATTCAACCGAAATTGAAGGTCAGTCAACCGGGTGACGTATATGAACAAGAAGCCGACAGAGTTGCAGAACAGGTAATGAGAATGTCAGTTACTAATCCTATTACCTCGACAGTGCCAAATAAGGATGAACTAATGGGACGTAAATGTTCAGCATGTGAAATGAAAGAAGATGAGGAAACGAAGAATCCGACCATTAGTAGAAAACGATCAAGCAATGCAAGTCTTGAAGTAGCAGACGAGGCTGCTACAAATGAAATCAGTAATATCCGTTCAAGTAGAGGTTCCTCTCTCGATGCCAACACTAGAGAATTCATGGAATCAAGGTTTGGATATGACTTTGGCAATGTAAGAATACACAGTGGAGAACGAGAGGCAAGGTCAGCGGAGTCGATGAATGCCTTGGCATATACAATTGGAAATGATGTTGTATTTAGACAAGGATACTACCAACCAAATACTTTGGAAGGAAGGAGGCTGCTGGCGCATGAGCTGACACATGTTGTACAACAGAAAGGCGTGGACATTCCAAACAATATTGATCGAAACGCAAACAGGTATGAACTGGGCAGCAGCGTGCCACTAAAACTGAATCAATCTAGCACAGGTGTACGGGTTTCTCAAACCACCACCCAGCCTCTCCTTCAGCAGGCCTGTGGTGTGACACAAATTGGCGCTCAACCTGGTTGTAAGCCCACTACCGGCGAGCCATTATCGATCGATCGGGTTCATTTTGCTCCCAACTGCGATACCTTCCTTACTGCAGATGATGAAGTCAAGGTCAAGGACTTTGCAGACTCGATGACTGAAAGCGATGAAGTAAACGTCCACGGGTTTGCAAGCATGGATGGGAACGCTGCATTCAATGAAGCCCTATCTTGCGCTCGAGCCGAACGTGTGACCGATATACTACTTAGCAATGGAATTGATCCGAGTAAAATCCATCTTTTTCAGCATGGTCGAACTCCCGGACCTCCCGCAGAGCGGCAGAGCGCAGTTCTTGAATCCACCTCAATAGAAAAGCGTTTGAGGTTACTGCTTACAGGGACCTCAAGCCCTGCAGTTCCGCAGCTAACTTCTGACATAAAACTCGTACCGAAGAGGGGCAATTGTGGTGAGATAGAATTCGTCATTCGTTGGCAGCTGTCGAGGAATTCCGATCCAATGAACGGAGGATTCATAATTCAGGATGTTAATTTTACCTGGAAGATGGAGGATTGTGGCGGCAAGGAATCCCCAGAATCGACTGGCAAGCGAAGTCCACTGAAGTACTTTGAAGCTTGGCGCGTGTTTCCAGGAGACACAAAAATCGATCCTGATGATGCACTATCCACTGATAATTTCGCTTGGACAGATTCCGGATGCACAAAGGGCAAAGTGACAATTGAAGCAACCGCGCAGTATCACGATGGCGTTCCGGAGACCACGATGCCTGCTCATATGACTCGTAATAACCCTGACACCTTTGCTAGTGAATTGAAATCAAGTAAAACCGATCCCGCTCTTGGAGGAAACGTATCCCGACCTGTAAAGCGCAACCTGCCGTTCAGCTGGAACTGCTGCCCCTGCCGCAAAAGCCTAACCGTTCTAGACGACGAAGAATTCAAGCCATAACCGGAATGGACTGGAGTTAAGTGATTGTCAATACCTATGAAAAAAGATACCTCTGTGATCAAAAAAATCTAGAGGATAATATGGCAAACCGAAGTGTACAGAAGAACGAGATTTTGCGATACATTAAGGACTTGACTGCGGCATGTTTCATGATGAAAGAATCCTGGATGGATCTATCGCGGGACGATTCCTATGAGAACTAGAGAAGGTTAGAAGCCTATAAACTTGTGATAAACTGTTGCATATCCTATTCATGTGATCTTAGAGATTTCATGAAAGATGCAGTCATTCCATTAGGCATCGAGGAAAATCAGTTGTAAATAAGAGCAAGGTAAGGCCTTTGTACTTGAATACGCTATATTGTTTCTCCGGCGAATGTCGTTTTCATTAGCCCATCAAAGCAAGACGGATAACTCAAAGGATAGTAGAATTAGCCTTGAAAATTGCAAATCGTTATCGAAAGCCCCACCATTCGACGAATTCGATATTGCATTTTCACCCTTTCCCCTTTGTTGTTCTTCTTGGCCATCTGACTTTTGAGAATATGACGATGATGATTGTTCCTCTTGAATGTCGATTAGAGGGTAGTAGATGTTTTGTTTGGCATTGATAGCAGATGTCTCCTGTTCGATATAGCCATGGTTTAGTAACTCATCAAGGAATGTCTTTTTCAACTTATCTACAGTTAGGGGCTTGGTATCTCTTGTAGAATTGTAGTAATCGTACAATGTCACTAGGTTTAACATAGCGAAAGTCAATGGTAAGCCTTTTCTTACATCTACATAGGAAAGCCTTTTGATAATAGTTTACGTTCTTATAAGCTTTCAATCTCATTGGCCGCATCACTCTTCTATCTTCTTGTATTTGATAATGACAGTCTTCGAAGGTGATTTTATGATATTTGCTTCAGTATTTCAGCTACCTCGCTTTGGAATTGTGGAATTCTAGCTATCTTAGATCTCATTCACATGTGCATTTAGTATTATGATAATAGCTTTATGTCAGTTACACGACACCTTTGCACCATATATTACAAGTCAGCAGCCGCTATGAATATTGAATAGATAGTAATGATTAGGATTAGGGCTAATCCCTGTGGTCTACGGTTTAACTTCTTACCATGCTCATTTCCTTACAACTGAAGAACAAAATATGACTGATAGGTGATTGCATAGGTCTGAAAATTAATAATTCATACTGCGTTTGACGCGTTAACCTTATCTAGTAGAGATCATTTCCTGTACATTCGGTCTAAATTGCCCAAGAAAACCTCCACTCGTTTGAAAACGCTTATGGTAAGGCCAGCTAATGCCTATAGTGTTTTAGATTCGACCCCTCGTGTTTTCTTGGATATTAATAAAGCAGGAAAAGATGACCTTGTTAAGACTCTAAAAATTTCGCCAAAAATTGCTCAGTCTATCATAAACTGGCGCAACAAGAAGCCAATTATTGACACCTCAGATCTGAGGCTCATTAAGGGAATCTCAGATAGGGTTTTTAAAACTATACATGCTAACTATATTACAGCAGGCGACTCTTCCCTACGCATAGTTGATGTTTCAATTGAGGATGGCTATGTTTATAGCGATAAGCCGTTCAAGCTTAGGATCCAATTCTTGAATGGCTCGGAATCTCCTGTGGCTTTTGTTGTGGTGCGAGCGGATTGGATGGGTGAACCTTTTGAAGTAGAACAATTAGTTGAAGATTCAACAAGCGGTATCGCATTAATTGAATTTGACTCAGAAAGAACATTTCCAGTAGGTCAAGCAGAATTTAACATTGCCATTTATAGAGAGGATGGAGCCAGAGCAGATTTTCGCAGAACCGTTTTTGTCCTACCATCTAATCCTCTTTCACTTTCTCTATCCCCTGCGGGAGCAACGGTAACGGGAACTTGGAGTGCAAGAGGAGCCTACCAAAGATCATCTGATACCTTCTTGACGGAATGTGAAGTTACTATCGCTAATGGCGATTCGAACTCTGTGTCGATGGATCGAAGGACAGAATGGAAATTCTGGGACGGCGGTATCAATGGGACTCTGATAGAATCCGGCTTCTTTAACTGGCCAAGTAGCATAAATATTTCTGGGAACAGCATTTGGAAAGGAAGAGTATCATTCAGCTCACCTCCAGGGAGTGGAATCTATAACAGGTATCGCGCTAAAGAAGACATGACAATCGAAATGCTCATGAACGCAGGAGATGAGAGGAGAATTTCAGGCAGCTTGACATGCAGGGTCATGATAGAATATGGCGTAAATATTATCAAGGTAGGGAATTTTGGTTCACAGGAAGGCCTGGATCTATATGATGCAGTAGATATCACCAGACAGATCTATGAAAGAAGAGATATCACTTTTAGCGGAGTACGACGATGGATAATTGACGATACGCGTGCGGGAGGGTTTACAATATTGAATGATGATCCCGAATTTCGTGATCTACTTAGAGGTTGGTCCGTACCTAACGACAATATTGATGTATATGTTAGTCATGATTTTGATTGGAGCACTTTCAATGGTATGGCAGGAGATATTCCTGGTCCTTCTTCCAAAGGTGGCGACAAGGATGGAGTTGCTGTCGAAAAGACAGGATATACTAGCGCCTTAGGAACGAGGCGGCTTAACACGGATGTACTGAGCAAGTTAATAGGACATGAGTTAGGACATTATCTTGGTCTTGAGCATGTTAGTGATGCTAACAATCTTATGCTGCGAAATACTGGGGTTAGGGGCCCTGTCATGACTTATGATCAATATCAAATAATGCTACCTCATGGATACATCAGAGTAAGCTAGGTGAAAAGTGCTTGAAAGAATCAAAGTCGGACTTCAATAATAACGAACCTCAACCCAATATAAGGGGCGGTCCTAGAAGACCGTCAATTAAAGTTGACGACATCGAGAGATTCCGGGCGATTAGGCGTCGTATAGAATTAGACAAGATGCTGATGGAAAATAACTGTGCTGTTCAACCCGGGCCTACTATCGAGCTTGCAAATGAAGATTTGCCCATTCTTGTACAAACTGCTCTTGAGAAAGGAGAGAATGCAAACCCTTTGCTCAGAAAACAGGCGATTAGATATTTAAGACAATTTAAATCAATTGAAGCCCTAGAGCAGCTTTTAAGAATCTTTTTGAGTACATCTGAAGACGAATCAATTCGAGGGCAAGCACTCATATCAATAGCACATCTCTCACCAACAGTAGCAACCTTCGCATTGCAGTCTCATTTGATAAAGGAACCCTTGTCTCTTAGACAATATGCACCAATTGCACTTAGCAAAATTGGTGAAAATGACTCTCTCCTTATGCTTGAGGATTTGAAGAAAATAAGAAAGGATAAGATAGCTCAAAATGAAATAAGACGATTGACCCAATCTATAAAGTCCAAAATTGGAGTCCATGGTTCCAAGGCAAAGCGCAAGCGCCTGGCAAGACCATTGCTTCCCAAACCTGACCAGTCTACTACAGTTTCAAGAAAATCAAGAAATTGAAACTTGTACTTAGTATAGAACTTTATGCCTGCAGGCATTACATATTGTGCTTACCTTAGTCGCATAGCTATAAGTTACAAGTGAAAGTATTTAGATTCAGTAGGTGTAACATGGTATCTTTTTCGTCGCATTTTCGTCGCTTATTAGAAGCAACATCGTCAACTTTCCTTAGATAATCATATGAGTCTTGCTTCTTCTTGTTTCTGCTCATGAAGCTGCTCCTGCTGCTCCCACTTCTTTTTCAGAGAGTATGTGGTAGGAGAACCTTGTAGGAACCTGTCTCGATTCTCTGGCTTCATATCTTCTTTGTAATATTCCTGCTCGAATAGCTGATCATGATAAAAGTCATGAGGGCCGTGGTTATGGTTGGGAAATGCTTCTTTGTCTATTTGCAGAGAAGTGTCGTATGTTATCCACTCTATGATCGCGTCTGATGTGGATTGTAGATAAAACCCTTAAACTCGCCTTTGTGCTGCAACTCGAGGACATGTTTGTACCAGTCTATTTCCTCTTGAGTAGGATAGTCTCTGGGAAAGTAGTAACAATGAACCTCGTCCCTTCTACAGTCCCACCAATAATGCCGACGTTCTCGATCCATCATCTCTTTCTTTCTTTCTTCCCTTACTTTCGGTTCTTGCCAGCTTCAGACGATGGGCTCTACTTCTCTATCATCTTCTTCTTGTGATGCCCTTAACTTATTGTTCATTCGTAGCAGCCGCTGCTGCTCTTCGTCGTCTTGGTCTACAGCTTCAAAAGCCGATTCTACTAGGTACTTGTTAGTGGTCACAAACTCTATGATTTCCTTAGCAGTATCCTTTGCTAACCGGAGAGCGTCAGCTTCAAGCTTGTCACTCCCTTTTTCTTTAGCTCTAGCGGCCATTGCCCAAGCTGAGTCACTTACTGCGGTTAATCGAGCTATATTCTTCAGTACTTCATTAGGTAGGGTATCAACAAAGTAATTCTTCAAGATTTCATGTGAATGACTCCGGATGTAAGCATAGTATCGCTGTACGGTCTTTGGACTGGCAGCTTTTCTGCTGTTTGGTCTATTGTGAGACCTTGTGATAAGAGCTTTACAACCTGAGAGCGGCGCCAATCTAGGAGGTCGTCAGTTGTCCTTTGTCTTTTAGTCAGGGACGATGATGATGTTGCAGCACCAGAACTAGAAGACAGTATAGTGCTCAAATTAGGCAATCAGCTCATGCTTATTGTTTGGAGTGGAGTACAAATTAGGACTTATCAGGCTTATATTGGACATCTCAGCCCTTTAGCTTTTTCTATAGGTGTAAAGCGATGAACAGCTATTATGTGATTCTATTATGCGAAGTTCATTGAATATAACTTGGAGCATCCTTTGCTAGACACACCGAAAGTATCTCCACCATCTCCACCATCTCCACTTTCGCTACTTTGAGCGTGGTTTTGGGGTCTTTAGGTGGAGATACTTATGCGGTGGTGGAGATAGTATCTCGACCTTCTGATTGTATCTCTACCATGTTACCTTGATTTTGGGCTCATTTTTCATTAGGTGGAGATGGTGGAGATACTCTTCGGATGATGTTGGCTGTTATCGATGTAAAAAAATATTTTTTAGTCTTACCCTTTTCACTTTTTATCGGGAACTTCAAGTGTGCCTAGAGGTATCGGAGGGAAAAGCATTTGAACGATAGAAGAAAGCTGGCTGAAGGATAAACAAACAAAGTCATTATAAAATAAAAAAGAAACTCCTTCGCAATATGAAAAGACAACACTTTTGTACTTGGGTGCGGAATAACATCCTCTCTCCTAGATGTCATTTGCATTAGCCCATCAAAACAAGACGAATAAGACAGGGGATGCCAAAACATCGACTCCTGCTACGCATACCTCTACAACTCATCATCATCTTGACATTAACAATTTGAATAAGGATGATTCACCAGATTCTATTCTTTATCTACAGCGAGCAATTGGCAATCAGGCTATTCTGAGGATGATGCGCTCTAGTACAGGATTTGATTTTGGAAAAATTGGAATACAACCAAAATTGAAGATAAGCCAGCCAGGAGATGAATATGAGCAAGAAGCTGATAGAGTAGCAGAACAGGTAATGAGAATGCCAATGCATGAATCAGCTGACCCCGCGGAGAACAATATAGGAGAAGGGCACGTTAACCGTAAATGTGCAGCTTGTGAATTGAAAGAAGATGAGGAAAGGAAGAACAATCTGACCATTAGTAGAAAACGATCAAACAATGCAAGTCTTGAAGGAGCATACGAATCTACTGCAAATGAAATCAGCAATATCCGTTCAAGTAGAGGTTCCTCGCTCGATACAAACTCTAGAGAGTTCATGGAACCAAGATTTGGTTATGACTTCAGCAATGTGAAAATACATACGGATGATGTGGCAGCAAGGTCTGCTCAGAAAGTAAATGCTCTTGCCTATACAATTGGAAATGACATTGTATTTGGAAAGGGACAGTATAAACCAAATACTTTGGACGGGAAAACGTTATTGGCACATGAACTGACGCATGTAGTACAGCATCAAGGCTCTAAAGATGGCGCATATGTTTTGAGCCGAGAGACTGCCCAAGAGGTAAAGGAGCGGTACACAGACTGGGGAGGCTTGAATCTGCAAGAGGAAAACCTAGCATCATATCTAGTTCAACGTTGTCGAGCAGGTGATTACCAGCTTGTTATCGATGTTATCAATATTTTATCTTCAAGTGATCGAGATGATGTGGCTGATGAAATGATGACACAATTCTCCACATGCGAGCTGATTCGCATGGCTCGAATTCCTAATGCCGTCTCCATGTTGAGAACAATGAGAAATGAAATTGGGGATTGGTGGGGATGGACAACAAGTGGAGAGGAGAGGTATGCTCATTTGCTTGGAGCAATCCTCAATGAGCCAGGAGAACGGAATGCCTGGAATCGTAAAACGATTGAAAATATCAAAGGAACTGCAGGAAGCGATCTAGAAGCTTTGGCTAGGCTTTTTGAGGATAAAGAGATCATCGATGATGGTTCTGTTTCAAGTCGTTTGCAGGAAATTTTGAATTCAACAGAGCATCTGATCGTACCAGGCCTTCAGACAGGAATCTCGTTTGAAGATACAGGCTTTGCAGGCGATCAGACTCCTGGAGGTGCTGGTTTCCGCGATCCACATCCATCTAGCCGCAACCAGGTCGGTCATTTCCTAACTGCTACGGGTTTACAATTTGCACCGAATGTTGTTTCTCGTCAGATACCCATTTTCGGATCGATACGTCACATGATCAATGCTCCTCAAAGTATGAGCGATCGTGAAGTCGCACTGCGTTTGACAATCGGCCACGAAAAAGCACCAGACCCTAGCGGCGGTGTAGACATTCTCATCAACATCGTTATATCAGGTGTAATTGAAAATTTTCTGCCCGGACCCGAAGGAGAAACTGAAGAAAAACGCGATGAACGAGTTGCAAGAGCAATTGAAGCAGAGACAAGACGGCAGATTGCAGAAGTAATTGCTGCATTCAGAACGCAATTTCAGTCCGTTACGGATGCCGATATTGCAGCTTGGAACGAAGCACTCGCAGCTCTGGGATCAGAAGAAAAATTGAATATGAGTGCAGCCGAGGGCCCTCTCCAGAGGATCCCAATTAATTATTCCAATCGTGGCAATAGTATTCAAGACCTGCGACTGAGTTTAGTTGGTTGGCGCTTAGGACAAATGATTGCTAGTGGAGAGTTTTCTACTGGTGCCGATGTTGCCCATTGGATTAGAATTAACTTGGGTAGAGCTTCCTCCATCTAAATTAAAGTCGATCGCTATTGTGTAATAGTTAGAACTTTTCTGTGATTTAATCTTGCCGATCGTTTCATTCAGCATACTCTCCCAATTATCTTGTGCATGTATGTCTGTATTAATTATATGTCACTATGATATCGTTTCTTCCTCCTCTCAGCACTGTCGCGAAGATTCTCCGATATAAGCCTCCCAAGCATGGCTGATTCAATTAGAGTCCCTTAGTTTCTTGCAAAATTATTTGAGGAGAACTCATAATAATTTTTCATCTACTAGAGATGGTGGAGGTAGTGGAGATGTTCTTCGTATGATGGTTGGTTGTTTTCCGTGCAAGTATTTTTTGCCAGGTCTTGGTCATTTTGGCGTTTGATGCAGAGTATCTCTGGTTTGATGAGATTAGAATTCACTCAAGCTTTAGCCCGATCATCAATGTATATTTCATGATCAAAATTTTGTTTTGGAGATTTATGGGAAATATACACATGATAAAAGATTCATCAATACTATGTAGAACAAGGCGCTGTTCTTACAGCTAGAAATGATAATAACTGTAGGTATTGGATCGTTTAAAGAAAATATAGGAATCTACAATTTTGTGACCTCTACCTTGATTGCTAACTGGCATAACCCGTATATTCATAGTATGGTCATACACGATCATAAATGGCGCAGTACTGCTTGAAAATGCATGGGAGCGCGCAATAATAACTTGACAAATCAAAGAGAATCCTCTATGATTGGTTTTAATGTTCTTTTTACGATTTTTATTGCTATGGCATTTTTGAGCATATCCTCGCCCCCCATTGCCGTTGGACCTTCAAATATTATTGGAACCACCATTAATACTATGTCAATACCTGTAGCATATGCTCAACCATCCGAAGATAACAATATTAATAATAATGCGATTACTGCAGGGTTAGGCGAGCCATTTCAACTTCGAATAAACCAGACTGCGATTATAATGCCAGATAATATGAGTATAACACTCTTAGATGTGCCAGAGGATTCAAGATGTCCTGCCTTTGTTGTATGTGTGTGGCCAGGACAGGTTACAGTATCTCTTAACGTGACAGAATCATCATTTCCTAACTTTTCTAGAATCGTGAATTTAACTCTAGGACCTTCTTCCTCTCCTTCAAACTCATCATCAGCTAATGTAGATAGCCATATTGTAGAGTTGCTACAAGTCGAACCTCATCCAATGAGAGATGAACAAATTCCAAAAAGCGATTATAGGGCAACCCTTATAGCATCACCGCTAAGACCTATCCCGACAGGCGAATGGGATATCGTGTCTAACGGACTCCATGGAACGCTAAACATAACATCTATTGATAGAGAAGGTCATCTGTCTGGAACCATCTTGCTGTATCCGTTTGATACTCCACCAAATGAAATCACTGGATACGTTGATGGTGATTCAGGAAAGGCGACATTTGTAAGGATAATAGGTCCTGGTCCAGCAGATATTGAAGTATATACCGGCTATGTATTTACCAATATCATTGCAGATTGTTTGATTGGTACAGGACCTGGCAGTTGTTATGATTACGCTAGGATGGCTGGAACCTTTGAATCATTTTACGAGACTGGCGATAATAATTCTACGCTAATCGGCACTTTTGGAGATCCAAAAAGAAATACATTTGGATGGTTTGCATCCCATGTACCGCAGCCATGTCCAGCATGTCCTAGCTGATTCAATGAAAAGCTAGAATTTTTTTAACAACCTATTTTCTGTTGCGGCTGCCAATCAATCCAAAACTGTTTGATACGAAATTCTATCAGTGCTACCGCCATCCGCCATCTTGAGGTAATCGGAGAATATCTCCACTACCTCCACCACAATCAAACATGAGCACAAATGATGGCAGAAATGGTGGAGATACTTCTGCAGACGGTGGAGACATTACCTCCACCAGTGACAAAATACCTCCGACACCTCCACTACCTCCACCTTTGTTATTTTGAGCGTGAATTTGGAGTCTTTTGGCGGAGATACTTGTTTAGCAGTGGAGGTAATAGCTCCACTTTGATGGAATATCTCCACCACTTTTACCGTCATTTTGAACATCTCTTTGTATTTTGCAGATGCCAATAACATCAAAAATCCTACTTTCAGTTAACATATTACATGATTACTACTAGGTAAAAGTGTACTTTTAGCTACTCCTGCGACTATATCCCTTTTGCGAGCGAATGCAAATTCATTGCTTCATTTGTTATCAATTGCCTTTCTTTGGAGGAAATCTGAAAGAGCATCCATTGTAAAGGATCCAATTTCACTGATCCCGGTTGATTCTCCTGCTCCTGTTTCCACTAGACATGACATTTTAGTCATGCCCTGTTATTTTATCTACTTTGATCTCTCTTCTTCCTGCTAGTTCTCTCTCTAGAAAATCGTGGATTTTCAAATTTGGGCAGGATTACAGCGCAGTAAAAAACCATTCACCAACGTTATATCCGAGAGGTCAGGAGGGATATAAAGAACCTTTTATTGGTTCCACAGTTATTCCGTTCCAAGAAATTGTCAATTTAACATTACGCATTATAGAATCCAGTCCTTTAACTAGAGGTCTCAATTTTACCGATCGCTCAAACTTCATAGCTTTTTTGATTGCTTCTTTCTTATCTCCCATCACAATAAGATCTAATATAGGAGGTAAGTTCTCCATGAGTAAATCTGTATTTCTTAATGCCTTCCCTCGAAGAATAATTTTAATAGATCCTTTACGAGGTCTCCGTGAGCTTGTCAAAACAAGCGCAGGTCTCTCTTTTATACCCAGGCTTTCCATCAATTTGATATATGTCTGTACGCCGACGTTCCATGAGGCCACGTAGATAACATTCCCTGTTTTCTCACCGAATTCCTCCAATCGAGACACGAGTCGAGTTTCATATTCTATGTCTGTTCCAGAAGGAATATAGAAACAATAAGCATCATAACCAGATGGCGCGCTACCGATATTCAGTCCCCAGTCTTCCAAGAGTTTTCAGAATATATTCAATAGCGATTCATTTATTTTTACCATTCGAACAGCAATGACAAAGAATTTTTATGAGCTACTATGCATTCTAAACCGCAAAGGAAAAGAGATTGGTATTTTCACGAATCTATCTAGTAATGCGTCATGATAACGGCTATGCTGGACATGGTTGCAATCAATTCACTGGATGCATAGCCGAGTGCAGATACTATCCCCAAGAAGGGAGGATAGAAGACGAAGAGGTATTGAACTGGTATGAAAACAAAAGAACAAATTCTTGATTAACTGCTGGGGAAGATATAGAGGATATCAAGGCGTATGATGCTACTAAAAATAATTATTGCTTATGATTCAATTTTAGCGTCAGCCTGCTTAATGCTATCCTTACTATATACGTCGAAAGTATCTCCACCATCTCCACTACCTCCACTTTTGCCAGTTTGAGCGTGAATTTGGAGTGTTATGGTGCAAATACTTGCTTGGTAGTGGAGATATAATAAGGTCCTTCTAAAATAACATTGACTCTCCACCACCTATATGCATATATTTATCCAAATTCTGAAAGTAGAAGCTTGATCGATAATTTCTTTAATTTTATCTATGTGCATAGGAGAGGGAGAGATATCAGGACCGCAACCTGTATAGTAATGACTGCAGTGAGCATTACAAAAACGAGTAGGCTCAAGTACTAGAGTCTTAAAGTGTGTGAATAATTATTTGCTTCCATAGCAATCACTGATAATCATCAAACTAACGATGAGGACTGGATCTGCTTAAATTCGTGAACATCAATATAACAAAGCTGGAGGTAATATACTCGTGCATGAGTATACCATAAGACCTACTTTTGTTAAAAAACAACCTTCAACAGATTATATAGCAATACTTCACCCGTCAGACATGAAAAAACTTAAGGTTATTAATAATGCTTACATTAATCTAAAAAAGACTGTCTCTAACGGAAAAGAAACAAAAGAGCTACAAATTTTAGCTCAGGTTATAAGTAGCGAACACAAATTGTCTAAAATGACTTCTTCAGACCCTAATGCTTTGAAGCCTGGAGAAGTAGGAGTAGATCAGACCCTTCGCGAGTCTCTGGGACTAGTGGTTGGCGAGAAAGTTATCCTTTCTAAAACAAATAGAAAGTATGGCCTTATTGATAAATTACTTACTCGACTTGACTATCAGAAAGCTATTGTTAGAGTTCAGGCTAATGCTCCTTACATGGAGCATAAAATACCTGTAGTTTGTTTATGTGAAGAGATTGTAAGCTCGATAGGGGTTAATTATGGTGATAGAATTGTAGTGGAATCAAACAGTAACAAAATCATAGCCAAATTTGCCAAACTGATTTCAAGCATGAAAGAGTTTCACGATTTTGTCTTAGATCTATCCGATGTCAACAAAGTGAAGACAAAATTGACAGAAGGATATTTTCTGGATCCTTCTGATTTTGGTATAAAATCACAACGACTTAAACAAGGTGAAATGACTCACCCAATCTTTATGGATGCAATCGCGATGAACTTACTTGGTGTCGAACGTCTGTATCCTGTCAAGATTAAGAAGTTTTTATGGTGGGAAGTTCAAAAGAAATTGAATAGTTTTGGAAGTGTAAGTCTAATTGCCTTTTCAGTAACCCTTTCTTTTCTGGTACAAGATCCCTCCTCAATAATTTTATGGATTTGGAGTATTACTCTTGGAGCATGGGGTGGTTGGAGCGTATTAACCTCTTCAACTTATAAGACATCAAGTGAATCTGATTGACTTGTAGAGTAGTATAATCAACTCTTCCGTGTCTATGTAGGGAATGAATTTGATGAAGCGCTATCATAGCCTAGAACTTCAAGCGCATAGCGTCCTTACCAAATACACTCGGAAAATACCTCCGACATCTCCACTACCTCCACTTTTGCAAATTTGAGCTTGTTTTGTAGGTTATTTCGGTGGAGGTATCTACTTGGCAGTGGAGGTAATACCTCCACCTTTTGAAGAAATATCTCCACCATCTTTTCACTCAATTTGAGTTCAATTTCTTATCAGGTGGAGATGATGGAGGTAGTGGAGATATTCCTAGTATGATGGATATTATCCATAGAAATGTCTTGAACCCTATCCGCAGAGATCTTCTAGTCAGCCGGAATGATTTGTAAGAAGTTCCAAATTTAGTTACAATCAGACAAGACGAAATGTAAGGTTTGCTCATAATGCCTTACTAACCATAAAGGTTGATCCAGGTCTCCAGCATGTGAGTTTGATTACGAACTAGTTGACATAAGGCCAAATCTTATATGGAAATGCATATCCGTGCTTCGCAGAGATGTTAGAACATTATTTACTCATATTAGACTCAGCCACAAGTCTTTAAATTGAAAAGATTTTTTAGGCAAAATGATAGTTAGAGAATTTCTGAATCCGGTGATTGTTAGTGTCTGCCACATAAACGTCATCATTAGAATCTATTGCTATACCCTTCGGATCATTCAATTGGCCGCTGTCTGATCCTTTGCTTCCCCATAATGTGATTAATCCTCCATGGTTGTTGAACTTCTGTATCCTATGATTGCCTGAATCCACTACATAGACATTATTAAAAGAGTCAAGAATTACCCCATGAGGATATCTAAATTCAGCAGCACGGGTTCCGGTCTTTCCCCACTGATGCTCAAGTCCACTATCAGGATTGAACTTATAAATAAAATGATCTCTGAAAAATTCACCCAGACCCCAGTTGTTATTTGCCATATACATATTACCATCCAAATCTATTGCAACAGAAACCGGAGTGAGGTATTTGTTATCTACTCCTTCGTCTTCCCCGAAAAAGCTAAAGAAGGGAGGGAAAACTTTTTTTAATATGTGTTTACCATGAGAGATTCCGATAGACGACCCATCAGAAAATACGAAATTTTTTAGGGGAGTACCCTCACAATCAAATTTCTTAATGCAAAAATTTCGCTCCTGACAAATATATAGAGAATCATTACCATCAACATATACCGAGGGGGGATAAATTAGGCTTTCCTCCCTAAATCCTACTCTACCCCATTCTGTAATATATTTTCCATTAGAGGTAAATTTTTGAATACGATTGTTATCTGTATCAGCTA
>WUUC01042696.1_pt1 | contig 19717 bp, 16 predicted proteins | sample 6278441 | NCBI WGS metagenome assembly WUUC01 (sample SAMN13675441, study PRJNA597444) | soil metagenome | isolation source: soil | place: USA: Washington | collected 2017-10
GCATCGTCCAGGACCATGCCACCCACCCGCTGCTGCGGCTCGACCTCCGCCAAGCGGTGCGCTGGCAGGAGTCCATTGGGCACGCGCTGGAGGGCGTGCTGTCGGTACTCGCGCGCCGGGAGGGAGTCAGCATCCCGGCGCGTCCCGCGCTCGAGGCGGTTGGGGAAGCCTGTCCCGCAGCGTCGATCCGCCCCTGATGGGCCGGATCGACGCGCTGCAGAAGGTCTTCAGAAGGCGAGCGCCGCAGGCTTCGGGAGGGTCGATACCGCCATGGTGCCGACATCACGGGAGCAGAAGCGCCCGATCGCCGACGATAGCGCGCCTGCCAGCAGCTCCTGACAAGCGCCATCAGCGAGCCGCGCCTCGTCGGCGGGGGAGGTGATGAACCCGGGGAGGGCGACGGCCGCCGGCATCCGAGTCTCGTGCAGGATGGTCCACGTCATGGGATGAACTCGACAGTCGGGCAACCAGCCTGCCGAGGTCATCGCGGTCTGGATGACTTCCGCCAGCCGATAGCCCGGCTCGGAGACGAACTGCGGCGTCCCGTAGTAATAGGAGCTTGCCCCCGATGCCACGGGGCTATCGAGCGCGTTCACGGCGATGCCGAGCACCAGCTCGATGCCTTGCTCGTTGGCCTGTCGGGCACGCAACGTGGCGGGCGGATTGCTGTGTGGACCGCGGGAGAGCAGCACATGCGCACCGAGCGCGTGCAGACGGGCTGCCAGCCGCGTCGCTACACGCCATGCAACCGTGGCCTCGGTTATCCCGCTTGGACCAATGTGTCCGGGGTCGTCCGCGCCACGCGCCGGGTCAATGAGCACACGCGCGCCCACGATGCCTCGCGATGCCAGCCGGCGTAGCGACTCCAGCTGGCGGGCGCGGATGCCGACCCCGGGCGACTGATGTGCGCGACGGAGCCGGCGTAACGACTCAACCGTGGAGGCGCCCACGAAACCGTCGACCTCGAGCCCGACATTGCGCTGGAAGTCCTCCACGGCGGCCTGCGTGAGGGGTCCGAAGATGCCGTCCTCGGTCCCGGCGTCGAAGCCCAACTGGTTCAAGCGGTGCTGGAGCTCCTTGACGTCATCGCCCCGCATCGGGACAGCAGACCGCCACAGGAGCCGGTCACCGAGGGTGTGTCCAGCCTCGACCAGGGCGCGCCACGTCTCCGGGCCAACGATGCCGTCGGCCGGCAGCCCGCGCACGCGCTGGAAGCGTCGGACGGCATCGAGTGTCGCGGCACCGAAGACCCCGTCCTGCGCCAGTGCCGGGATCAGCAGGGCGCAGAGGCGCCGTTGGACGTCCCTGACCTCCGGGCCCACGTCGCCGATGCGGATGACGCTTCGCATAAAGACGGAGTTTAGTGTCCCCTAGTGGAAGTCCCTCGGGCACCCAGGGCGGCCTGTCCCGGAGCACAAGGCGTGCGGAGCGCCGCGTACCAGCGGCCGGCGAGCGACCAGCAACGCGAGGATCCGGCATGCAGGCGCGGCCGAGTACGAAGCAACTTCCGATACGTTGCACTGAATGGCGAGCCCGCCGCCGGGCCGTAGCAGGATGCGCTGGGAGCCCCCCGGGACGCGGTTCGCCGCGGTACGCCCAGATGTAGTCGGCAAACCCGGACCTGGGCGCGGCCTTCGCCCTCGCTGCAAGGCTCAGGCGACGAACTCCTCGATGTCGGCGAGCAGCTGAGACTTGCCGCGGGTGCCGACGAGACGTTTCTTCTCGTCCCCCTGCGCGAACACCATCAGGGTTGGGATCGACATCACCCGGTACTTGCGCGCGGTCACAGGGTTGTCGTCGACGTTGAGCTTGACGACCTTGAGGGCCCCGGACTTTTCCCGCGCTATCTCCTCGACCACCGGACTTACCATGCGGCAAGGCCCGCACCATTCAGCCCAGAAGTCCACAAGCACCGGGGTGTCGGACTTCAACACCTCCGTCTCCCACTCCTGGTCACTGACGGCGATGGCCTCGCTCATGACGTCTTCCCCTTTCAGTGCTGCGCCTCGATGACCCTCGCCCTAGCAACAACTCGGCCAGCCTCGGTATTCCGGCGACGGGAGCGGCGAACCCCATGCTGGGCACACAAAAGAGGCGAGGGGCGCCGAAGCGCCCCTCGCACGCGGTTCGGATGACGGGGGGACAGCCGAACCGCGAATCCCTCGGCATCCGCGACTCGCCAAGCTCGTCGATGCCACCAGGCTTCCAAGAAGCGTACACCAGAATCGCCGTGGCGGACGGAAAGATCGGCGTCTCCCCTCATCTATCGTGTGCGTCGGTGCTAAGCCAGCGCTCGGCGTCCATGGCTGCCTTGCACCCCATTCCCGCCGCCGTGATCGCCTGGCGATAGGTGTGGTCGACGACGTCTCCGGCGGCGAAGACCCCCTCCACACTGGTCGCCGTGCGGGGCTCCGCGACGACGATGTAGCCATGCTCGTCGAGTTGAAGCTGACCAGCGAACAGTCTCGTGGCAGGGTCATGGCCGATCGCGAGGAACACGCCGTCGGTGGGGAACTCGCGCCGCTCCCCGGTTGTCCGGTCCCGGAGGACGACCCCGGAGACCGCCTCGTCGCCGAGCACCTCCATGACCTCGGCATTCCAGATGAAGTGAATCTTGTCGTTCTTGAACGCCCTCTCCTGCATGATCTTCGAGGCGCGAAGCTCACTGCGGCGGTGGACGACCGTGACCTTCGAGGCGTACTTCGATAGGAACACCGCCTCCTCCATCGCCGAGTCACCACCGCCGATGACGATTAGCTCCCGGTCGCGGAAGAAAAAGCCGTCGCAGGTGGCGCAACTGGACACACCGCGGCCGATGAGGCGCTGCTCGTTCGGCAGGCCCAGCCAGCGCGCCGTCGCGCCGGTGGCAAGGATTACCGTGCGCGCCCGGTGGATTTCGTTACCGACTGTGACTGCGAAGGGCGATCCCCCTGAGAAGTCCACGGCATCGACGTCCTCCGTCACGAGTTCGGCGCCGAAGCGTTCGGCCTGCTTACGCATGTCGTTCATGAGCTCGGGACCCATGCGCCCCTCGGGGAAGCCGGGGAAGTTCTCGACCTCGGTGGTGAGCATGAGCTGACCCCCGGCGCCGCGCCCCTCGAACACGAGAGGTCGGAGGTCGGCGCGCGCCGCGTAGAGGGCGGCGGTCAGTCCGGCCGGGCCGGACCCGATGACGATGACGTCCCGGAGGTCGTCTGGCATGGTTGTCCCTTGGTCCATGGTGCTGCTGTGGCAACGACGACTCGTGACCGCGCTATTCCTTCGACTCGAGGGGGACGACCTCGCGAAGCTGACAGGTCGCTGGGTCGACGACCCGCACCTCGACGCGGCTCAGCGTCTCGGCATCCGGAGCGGCGGTCACGAGCACGTAGGCCACGCCCGGGACGCCGCGGTAGATCACCGGCTCGGCGACGACTGGGACGCTGTCCGCACCGGTCGCGGCGGCGACGGTGGCGAGGCAAGACAGGGAGGCAGGTAACTCGGAGGCCGCGATGCGCTCGCGGGCCTGCGCGGCGGCTGTCCCGGCGGCAGCCCGGGGTTGCCCAAGGAGCGTGGTGGCCGTGGGAAGCCCCTCGTAGCGGTTCCGAAGCGCCGCCTCATCCGCCAGGACAGGCTGCTTTCCTCCTCGGGCGCGCGGCGGTTCCGGTCCAAGGCCATCCCCAAGACCGTCGATGGTGGCATCTCTACGATCTGCCTCCTGCGCGGCCTCGCCCTGGAGCATGCGCTCACTCTGCCTGGACTCCTCAGCGGGCGCCGCGGCGTCCTCGACGGCTTGTTCGCCGCCACCGGACGTCTGCAGGCCCTCGAGGACGCTCCCCCCCACGACCGCCGCCGCGGCGACCGCAGCGGCTACCAGGCCCACGATCGTCCATCCACGCCGACCACGCCGCGCGGGGGCCGTCGGCAGGGGTCGTACAGCGCCCGCTGCCGTTACGGCCGTCCCGGCACGGACGTGATCCAGGCGGGCCCACAGGCGCTGTTCGTAGCCGGCCGGCGGCTCCACCAGATCGAGTCCGCGCAGCGCGACCAGCGCGTCGTGCATGACGAGGAGACGGCCCCGCAGCTCCGGGTCGGCGTAGACGCGATCCTCCAGCCGCCGTGCTTCGGCATCGGGCAGCTCGCCGTCGAGGTAGGCGGACAGGAGTTCGTCGTCGGTGACGGGGTCGCTGTTGGTCATGGTTCCGTACTTGGAGGTCTCGGATGCCGCAATGGTTCCCCGGAAGACCCCGGTTTGTCACGCAAGTGCGCGAGGGATGCGGCCAACCGGGCGTGGGCACGGTGGATCCGTGACTTCACCGTGCCGATGGGCATATCGAGGAACTTCGCGATCTCGGCGTAGGGCAGGCCCTGGACATCGTGGAGGGCGACCACCAGCCGCTGCTCCGGGTCAAGCGTCGCCATCGCCTCACGCAGCTCCAGTCCCAGCTCGCGGTTGGCGAGGAGATCGTCGGCGACGACCTGGTCGGCAAGCCCGCCTGCGTCGATGCCGCTGCTGCGCGGGCGGCGGGCACGCCGACGCGCGAGGTCGTGGCAGGTGTTCACCGTGACGCGGTGTAGCCAGGTAGAGAAGCCTGCGTGCCCGCGGAACGTCTCGGCCCTGCGGAGGAGGGCCACGAATGTGTCCTGGGCGGCGTCCTCGGCGTCGCTGGCATTGCCGAAGTAGCGGAAGCACACGGCGTACACCCTGCCGGCGTAGCGTCCCACGAGGATGTCGAACGCCCGTCCGTCCCCGGCGACGTACGCCGCGACGAGTTGTTCGTCACTCTGCTCGTTACCGTCCAAAGCACCGTCCAAAGCACCGTCCAAGGCGCCGCCCACGGACCGTCGGTCAGGTCTCGACCCAGACGAGATTCACGCCGGCCCACCGGTCACGGTCACCTCCGAGAAGGCGGCGCGGTGCCGGCCCTCGATCGGCTGCAGGTTTCCGGTGACCCAGATGAGCAGGTAGCGAGCCGTCTGCGGCTCGTCGAAGCGGAGGTCGTCGCGGCCGCCGGCGGCCGCCACGGCAGCGACTCGTCGCCATCCCTCCGGGATTGCGGTGGGCGCATCCGCGACCCGCAGCTCGTAGCTGATACCCGGTGTCGTGGTGACGACCTCGACGCGCTCGAGGGTGTGGCGTGCCCCCAGATCGACCCAGAAGCCAACCCCGGACTTGAGGTTTCCGAAAGATGGACTGGCGTAGCCTTCGGTCCGCCAGCTCGTTTGCGGGTCACCGTCGAAGGCGTTCGCCACCGCGGCCTGGTTCTCCGTTCCCTGGCCCTGTGGGTCGAAGGACTGCCCACTGATCGCCGCGATCCGCTGCGCCGACCGTGTCTGCCCGCCGTCGCGGGCAGCGATGATCGGGAAACCGCCTTCGGTGCGCAGGATGCCAGTGGCGAGCCCCACGCCGACGAGCGCGCCGGCGAGCAGCAGGAGGACGAGCACCGGCGCAAGCCAGCGGCCCTCCTCCCGCAGGAATGACCACGACCGGCGTCGTTGGCGGCGTCGGGGCGTTCCCACCGCGGCGCCGGCGCGGGTCAAGACCTCGCCGGAGGGGTCGGTGCGCTCGTCGAGGTCCTCGTCGAGTAGGGGATGGAGTGGTGGGACCAGCGCCACGGTGAGTCCGACATCGGCGACTGCGAAGAGCGACAGTGCGTCCGCGAGATGCCCCGCGCTGGGGAACCGGTCTTCCGGCCGCCGTGCCATCGCCCGCATGACGATCTCGTCGAGGCTGTGCGGCACGTCGGTACGCACCGTCCGCAAGGGCGTCGGTTCCCGCTCGAGACGGAGGGCGGCCGTGGCGACGGCGGAGTCGCCCTTGAACGGTTGCCGGCCGCTGAGGGCCTCGTACAGGACGCAGCCAAGCGCGTACTGGTCAGCCTTGCCGCTGAGCGGCTGGGCGAGGATTTGCTCTGGCGCGACATAGGCCGCGGTCCCCAGCACCATGCCGGTCTTCGTGAGGTCGTCGGCCTCCTCGGCCTTGGCGATTCCGAAATCGGCAACCTTTACAGCACCGTCGTCGCCGATGAGGATGTTCGCCGGCTTCACGTCGCGGTGCACCAGGCCCCGCTCGTGCGCGTAGTGCAGCGCTCGGGCGACGCGCTCGCCGATGGTCGCCGTCTGTCCGATGCTCAAGTGTCCGTCCCTGGCGATGACCTGTTTGAGGGTCGTGCCTTCCAGGAACTCCATGACGAGGTAGACGCGGTCGTCGTCCCTGCCGGTGTCGTAGAGGCCGATGACGTTGGGGTGCGTGAGCTTTGCCGCGGCGATCGCCTCGCGCCGGAAGCGCTCCCGGAAGGCGGCATCGGCGGCGAGGTGGTCGTGGAGGAGCTTGACGGCGACGATGCGGGCCAGTACCTCGTCGCGGGCGCGCCAGACTGTCGCCATGCCGCCGCTGGCGATCAGGTCGAGCAACCGGTACCGGCCGCCAAGCAGCGGGTTGGCTGCCTGTGCTGGGCGAGCATCCTCGGGCGCAGGCGTTGAGACCTGTCCCCCGGCGAGGGTCTCGGTCTGGTCGACTGGTTCGGTCATGAGCTGCGTGCCTGTCCGCGGCGACCCCCAGGCGGTGGCGGGGCCCGTCCGACGATGGCGAGTCGCCGCGTCCCGCGGGCAACTCCTGGGAGGCGACGCTCTGGCCCAGTCGAGTCTAAACCGAGTCCTCCAAGGGGCTCGGATCTGGCGGCGCCGGCGGTGCGCCAGCGCCAGCGCCCGGCCGTCTCACCGGCGCAGGAGCCGCGCACGGACCAGCGCGGCCGCGCCGGTGAGCTCGCGGAGCCCGAACGCGCGTGCGACCACGAGGTAGACCGCCGCGCCGACGATCACCGGGATGGCGACCTGGGCTGCGCGACCCAGGAGCGCCGCGTCGCCGAGCAGGGCGACGAGCGCCTCACGGGCCCCCGCCACGACCACGCCCATGACGGCGGCCGCCGCCACGACGCGCGTGAGACTGTGAGCGGTGAGACGGCCCTCGAGTCCACCGAGGCGGCGACGGAGCCGGGTCGCGAACAGCATTGCCCCCAGCGAGTACGCCAGGGCGTGACCTAGCGCCAGCCCAGCGATCTTCCAGCCTGGGGGCAGCATGAGGAACAGCGCTACGTCGGCGGCGATGTTAAAGGCCACCGCGGCGACGTTCACGAGTAGCGGCGTGCGCGTGTCCTGGAGGGCGTAGTTCGCGCGGAGGAACAGCTGGAAGAGGCTAAAGCTCGGGAGTCCCAGAACGAACGCGAGCAGGACCCGTGCGACGAGCCGCGTCGAGGCGGGGCTCAGCACCCCGTACTCGAGCAGCAGGTGGACGATCGGCTGGGCGAGCACGCCCAGGCCAACCGCCGCCGGCACGATCAGCAACGCGGTCGCGCGCACGCCGCGGCCAACGTGCGCGCGGAAGGCGTCGCGGTCTGCGGAGGAGGCCGCCGCGGCCATCGCCGGCACCAGCGCCGTCATGACGGACACCGCGTAGACGGCATGAGGCAGCTGGAAGAACGTGAAGGCCACGACGTAAGCGGTGTACCCGCCGACGATCCCGCCGGTCAGCACGATGACGACGAGGTATCCGGCCTGGTTCACGACGACGTACAGGACTGCCCAACCGCCGAGCCGCAGGATCCGGCGAATCATCGGGTTCCGCCAGTCGAACGATGGCCTCCAGCGCCAACCCTGCCGCCTCGCGACCGGCCACAGGGGAACGGTCATCGCGACGATTCCCGCGGTGGTGCCGACGCCGAGCAGCCACAGCTGGGCGGCGGAGAGGTCTCGAAGATCTTCCAGCGCGGTGAACCGGACCGATGCGCCGAAGGCGAGGAGCACGGCCGTGACCACGAGGTTGTTCAGCACCGGTGCGAACATCGGCGCCGCGAATCGTCGATGCGCGTTGAGGTACGCCGTCCACACGGTCGTCAGTCCGTAGAAGACAACCTGGGGCAGGAACAGCCGTAGGAACAGCGTGACGACCTGTCGCAGCGCCGCCACCTCCACGGGAGTGCCGTCGACTCGCAGCGTCAACAACACCGCCAGCGCCGGCGCCGCGAGGATCGCCAGCATGCAGACGATCCCGAGAATGCACAGCGTGAGCGTGGTGACGGTGTTGACGAGCAGCTGGTGCTCTGTGTGGCGCGTCCCATCGCTCCCCGCGCGGTCACGCTGTAGCGTCTCCACGAACACGGGCACCAAGACACTCGAGAGCACTCCGCCGAGCACGAGCTCGTAGATGATGTTCGGGGTGACGTTCGCCCGGTTGTACGCGTCGGCGAGCGGGCCCTCGGTGATGCCCGCGGCCACCGCCAGAGCGAAGAGGCGCAGGAAGCCGGTCAGCCGCGAGAGCACCGTGCCGGCGGCCATCACGAGGGTAGGGCGCGCCAGCGCCACAGGCTCGCCGCCAGTGGGAACGTCACCGTCCATCTGGGGCGGGGCGGCGGGCTCCGGCTGCGGCGTGGTGGTCCGCGGTCGCGGGTCGCTCACGTGGCGCCCGTGGGGCCGACCCTCACCGGCTTGAGGTCGCCGCTGCCCGAGCGCGGGCGGCGGCGCTGTGCGGCGTCGCGTATCCACCAGACGAGGAGGAAGACCCCCGCACCCCCGGTGATCAGCAGTGTCACCAGGGAGTAGGCGGTGGAGCGAACGACGATCGTCCCTCGGGCCAAGACAAGCCCGCCGGTGGGGTCCTCGACTACGACGCCAATAGGGTTGGTCCCACCGGGGCTGAGCGCACGGACGGCGAAGGTCAACGTCGTCGTCGAGCCCGGCGGCACGCGCACCGGGGTGTGGAGCGGGCCGCCCTTGAACTCGTAACGGGGAGTCGCAAGCCGCACCCGTACGCTCAACGGCGCCGGCCCGGTGTTGCGCAGCGTGACGGGGATGACCCCTTCAGCGCTGGTCAAGGTGATGGGTGGGCTGTCGACGACCGCGATCGCACCGTAGGCGCGCCCCAGCGTGTCCGCGACCATGCGGATCAACGCCAGCCCCTCGTCGTTTTGGTGGGCGGAACGGTAGTGGAGTGACGCCGCGGCGAGTAGCAGCCGGTCGAGGAATGGGGCCGTGCCGTCACGCTCCGCCAGGACACTCGCCAGGACGCCGAGCTCGTGGCGGGCGGCACGCAGCTCGGCCATGTAGGCTCCGGTAAGCTCCTGCTCCCGGCTCTCCTGCGAATAGCGCAGCTCGGCCCTGGGGCCGTCGAAGCCCACGGACAAGGCGGACAGGGGGACCAGCTGCAGCCACGGAGCCGAGGCGAGAGCACCGGCCAGCGGCGCGGCCACGCGCGGGTCGAAGTGCCAGGGGTCCGGTGGCGCGAGTAGGAGACGACGAGAGACGCCGGCGTAGGGCCGCTCGAAGTAGACCACGGCGGTCTCGGCCACGACGCGCTGGACGGCCACCGCCTCGCCGTGGCCGGCGCCGATGCGCTCCGCCAGTGCCTGGCTGAGCCACGGGTCGGGCACGAAGGCGGTCAGCGAGGCACCGGCCCGGGTTTGCAGCGTCCGTACCGGCTCTGGCGAGTAGCGCTGCTCGGCCGAGCCGGCGGGGTGTACGTGGTCCTCGGCGAGGATGACCTTGTCGATGCCGGCGTCGAGGGCGACCGAGGTCGTCGCATCGTCTAGCCCGCCGGGCGGCCACAGCACCCCCGGAACGGGCGGCGCGCCGGTGACGGCCGCCACGGTGGCGGCACTGTGCTCGATGTGCCGCATGGCCTCGGCGCGCATGTCGCCGCGCACGAGCGCCACGAGGTCGGCGGGCCCGTAGGCCACCGCTGCCCGCCCCGTGCCAGGGCCTGCGACGGCCGCGACGCGGTCGAGGAACGTTGCCGCCTGCTGGGCCCGGGAGTCTTCCGGCCCCACCCGCGACCCGTCGGCGGCCGTGAAGCCGTCGGCGAGGTCGGCGGCCTGTGCGAGCACGAGCCCGCTGGGGGCCAGCGTGATCGCCGGCGCCGTTGCTACTCCCATTGCCGCTGGGGGTGCCACTCCCGGTGCCCCTCCGAAGGCCGCGAGCAGCTCCATGAGCCGCCCGCCCGGGCCTAGTGCCACCACAAGGTCCTCGCGGTATGACCCGTCGGGGAGGAGTCCGGGGGGATGGTCCAGGGGCCACAGCAGCGACGCCCGCAGCGGGAGCTGGACTTCGCCAGGGACGACGATGACGCTCGTGACGAGCTCGTCGAGCATGATCTCCCCTCGTCGGAGCGCGAGATGCAGGGGGTACACGCCGTAGGGGTCATGGGAAGCGTCGAGGGCGATGGGGCCAGAGGGCAGCGACACCGTCACGGTCTTGCCGGGCCCGACCGCGCCGACGTCCGCCATGGCTGTCTGGAGGACTCGTCCGACCTGGCCGTCGTCGACCGTGTGCTGGTACTCCAGCCGGCTGCGGACGCGCCGGTGCACCGTGGCGTCGATGTACGTGGGCTCCAGCGCCGTCCCTCCGAGGTTCGTGACCTGCAGGCGCACGAGCAACGGCTCGCCGACCCGCAGCACCGCGGAGAGCGTCTCGACGACCAGCCGCGCCGGCGGGGAGTCGGCGTCCTCCTGCGCATGCGCGACGGGCGCGCCCAGGGCTCCCAGGAGCATGAATAGGAGCACGAACACCATGACAGCGAATCTGACGCGGCGCTGGGTCGACCACCGAGACGTCGACGGTGGGCCTGCCCAGGGAAGGCCCACCCGCAGGGATCCGGCCAGGGCCGCCTTCACGCCGACCAGCTCATCTCGGCAGCCCGGATGAGGCGGAGCTCGTTTGGATGGGACAGCCGTGCGAGAGCCGTGTCGAGGGGCATCCACACGACGTCCTCCGCTTCGTCGTCGCGGGTGGCCGTGTCACCACCGAGATGGGCCATCAGGTAGTAATGCACGAACTTGTGGTAGCGCACCTGGTCCGGCTTCCACACGAACCAGTAGTCCACGATCCCGAGCTTTTGTGTGATCTCGCACTCCAGGCCTGTCTCCTCCCGAACCTCGCGCAGAGCGGCCGCCTCCAGATCCTCGCCGTCCTCCAGGCCACCCTTCGGGAGGGTCCACTGCAGCTGCCCGGCGGTGTTGCGGCGCGAAATGAGCACGACCCACCGGCCCTCCGGGCGGTCCTCGTAGACGAGACCCCCGGCAGAGACCGCCCGCCTGGTCGGGTACCGAGCCACGCCGCCTACCTGAGTGCCGTGCTCCTGGGGGACATGGCGGGAGGATAGCCCGCCGGGTTCCTGGCAGGCGCTGACCACGCTGGCGCTCGTTGGCCGCGGGATGCATCCCGGTCAAGTCCGAGGCGGCACCAGCCGACATCTTCACCGGCGCCAGGCTGCCCGACCCCGCCCTACCCCGGCGTGCCGGGCTGGAGTGGCCGGTATCCCGCCGCGGGGAACCGGCCCGGGCTCGGGATTACGCGTGGGGAAGGAGGCTTGTCGTGGACATCTCGGACTACCTGCGCTGCCTCGTCGGCAAGGATGGGTCAGATCTGCATCTCAAGGCTGGGGGCCCGGCGTACGTGCGGGTGAACGGGGAGCTGAGCGAGCTGCACGAGCTGCCGACGCTCACGCCCACGGACACGGCGCGGTTCGTTCAGGAGCTGCTGGATGGGCCGAGCCGCGAGCGTTTCGCCGCCGGGCACGAGGTCGACTTCGCGCACGCGATCCCCGGAGTCGGGCGCTTCCGCGTGGCGGTGTTTCGCCAACGGGGATCCGTGGGCCTCGTGCTCCGCCGGGTGCTGCCGGGCAGCCAGTCCTTTGACAGCCTCGGCCTGCCACCGGCCGTGCGCCGCCTCGCCGAGGAGCAGCGCGGCCTCGTGCTCGTCACCGGCCCGACGGGCTCAGGGAAGACGACGACGACGGCCGCGATGATCAGCCATGTCAACGCGACGCGCCGGTGCCATATCGTCACGATCGAAGACCCGATCGAGATTCTGCACGCCGACAACCTCGCCATCATCGACCAGCGCGAGGTCGGCTGCGACACCTCGAGCTTCGCGTCGGCGTTGCGCTCCGTGGCGCGTCAGGACCCGGACGTCATCTTCATCGGGGAGATGCGGGACCTGGAGACGGTCGGCGCGGCGCTCCAGGCCGCCGAGACCGGCCACATGGTGATCTCGACCCTGCACACCACCGACGCGGCAGAGACTGTGAACCGCATCGTCGACCTGTTTCCTCCCCACCAGCAGGCGCAGGCCCGGCTGTCACTGGCGAACACGCTGAAGGGTGTGGTCTCCCAGCGGCTGCTGCCCCGCGTCGGCGGCGGACGCGTGGCGGCCATCGAGTGCCTGGTCATGACCACACGGCTGCACGAGTTCCTGGTCGACCCGGCGAGGACGTCAATGATCACCGAGGCGATCGCCGAGGGCGAGTACTACGGGATGCAGACCTTCGACCAGCACCTGCTCGCCCTCTTCCGTGGCGGTCTGGTGACGCTTCGGGACGCGTTGAACGCTGCGACCAGCCCCCACGACTTCCGTATCGCCGTGCGCGCCGCCGGCCTCACTGGCTGACGAGGGGGGGCCGGCGGGCGCCGTTAGCATGGCTGTGATGGCCGACAGCGCCCTGACCGCCGAGCAGGAACGCCGGCTCGCGGAGCTCGTCGCGGTCTACCCGGTCGCGGACGAACTCGGCCGGCGCTTCGCCGAGGCCGGCCATGAGCTCTACCTCGTCGGTGGCACCGTCCGGGACACGCTGCTCGGACAGGCCCAATCCGATCTTGACTTCGCGACCAACGCGACGCCGCCACAGACCACCGCCTTGCTGACGCCCTGGGCCGACCACGTGTGGCTGACAGGGATCCGGTTCGGCACGGTCAGCGCGAGCAAGCACGGCTACAAGCTGGAGGTCACGACCTTCCGCTCGGAGGTGTACGCAGCGTCGTCCCGCCATCCCGCGGTCAGCTATGCGCCGGACATCGAGACGGACCTGTCGCGGCGGGACCTCACCGTCAACGCGATGGCCGTGCGGCTTCCCGACCACCGCTTCGTTGATCCCCATGGTGGCCTCGCCGACCTGCGTGCCGGGGTGCTGCGGACGCCCCTGAACCCCGAGGCGAGCTTCGGCGACGACCCACTGAGGATGGTCCGCCTAGCGCGGTTCTCAGCGACACTCGGCGCTCGGGTGGACGACGCCGCGAAGAAGGCGGCGGCGACGATGGCCGCCCAGCTCGACACCATCAGCCGAGAGCGCATCCGCGACGAGCTCAACCGGTTGGTCTGCGCGCCGCACCCGCGACGCGGCACCGACCTGCTGTGCGACACCGGGCTGGCGGATCGCTTCCTGCCAGAGCTCCCAGCCCTGCGAATGGAGCGTGACCCGCTTCACCACCACAAGGATGTGTACGCCCACACCATGGCGGTGGTGGCGGGTTGCCCGCCCGACGACCTGATCCTGCGGCTTGCTGCACTGCTCCACGACATCGGCAAGCCTGCGACCCGCCGGTTCGAGAGCGGTGGCAAGGTCACCTTCCACCACCACGAGGTGGTCGGTGCCCGCATGGCGCGCGAGCGCATGGCCGCGCTGCGCTACTCGAACGACGACATCGAGAAAGTCACGGCCCTCGTCGCCCTCCACCTGCGCTTCCACGGCTATGGCGACCAGGCCTGGACGGACTCGGCGGTGCGTCGTTACGTGCACGACGCCGGCAGCTCCGAGCAGCTGCGGCGCCTGAACGTGCTCACCCGCGCCGATGTCACGAGCCGCAACCGCGAGCGGCGCCGGCGACTCGCCGAGGCGATGGACGACCTGGAGGCCAGGATCGAGCGCCTCGCCCACGAGGAGGAGCTGCGCAACATCAGACCGCCGTTGGACGGCAACGAGATCATGGCCCATCTCGGCCTGTCGCCGGGCCCGCTGGTCGGCTGCGCCCGCCAGTTCCTGCTCGACCTCCGCCTCGACCGGGGGGACATCGAGAAAGCCCAGGCGTACCGGTTGCTCGACGAGTGGGCAGAGCAGGAGGGTCTGGCCACCCCACGAACCTGACCGCAGTAAGAAAGGCGGGGCCCCTCGTGGCCCAGCCTCAAGGGCCAGGCTATCCCACCGGCTGAGGGGGTCCCAGCAGGAAGCCTTGCCCCAGCTCGACGCCGAGGTCCTGCAGGCGACATAGCTCGGCGTCGGTTTCGATGCCCTCGGCGATGAGCTGGCTCTCGGTGCACATGGCGAAGTGCTGAAGCCCCGCCACGAGCGCCTGTGCCGTGTCTTCGTCGATCCCGTGCACCCAGCTGCGGTCGAGCTTGATGAATGCCGGCTCCAGCGCGAGGACAAAGCTGCAGGCAGGCGTACCCCGACCGCGCGTCGATGGACAGGCGCACTTGCGGCCCCAGTCGATCCAGCGCGCCACGGGCCGCGGGGTAGTCCTCGATGGGGTCGTGCTCGGTCAGTTCGAGGACCACGGGATTGGCCGCCTCGCGGACGAGCCGGTCGAGTGTGCCCTCGGCGAGGATGAAGCCGGGCGACACGTTGAGGCTCAGCCACAGGAGTGGTGGCAGGGGGGCGAGCGCCCGCAGCGCGGCGGCAAGCGTCGCCGCCTCGAGTTGTGTGCCCATAGCCAGCCGGTTCGCCTCGGCGAACTTGGCTGCTGGCGGGGTCTCATCGGCGAAGCGCGTGAGCGCCTCGAAGCCGACGACCCGCTCGGCACGTAGATCCATGATCGGCTGGAAGACCGGAGTGTACGACTCACTCTCGAGCAGCATCTGCAGGTGCGCGCGGGCGTCGGCACGCCTGCCACGGCGCTCCAGTGCGGGTGCGAGCAGGGCGGTCGCAATGACCGCGTAGTCGATCGCGGCCAGAGCCGGGAGTCCCCGTGCAGCGATTCCGGGTACGGGTCCTGTGGGGAGTCATGCGGCAGGCTGTGCACGGCGAGAAGGCCGAGCGCGGTGCCGTGGCTGCGCAAGGGTGGAAATGCCGTGTGACCTGAGCAGCGCGGCGCCGACATCCCCGCCCGGTTCATCCACGGCTGCCGGTGCAGGGTCTCATGCCAAGGGCCGGCTGCGGCCAGCCCCTGCAAGCGACGCGACATGGCCATCGGCAGAGATCGACCGATGGCGACGCTGGCGTTGAGGAGGCCCGCGACGCCAAGCGGGGTGGTGTGGCCGGCGTCGTCGAACGCCAGCAGCGCGACCCCCGCGACACCACCCAGCTGCGTGAGCTCGGCGCAGAAGGCCTGTGCGGTCAGCTCAGGTGTGGCCTGGCGCGGGATGCGGCACAGCGCCTGAGTCGAGTCAGCGCTGCTCGATCTCGCAGCTGATGCTCGAGCACTCGGGCCCATGCGATCTGCCCCCGCAGCCGCGCCTTCACGCGTGCGACCAGCTCCGATGGCTGGACCGGCTTGGACAGGTAGTCGTCGGTGCCGGCCTCTAGACCGCGGATGCGCTCCGACAGGCCCGTCCGGCCTGTGACGAGGAGGATCGGCAGGGTATGCGCGGACTGGCGGCCTCGCAGGGCTTCCAGGACCTCGATGCCGCCCAGTCCTGGCATCACGCTGTCGAGCACGAGTGCACTGACCCGATGGCGACTCAGGAGGTCGAGCGCCTGCTCGCCATTCGCGGCTTGCAGCGTGGCCATGCCGGCGGACTCGAGAGCCTCGACGATCACGCGCCGGTGGACGGGTTCGTCGTCGGCCACGAGCAGGGGTGCTTCTGCCCTGGGATCATCCAGGCGCAATACCCCCCCGCATTGCTACTACGGCGGCCTGGTCAGTGCGAACCAAGCCGTCGCTCTAACTCTGGTCGATTTATAGTAGTTTGGCCGAAGTAAGGAGGCGTAGCCGCGGGCCTGGATGAAGGACATGCGCGTCGCGGTCGACCAGGTGTACGGTGAACCCGGGAGCCGGGACCCCGCTCCCACCTCCTGGCGAGGTGGACCGCACCGGCTCCTCGCGGGTCTTTCGGCCTGTGCCCAGCCCGGGTCTCTGAAGGGAGCCCGAACCCGATGGGACGCCCCGCCATCGTCACCCGAGAGCCAATGGCTCTTCCGGAGCATGAGCTGCTCGCCAGAGTGTTCCGCACCCTTGGGGATCCGACACGGCTGCGGATCCTCGAAACGCTGCAACAGATGGCGGAGGCCTCGCAGTCCGAGCTCATCGAACGTACCGGGGTGACCCAGTCGCGCGCCTCCGAGCACCTCGCCTGCCTGACATGGTGCGGCTTTGTGGAGGCACGGCGGCAGGGCCGCACGGTGCGCTATCGCTTGATGGACGAGCACGCCGCCGCCATGCTGGACTTGGTGCGCGACTTCCTGGCTGGCAACGGCCGGGCGGTTGGGTGCTGCACGGCGCTACCCGAATCCGTCGCTGCCGCGGGCTATCGTGCGGACACAGAGCCGGTGGCTGCCGCCGTGCAGCGATAGCGGCGGGCATATGAGGTCACTGCGGGGCGTCTAGCTTGTCACCAGGGGGGTGCGGGGGGCTCAGGCCCCCCCGCTGGTGTCCAGGGGGTGCGGGCGCTCAGGCCCCCGCGGGACTCCGGGGTCGGGCGCGGCGGGGGCGGCGTCAGTGACGGCCGCCCTGCCTGCACGCAGGATTGCGGCGATGCGACGCAGCCGCGGGTGGTCGAGGAGATCCTCGAGGAGCACCGGCGCGGCCACGCCCTCGCCCGGCTCGACCAGCGGCAGCCGCCAGTTGGGGTACTCATCCGTGGTGCCGGGCATGTTGGGCTGCCGAACGTCGCCAAGGGCGTCGCCCAGGGAGACGGTGACGAGCAGCGACGGTGTGTGAGCGATGAACGTGTGCATCGCGCTGACCAAGTCATCCAGTGTCGGGTCGGGGCCCACGAGTCCCTCGCGCTGCAGCAGTGCCTGCAGCGCCGCGCGATCCCGAGCGGCGCGAGCCTCCTCGGCTTCCGTCGTCGTGTCGGCGGGGAGCAACCCCAGCTGTTGCTGCACCCGCAGCGCCTCGCCCGTCCAGAAGCCTGCTGCCGTCGGCAGGTCGTGCGTCGTGATCGAGGCCAGTACATGTCGGCGGTAGGCAGCGGCCGGCAAGGGGGCCTCCGACCCGTCGGGCCCGCGCTCCATGCGTTCGAAGTACAACACGGCGGAACCGAAGATGCGCCAGTCCTGCAGCGTCTCACGGACGCCGCCCTCGACGGTGCCAAGGTCCTCGGCGACGACGATCGCCGAGGCGCGCTCGGCCTCAAGCGCAAGCACCCCGAGCAGGTCCCGCGCAGGGTAGCGGACGTACGCTCCGTCCGAGGGGAAACAGCCGTCGGGAATCCACCAGAGCCGGAACAGGCCCATGGCGTGATCGATCCGGACCCCGCCCGCGTGTTGCAGGAGCGAGCGCACCATGGTTCCAAAGGGCGCGTAGGCGGTGTCCAGGAGACGGTTCGGTAGCAGCGGTGGCAGGCGCCAGTCCTGACCCCGCTGGTTGAAGGCGTCGGGGGGAGCACCCACGGTCATGGCGGTGGCAAGTTCGTTCTGCAAGGCCCAGCCGTCCGCTCCGCCCGGGTCGACGCCGACGGCCAGGTCGTGGACGATGCCGACGGGCATGCCCGCCCGCCGGGCCGTGTCCTGGGCTGCGGCGAGTTGTTGCTCGCACAGCCACTGGAGCCAGGCGTGGTAGGCGATGCGGTCGGGCAGATCACGGCGGACGGCCGCCACGGAGGGGCTCGACGGGTGCCGCAGCGGCTCCGGCCAGGTGGTCCAGGGGGCGCCGTGCCGCTCGGCGAGCACGCAGAATGTGGCGAAATCCTCCAGCCCCTGGCCCTCACGCCGCCGGTAGGCGCCGAACGCGGCCTCGCGAACGGGATCGCGTGGCACCGCGTACACCAGCTCCAACGCCTCTTGCTTGGCTGTGAAGACCAGATCTCGGTCGATGCGCTCGCCGGTGTTGCTTCGGCGCAGGCGATCGGCCAGCGCGGTCACCGTGCGGGCGGCAGCAGGCGCGAGTCGCTTACGCTCGGGGATGTCTTCGACGCTCAGGTACAGAGGGTTGGTGAAGCGGCGGCTGGCCGGGTAGTAGGGGGACGGCTCCTGAGGGAGCACCGGGGCGACGGCGTGCAACGGATTGCACAGCAACAGCCCCGCTCCGAGCTCGCGCCCGCTCCAGTCGGCGAGGTCCCGCAACACTCCGAGGTCCCCAATCCCCCAGCAGTGGCCTGAACGGATGGCGTACAGCTGGAACATCCAGCCCCACAGCGGCCGTTCGCCCTCCCACGACGGGCACGCGGGCGGCGCTACAACAAGGGTCGCATGCTGCGGGTCACCACCGCCGGCGCCGGCCTCGAAGACGACGAGGCGGTGGTACCCAAGTGGCACGTCGTCCGGTAGCCGTAGGGCGTAGGCCCCATAGCGGCGACCGTCCAGGCTCTGCGTCTCGTGGGGATCATCCGCCAGCGAGATCGCGAGGCGTTCCCCCTGCTCGCTTGTGAGCTCGACGTGCGGGCGGGCCCCGAGCGGCGCGCGGACGGCCGCCGCCGCGGCGCCCCCGCGACGCACCACGATCGTTCCCGGAACTGCGCGCCGCCACGGTTCCTGCGCGAGGGCGACGAGGGAGCGCCGGACATCGGCGTCTGTGTCTGCGGCCACCCCCATGGCCGCCAGTACGCGGCGGACCGTCGTTGCCGGCACGTCGCGGTGGGTCCCAAGCCAATCGACGTACGTCGTGACGACCCCGCAGGTAGCTCCCAGCGCGGCTAGTTCGGCGGTCATCTCCTCGGCCGGCACCAAGCCTCTGCGCTCCTCGGGACATGGTGCCGCACCTGAGATGAGGCGATCCCGGGCCTCCGGGGGGGTTCAGGCCCCCGCCACCTCCCTGGGGAGAAACTCATCCACGGAGGGCACGCGCGTTCAGCTCTGGGTCTTCTGGTAGACCCCGTCGATCTCGTCGATGAGGTCGAGGAGCTCCTGAGCAACCTGGGGCTCGACCGTGTGCTTGGACTCACCGGCCTTCTTCGTCGCCCGCCAGAACAGGTCGTGCAGGTTCGGGAAGTGCTCGAGGTGCGGCGGCTTGAAGTAGTCCGTCCACAGGACCCACAGGTGATGCTTCACGAGCTCGGCCCGTTCGTCCTTGATGAACAGCGCCCGGTCCCGGAAGACCTGGTCGTTCGAATCGTGGTACTTCTGGATGATCTTCTGGATCGACTCCGCCTCGATCCGTGCCTGCAGCGGGTTGTACACGCCGCACGGCAGATCGCAGTGCGCGTGCACGACACTTGGCTCGCTCACGCGGTCCACGATCTCGAGCAGCCTGCTGAAGAGGGACATCAAGCGCTCCTTACGCCAATCACCATGGTCAATCGCCTGCTTTCCAGCCGCCACGTACTCTATCGGTCGTGGTGCGTCCACGAAGCTGGACCAGGCCAGCGGGTGCGAGTCCCGTCCGGGTAGGCGTCGAAGCGCCCGGTAGCAGGCCCCGGTTCGTTCCCGCAGGCCTGCATGGCAGCGGGACCGGTACCCCTCAAGCCGTGCAGGCCGTGCGCCTCGAAGCACTCGCGTGTCCACGCGTCAGCGCGTCCGGCGTGCAGGTTGCGGCCGTAGCGCTTGATGAGCACGCGCTTGAGCCGCCACCACACGCCACTGGCGCGAGGGGTGGATGCGAGCCAGCGCTTGAGCCTCCGCACCGATGGGCAGGCCCGCACTCCGACAAATGGCGTGCCGAGCCGAGGTCAGAACCGGACTCGGGAAATCCGACCGTCCGGGATCGTTGGGGGCTTTGAGTACCGTGGCCCTGGGGGCCGGACCGACGTTGCCCAGAGCGGAAGTGACGGGACAGTCACCGGATCCAGCGGTGCGCGCAACTCAACTTCTATCCCGACAACCGCACGTACGGATCGAAAGGGGGACGGGGAGACGCGGCCGCTTCGCGGTGCGCGCGCC
>WUUC01208522.1_pt1 | contig 19706 bp, 14 predicted proteins | sample 6278441 | NCBI WGS metagenome assembly WUUC01 (sample SAMN13675441, study PRJNA597444) | soil metagenome | isolation source: soil | place: USA: Washington | collected 2017-10
AGGTCTGGATCTGGACCTACGCGAAGTCGCAGAAGGTGCGCAACCTCGAACGCGACCCGCGGGCGACGGTCTTGGTCGAGACCGGCCACGAGTACGGCGAGCTGCGGGGGGCGATGATCGAGACCGAGGCGGTGCTCCATCGCGACCTTCCGACCGTGCTGGGCTTCGCCGAAGAGCTGACCCTGCGCTACGCGGAGGGGATCTCCGCGCTGGAGGGCGATGCCAAGGCGGGACTGGAAGCGCAGGCGCCGAAGCGGGTCGCGATCCAGTTCAAGCCGGTGCGCACCGCCACCTGGGACCACCGCAAGCTCGGTGGAACCTACTGAGCGCGACGACAGGATCGCTACATCGGCGCGGCTCCGGTGTTCCAAGCTGACCGGACCGCTACCCTGCCCGATTTCATGAAACGACTTCTCACCATCTCCCTGCTCCTGGCCGCCCTCCTCACCGCGATCTTCGCCGGTGCTCAGGCGGGGTCGGCAAAAACGCCTCCGCGGGCGCCGAAGACGTTCTTCGGGATCGGTCCCCAGACCGAGCTCACCCCGGAGGAATACGACTACATGAAGGCGGGGGGGATCGGCGCCATCCGCGTCGTCGTCCCCTGGGGCGCGGTGCAGCCGCTGCCCAACGGCCCCTACGAATTCTCAGCGCTCGACAACGTCGTCGCCGAAGCGAGCCGCAGTGGCATGCGGGTCCTGCCGATCCTCTACGGCGTCCCGCCCTGGATCAACAAGGACGAACGGCGGCTGCCGATCGACAACGCCCGCCAGCGCTCGGGCTGGACCAAGTTCCTGCGCGCGCTGGTTGAGCGCTACGGCCCCGGCGGCGAGTTCTTCTCCGAGCGCGCGCCGGGCGTCGTCAACTACGAATCGGAAGCGATCCGCCGCCCGCAGCCGATCCGCAGCTGGCAGATCTGGAACGAGGTCAACTTCTTCTACTTCGCCCGGCCCGTCTCGGTGCCGCGTTACGCCCGCCTGCTGAACATCTCCTCGCCGGTGATCAAAGCGGTCGATCCGAGCGCCGAAATCGTCCTCAGCGGGCTTTTCGGGGAACCGCGGGGATCCAGCACCAGGGGCGTCGACGCGACCGACTTCCTCTCCGCCCTCTACCGCTACCCGGGCATCAAGAGCCGCTTCGACTCGGTCGCCCTGCACCCCTACGCGATCGACACCGAAGACTTCGAACGGATGGTCGAGGAGATCCACGACGTGACGGTGGAGAACCACGACCGCCCGGGCCTGCAGATCACCGAGCTCGGCTGGGGTTCGCAGAACAACTACAAAGAAGTCGCCTTCGAGCAGGGAATCCAGGGCCAGGTCAAACAGCTGCGCGGCTCCTACGAATACATGCTCGAAAATCGCGGCCGGCTCAACCTCAAGGCGGCCTACTGGTTCTCCTGGAAAGACGTCAAAGACTCATGCACGTTCTGCGACTCGGTCGGCCTCTTCCGCGAAGGGAAGAAGTTCAAGCCGAAGCCCGCCTGGCGCGCGTTCGTCGCGCTCAGCGGCGGGCGCGTCCGGCCCTGAGGGCCTGGATTCGCTGCCGGGCCACCGCTTTGGCATCCCGCAGCGGCGCCGTCAGGCGCCAGCTGCGGGAGTCCAGCAGCACGCTCAGGCGTTTGCCGGGCCCGGCAAACGCAGCTGAGGCGAGCCGTCCCATCAGCGCGCTCTCGGCGCCGGCGCGGCGGGTTCGCAGCTGCTCGCCGCGAACGCGGATGCCGGTGCGCAGCTCCGCTCCCCGCTTCGGGTCGAGGAGCGCGGCGGCGATCCTCTCCGCCAGCTCCTGCGGGGACTGCGCCGATTTCGCGCGCAGCTCGGGCGGCAGCGCGAAGGCCTGCTCCAGGCCGGCGGCCTTCTGCGCGTAGTAGGCCGTGTCGGCGAGCAGTACCGCCGGCACCCCTAACAGCAGCGAGGCGAGCGCGGCGTGGTAGGAGCAGGTGAGGGTCAGCGCCGCCGCCCCCAGCGTCGCGGCTTCCGCCTCGACGCTGGCGGTTCGCAGATGCAGCGGCGGCTCCAGCTCGATCCCGCGCTCGGCGCAGGCGGCGCTCAGCGCCTCACAGTCGCGGCGCTCGTCGGCGTGGGGGTCCAGGTAGGCGACCAGCGGTCGCGCCCGCACCGCTCGGCCGCTGCGCTCGGCCAGCGCCGCCAGCACCTCGGCCTGGAACCGCGGCACCGCCTCCGGGCTGTCGGTCACCCAGGCGTGGCGGGAGCAGTGGACGTTGACCAGCAGCAGCGCCTCGGGGTCGCTCCAGGATCGGTCGCTGCCCGCCGGCGGGCGCGGCAGGACCCCGATCGCGTCGTCGCCACTCTCCAGTACCGGCGCCTCAGGATCGAGGCAGGCCAGCGCCCCGGCCGAGGCCGGGTCGCGGGCTCCGAGCGGCTCGAACCGCGCCAGCGCCCGGCGGTCTGCGACCGGCAGCCTGGCCAGCCAGGCCGCGTCGACCTGGAGCCCGGAGGAAAGCCGGCAGGGCTGCTCGCCGGTGGCCGCGCCGAGCAGCGCTTCGGCCGCCCCCACCATCGCCAGCTTGCGCTCGCCCCAGGCGGCGTTGAGATAGCCACCGCCGTACAGGTAGCAGGCTCCGAAGGCGAGTGAGTGCGGTGGCTCGACCGGGTCGAGGTCCGGCGCGCCGACGCCCTCCGGGTCGAAGTAGAGGACCGGGCCGAGGCCGCGCGGCCCGTCCTCGCGGCTGCGGCGGCGCTCGCGCGCGCCCAGCTCGACCACCGGCAGGGCCAGCAACTCCGCGTCCAGGGGCGCCAGCACCCGCAGAGCGCCTTCGAGCTGGGCGATGTCGCCGAAGTTGCCGGAGCCGTCGAAGCTGCCGACGAGCAGCGCGGCCGCGCCCGCGGAAGCGAGCGCGGCGGCCGTCTCCCGGTCGGCCAGCAGCCGCTGGCCGTGGCCGCCGGCGACGGCGCCCGGCCCGGCATCGCGGATCCGGAAGTCGGGATCGAGCCCGAGCGTCTCCCGGCCGCGCGCCAGCAGCGTCTCCAGCGGTTGCGCGAGGTCGGGCCGTCCGGTGGCGCGGGCGGTCCGCAGCGAGTCTTCGGCGACGATCAGTTCGAGTTGGTGGGCGATCGGGTTCTCGAGGATGCGCTCGGGGGCGAAATCGGCCGGGAAGCTCACGAACCGCTCCCGCACCCCGAGCGCCTCGAGGGTGGACATCGATCGCATGCACTTGCCGCAGCGACCGCAGTTGTAGGCGCCGCCGCGGTTCTCCCAGCAGACGCGCAGGTGCTTCTGGGCGACCGGGTTCCCGGCTATCAGGCGGAGGCGGTCGTCGCGGTTGTGTTCGCCTCCCCAGTCGACGATCTCCAAGCGCTCGCTGCTCCAGAGCCGGATCACGTTCCAGATCGCCCCGTAGTGGAGGTGCATCTGTCCTGCGTAATCGAGGTCACCGGAGATCAGGACGCGGTCGAAAAGCGGCTCGAAGAAGAGCGCGATCGCGATCAGCGGGCAGGCGAAGTAGGTCTCCCAGCGGACCAGCGGATCGGCGAGCTCGCGCACGTTGGTCTCGACCACGTGCAGCGGCAGGCCCAGCTCCGCAGCCGCTTCCCGCACCCGGGCTTCGACCGGGTCGGCGAGCCCTTGATGCTGGGGCAGGTGCGGCAGCAGGTCGATGCCGCGGACGAAGATCAGGTCGGTGACGTCCGGGTTGTCGAGGACGGCGGCGAAGGAGTCGACCCCGCCGCTGAAGAAGGCGGCGACGCGGCCGGTGGGCGAGCGCGGCTGCGGGTCGCGGGTCGGTGCCTGCACCTCGACCTCCCGCAGCCGGGGATACGGGTCCGGCCAGGACGGGGACCAGGCCTGCTGGATCGCGCCGAACTCGCGTTGGTTGCGCAGTATCCGGGGGCTCACGGGATCGTCCATCTTCAGGGTGCCGCCCTGCCCCATCGCCGGCATCAGACAGGCGGCGAGGGCGGCGTCGGCCGGCGGCACGAAGTCGGCCTCGGTGCGCGCGCGGAACCAGACCCGCTTCGACTCGCCGCCGATCCGCGCCTCGAAGGAGAGTTCGCCGGGGGTGGCGCGAAGGTCGGCGATCTCCTGCGCGGCAGGCAGCGTGTCAGCTGCCGGCGGTGGCTCGGGCAGGCGGCGCTGGCCGAGTGGGTGGCCGAGACGCTTGCGCCCCCTTTCCACCGCGATATCCAGGGCGGCGAGCAGCTCGGGCCGAGCACCCTGGCCGACCGCCGTGAAGAGGAGGTCTTCGCGCAGCGTCAGCGAGGCATCCTGGTAGACCTCGGCCGCGCTCAGGGCCTCCAGGTCGAGCGCCGGGGGGAAGCTGGTGAAGCGCTCGCGGGCGCCGAGCGCGTCCAGTGCCGCCAGCGTCATCAGGCACTTGATGCAGCGGCCGCAGTTGTAGGCCCCGCCCGGGTTTTCCCAGCAAACTCGCAGCGATTCCTGAGCCACCGGGCTGTCAGCGACCAAGGCGGTGCGCTGCATTCGCGTCAGCCGCCCTCCGTCTTCGGCGATCTCCACGTTCTCGGTGCTGCACAGTCGCGGGACCAGACGGTTGCAGCCGCGCGCGTCCTGCGAGCGGTAATCGAGGTCGCCGGCGATCAGGACGCGGTCGAACAGCGGCTCGAAGAAGAGCCCGATCGCGATCAGCGGGCAGGCGAAGTAAGTCTCCCAGCGGACCAGCGGGTCGGCGAGCTCGCGCACGTTGGTCTCGACGACGTGCAGCCGCAACCCCATGTCCACCGCGGCTTTGCCCAGCCTCGCTTCGACTTCGTCGACGAGGCCCGCGTGCTCGGGCACCTGCGGCAGCAGGTCTACGCCGCGGACGAAAATCAGGTCGGTCAGGTCCGGGTTGTCGAGGACGGTGGAGTAAGAGTCGACGCCGCCGCTGAAGAAGGCGGCGACGCGACCCGTTGGCGCCCGCCCGCCCGCCTCGCGGGTCGGTGCCTCGACCTCGACTAGGCGCAGCGGCGCCTCCCCGAACTCCTGGCTCAGCGACCAGGTCCGCTGCGTCCCCTGGTAGTCGCGCTGGTTGCGCAGCAGCCGGGGGCTTATCGGGTCCTCCATCCGCAGCGTCCCCCCCTGCCGCATCGCCGGCATCAGGCAGGCTGCCAGGGCCGCGTCGGCGTTGGGCGTCAGCTCGGCATCGCTGCGGAAGAACAGGCGTTTATCGAGCCCACCGACCTGGGCTCGGAAGCTGAGCTCGCCGGGACTGGCCCGGAGCTCGGTGATCGCGTGCTGCTGGTTGGCCGGGCCCATGCCCACCCAACCATATGAGTGATCTACCGCTGCTTGCTCGGGCGCCGGCTCGGCTTGCGGTGATCGACCTTGATCCGCAGCTTGCGGGAGGTGGCGGCGACGTAGTTGGCGTCTTCGGCGACGCTGGCGCGGAAGACGGCGCGACGGGTGATGCGGGGGCGGAAGCGGACGGAGCAGGCGCGGTCGAGGCGACGGGTGGCGAGGTGTACGCGCCCGCGCCAGAGCTTCACCGGCTCGCCGCGGCGGCCCCCACAGGGTGAGACCCAGGCGGTGATCTGGGCCCGCTTGCGCTTCTTCACGCGGCGGCCCTGCGCCTTGATCCCGACGTAGGAGATCTTGCGCGGGGCGGCCGTCGGGCAGACGGTGGGGATGGAGCCGACCAGGCGCGAGACCCGGCCCGCCTCCGAGGCGGTGTAGAGGCGGCCGCAGGAGTCGACGCCGAAGGAGGTCATCTGCGGGACTTCGAGGCCCTCGGAGCGGTCGGTTCCAGCCGGGTCGGCGGGCAGGAGGGAGCGGACGCTGCCGCCGCAGTAGTCGCCGTAGAGGTAGCGGCCGTAGAGATCGCCGAGGCTGGCGTCGCGGACCACGTAGCCGCCGACGATCGCGCAGCGCGAGCCGCCCGGGCCGGGGTCGTCGTGGCCGTATTCGAAGATCGGGTTCGTGTAGCCGCCGCTGGGCGGGGTCGCGCACTGGGGGTCGGTGGCAGGGCCGGGCTGCAGGCCCTCGAAGCAGTTCCAGCCGTAGTTGAGGCCGGCAGCGGAAGCGCTCGCGTAGTCGACCTCCTCGCCTTTGGCCTGGCCGACGTCGCCGATCACGATCGCGTTGGACGGGCCGTCGAAGGAGAATCGGTAGGGATTGCGCAGGCCCAGGCTCCAGATCGCGTCGTCGGCGGGCAGCCCGCCGGCGTAGGGATTGCCGGGCGGGATCGTGTAGGGCAGCAGCCCGGCCGGCAGCGGGTCGACGCGGAGGATCTTGCCGAGCGGTTTACCCGGGTCCTGGGCGTTGTGCAGCTCGTCGTCTTCACCACCGCCGTCGCCGGTCGAGACGTAGAGCATGCCGTCGGGGCCGAACTGGAGCTGGCCGCCGTAGTGGTTCGATTTCTCCGCGTGCGGGATGACCAGCACGTCGCGCAGGCTGGAGAGCGGCGCGGTCGCTCCTTCGGCCCGCATTTCGGCGACGTGGATCTCGCCTTCGAAGCCGGTGTAGTCGACGTAGAAGCGGCCGCTGGTGGCGAAATCGGGAGCGATCGCGATCGACTGCAGCCCGCGCTCGCCGCTGCAGCAGCTGACTTTGGTGCTGAGGTCGGCGAAGTTGCTGACGGCGCCGTTCTGGACCTGTTCGATCATGCCTTCGCGCTCGACCACGAAGAGGCGGTCGGGATCGGGGGCCGAGGTCACATAGATCGGCTTGTCGAACAGGCCGACCTGCTGCAGGGAGGCGGCATGAGCGCTGCCGGCCCCCACCAGCGCGATCAGGACCGCGAATGCGCTCGCGACACGAATCACCCCCTCAAGGTAGCTAATAGCATCGCCGGAATGTCCCAGACAGCGGCGCGGGGGCCGGCTTGGCTGGTGCTGCCGACTTACAACGAGGCGGGAAACATCGAGGCGCTGGTGACGGCGGCGCGCGCCAGCCTGCCCGCGACAGCGCAGATCCTGATCGTCGACGACGACTCCCCCGACGGCACCGGCCGCCTTGCCGACGCCCTCGCCGCCAGCCTCGACCGTGTCGAGGTCCTGCACCGCTCCGTCAAGGAAGGCCTCGGCCCCGCCTACATCGCCGGCTTCCGCCGTGCGCTGGCGGCTGGCGCCGGCCTGGTGCTGGAGATGGACTCCGACTTCTCGCACGACCCGGCCGACCTGCCGCGCCTGCTCGCGGCCAGCGAGGAGGCCGACCTGGCGATCGGCTCGCGCTACGTGGCCGGCGGCCGCATCGCCGACTGGGGCGCGCTGCGGCGGGGAATCAGCCGCGGCGGCAGCCGCTACGCGCGGGCGGTGCTGGGGGTCGAGGTGCGCGACCTCACCGGCGGCTTCAAGTGCTTCCGCCGCGAGGTCCTGGAGGCGATCGACCTCGACGCCGTCGACGCCCGCGGCTACGCCTTCCAGGTCGAGATGACCTACCGGGCAATCGAGCTCGGGTTCCGGGTGGCCGAGATCCCGATCGTCTTCCGCGACCGCCGCGACGGCGAGTCGAAGATGACCGCCTCGATCGTCGCCGAGGCGATCTGGCGGCTGCCGCGGCTGCGGCTGGCTCAGCGCAGCTCGAGCCGGTAGCGCCGCTCGCGCGGCCGCTCGCCGGCGACCGCGTAGGCGGCGGCGTAGCCGTCGCCGACGGCGACCGGGACCGTGGTCAGATCTGGCCCCGGCCCCGGCCCGCCAAAGCCGCCACCGCCGCACTTGAGCCGCGCCTCGTGCGCGGTCCAGGCGGCGTAGAAGGCGGCGGCGCGCTGCTCGGGCGGCGAGCTTTCGATCGCCCGCAGGGCCTCGGGCCCCAGCGCCCTCTTGGCCAGGGCGGCGAAGTCGCGGTCGGGGTCGATCCACTCGACGTCGACGCCAACCGCGGCGGCGGCGACAGCGACCAGCCCGAGTCCCTCGGAGTGGCTGAGGTTGAACTCGAGTCCTCGCCCGGGTGCCGCCAGCTCCGGCTTGCCGTGCTCGGCGACCGCCAGCTCGACCTCGCCGGGGCCCTGGCCGAGATAGTCGCCGAGGATCTTGCGCAATGCCCAGCGGGAGGTCGCCCAGCGGCGTCCGGCGGCAGGGTTGCGGATCCCCTTCGCCCGCTCTTGCTCGGAGCTCGCCAGCACGCCGTCCGGGACCGCGGCGGCGGCGTCGAGGTCGACCAGCCAGAGGTGAACCTCGTTGTCGGCCGGCGAGGGCTCCACCGGATCGATCCTAGTCAGTCGGCGAAGGTGCGAAATAGTTCCGCGGATGGACGCATGGACGATGCCCCGGGCAGAGCGATTCGCACCGGTCGTGCTCGGCATCGCGATGGCCCTGGCGGCCGCGTACCTGCTCTGGGAGGGGCGTGGCCTCACCTTCTTCGTCGACGAGTGGAGCTTCGGCTACGGGGATCGGCCCGGCTTCGCCCCGTCGGAGCTCCTCAGCCCCGACAACGGGCACCTGGCCGTGGTGCCGATCCTGCTCCAGAAGGCCTCGATGGGCCTGTTCGGGGCCGAGACCGCCCTGCCCCTGCGCTTGGTCTCCGCCGCCCTTCACCTGACCACGGCCCTGCTCGCCTACGTGCTGCTGCGCCGCTCCCTCGGCGATCTGGTCGCACTGGCGCCGGCCGTGCTCCTGCTCTTCCTCGGCGCCGCCGCCGATCTCTTCGTCGGCTCGCACGGGATCCCGATGCTGATCGCCTGTGCCAGCGGCCTCGGCGCCTGGATCGCGCTCGACGCCCGAACCCGTGCCGGCGATGCCCTCGCGGCCGCGCTGCTCGTGGCCGGGATCGCCTCCAACGGGCTCGCGTTGCTCTTCGTGGTCGGCGCGGCGGTGGCGCTGCATGCGGCGGGACGGCAACGCCGGCTCTGGGTGGTGGCGCTGCCCTTGGCGCTGTACCTGCTTTGGCGACTGGCCTATGGAGGCGGCGACGAGGGCGGCTTCAGCCTCGCCAACGCCGGCGGCCTGCCCGCCTTCGCCTTCGACTCGCTGGGGGCCGAGCTGGGTGCGCTCAGCGGGCTCTTCACGGCGACGGGGGCGCGGGGCCAGAGCTTCGACCCGTTGCCGGGCCTCGCCCTCGCGGGGGCACTGTGCGTCGGGCTCGGCGGACTCTGGATCCACGGCTGGCGGCCGCCGCGAGCAGCGCTGCCGGTGGTGGCGGCACTGCTGGCGCTGTGGGTGCTGACCGGGCTCTCCGCGGGCCCGCCCCGGCAGCCGACCTCCAGCCGCTACCTCTATCCGGGCGCGATCCTCGTCCTCCTGCTGGCGGCGCAGCTGCTGGCCAGCTCCCCCTGGCGCCGCCGCGCCGGACTCGCGCTCGCCGCCGTCTGCCTCCTCGGCCTGCTGCCGAACCTGCGCGAGGTCCACTACTTCGGCAACTTCTTCCGCGAGCAGTCCGACCAGGATCGCGCCGTGCTCGCCGCCGCCGACGGCCTCGGCGCCGAGGCGCCCGCCGACCTACTGCTGGAGCTCGACGGTGACCCCGCTGGCGTCGGCGTCGCCGACATGGGCTTCACGCTCGGCGTCTACCGCGAGGCCCGCGCCCGCTACGGCTCACCCGCGTTCTCGGCCGCGGCGCTGCTGAGCGCGCCTGCCAGCGCCCAGGCGGCGGCGGCGCGCCTGCGCCAGCGGGCGGGGGAAGGTTGAGAGGCTAGCCGCGGCGCTTGCGCTGCTGCGCCTTGAGCCAGGCTTTGCCAGCCCGCAGGGGCTTGGTCACGCGCCAGGACATCGTCGATTCGATCTCGGCCATTGCCCGCTGGCGTTCGGTGTGCGCCTGGCCGTTGCCGACGCCGAGCGTTTCCCGCAGGCGCAGGGTGTCGTCGCGGAGCTGCTCGACGTTGTGCTGGATCGCGGCGATCTCACGCGGCTCGCCGGGCTCCAGCGCCTTCATCTCCTCGACCGTCAGCTTGACCGGCTTCTTCCGCATCAAGCAGAGGCCGTGGCCGTAGGGAGGGTTGCTGCCGTCGTGCGGCTGCAGGCTGACGATCTCGAAGGCGCGGCCCCAGTGGGCGCGGATCCACCACTCCGAGTTGAAGGCGATCGGTCCGCCGAGCTCCCACGGGTTGCCGTAGAGCAGCGGGTTCATCCCGGTGCGGTCGTCGTCCCACTCTTCGCCGATCAGCGCCTCGCTCATGCCCTCGCCGAGGAAGGTGACGAGCAGCAGGCCGCCGTCTTTGAGGATGCGGTGGTGCTCGAGCATCCAGGCGGCCCAGTTGTCGGTGAAGTGGGTGTAGACGCTGAAGGCGTAGATCAGGTCGAAGAGGCCGTCCTCGAGGTCGAGGTCCGGCTCTTCGTCGGAGATGAAGAACTTGTACGGCGGTTCGAGGTTCTCCTGCAGCCATTTGATGCTGGGGCGGTCGAGGTCGCAGCCCCAGAACTCGGCCGCCTCGGCCTCGGGAGCGAACTGGCGCATGATCCGGCCGACGCCGCAGCCGAAGTCGAGCGTGCGCTTGCCGTTCCAGGACCAGTCGTCAGGCAGCAGCGATTCGATCAGCTGGCGGTGGTCGCGGCCGGAATCTTCGAAGACTCGGACCGGGTCCTCGGTGCCCATCGGCCCGATTCGCTGCAGCAACTCGGGCGGCGGGATCGGCAGGTCAGCCGCTTGGCGGAGGTCTGGCACGGGCCAGAACCTAGCGCACGGCGCCCTCGGCCGACGATGCCCGTAGTAGGCTGCCCGCGTCCGACGGTGGGGGCCTCGGCCATCCCGCCCCAAGGTCAAGACTCAGATGCTGCCGTGACCTCCGAAGCCACCACCCTCGAGTCCCACCTCAACCGCCAGGCCGAGCGCTCCGAGCGCTTCTTCTGGAACCGCCTGCGCTGGAGCCTGATCCTCGAGCGGCTGCCGGCCGGCGAGGCGATCGAGGTCGTCGACGTCGGCGCCGGCCCGGGCTTCCTCGGTGACCACCTGGCCGGCACCAGGCCGCGCGCCCAGTACCGCTTCATCGAGCCCCTGCGCGGGCTCGAGGAGGGCCTGGAGTCGCGCTTCGGCGCCGAGTCCAACTACAAAGACCGCGACTCCTTCGGTGCGGCCGGCTTCGTCACCCTGCTCGACGTGCTCGAGCACCAGGAGGACGACCGCGCCTTCATGGCCGAGCTCGTCGCGAAGATGAGCCCCGGCTCGCTGCTGCTGCTGACGGTGCCGGCGATGCCCTCACTGTGGTCGCAGTGGGACGTCGTCCTCGGCCACTATCGGCGCTACCGCAAGGAGACGCTGGCCAGCGCGATCGCCGGCCTGCCACTCGCGGTCGAGGAGACCGCCTACCTCTTCCCGGAGCTGCTGCCGCTCGGATGGATCCGGCGCCTGCGACTCGGCCGCGGCGCCGAGATCAGCGCCGAGGACGCGGCCTCGGCCGAGTTCCCCGACCTCTCGAACGCGGTCAACGAGACGCTCTTCCGCCTCGGCAGCCTGACGATGCGCCAGCGCCGGCACGCGCCGGCGGGAACCTCGCTCTTCGCCGCCCTGCGGCGCACGGCGTGAGCTTCTTCTCCGAGCTCGTAAAATACGTCCGCTTGCCCACCGTGCGGGCGATCCTCGCGGTCGCCGGCTTCGCGGCGGTCACCGCGGCCACGATCGCGGTCTCCCGCTACCAGATGTTCACGATCGTGCAGCCCTACGAAGACGAGGGCTACATGCTCGTCGCGCTGCGCTCGTTCGTCGAGCACGGCTCGCTCTACGACTACGTCTTCACGCAGTACGGCCCCTTCTTCTACGAGTTCTGGGGCGGGATCTTCTCCGCCTTCGGGATCCCGGTCGTGCAGAGCTCGGGCCGGACCGCGACCCTGGTCGCCTGGGTCGTGACCAGCCTCGGCCTCGGCCTCGCCACCCTGCGGATGACCCGCAGCATCCTGCTCGGCCTCGGCGTGCAGATGGTCGTCTTCTCGGCCCTGACCGTGTTCGTCAACGAGCCGATGCACTCCGGCGGCCTGATCTGCCTGCTGCTGGCGGCAATCGTCGGTTCGGCCTGCCTGCTCCGTGCCCGCCCGGCGGTCTTCGGCGCGGCGCTGCTCGGGGCAGCGCTCGCGGCGCTGGTCCTGGTCAAGATCAACGTCGGTGCCTTCGCCTTCGCGGCGGTGCTGCTCGCCTGCGTCGTCTCCTATCCAGCCTTCGGCCGGGTCCGCTGGTTCCGGGTCGTGGTCGAGATCGGCGTCGTCCTGCTCCCCTTCGTGCTGATGGCGAGCGACCTCGGCGAAGGCTGGGCGCGGCAGTACGCGCTCCACGTCGCGGTGGCGATGCTGGCGATCGTCGCCGTCCTGCGCTCGCGCCGGTTCGAGCAGCGCGCGGACGAAGAGCTCTGGTGGCTCGGCGGTGGCTTCGTCGTCATGGCCCTGGCGATCTGCGTCGCGATCGTCGGCGCCGGCACCAGCGTCTCCGGCTTGGTCGAAGGGGTGATCACGCAGCCGCTCCGCCAGGGCGACGCCTTCACGATCCCGCTCGGCCTCAGCGACCGCGTCTACCTCTTCGATCTGCTCGCGCTCGCCGGCGCCGCCGGCTACTGGTTCGCCAGCCGCCACGGCGCCTCACCCGGAGCCGCCTGGAAGGCGCTGATCGCCGCGCTCAGCATCGTGATCGGGGTCGAGATGGCGCTTGCTGTGATCGACAAGGCCCTGCCCTCCGACCTGGTCGAGCTGCCCGGCCTCCAGTTCAGCTTCCTCGCCTTTGCCTGGCTGGCGCTGGTCCCGGTCGGCGAGGAGGACCGCGCCACCGCCTTCGCTCGGCTGCTGCTGCCGCCGCTGGCGGTGCTGCAGGCGATGCACGCGTTTCCGGTCGCCGGCAGCCAGGTGCTCTGGTCGACCTTCCTGCTGGTCCCGGTCGGCGCCATCTGCGTCGCCAACGGCGTCCGTGGCTTGACGCTGAGCGTGGGCAGCTCCGAGCGACGCTGGGCACTGGCCGGCGCCGGGGCGCTGGCGACCGTGCTGCTGGCGATCTTCCTCGTCAACAACACCCTGCGCTTCCCGTTGCGCGACTCGCGCGCCCTCTACGACTCCCGCGTCGCCCTCGACCTGCCCGGCAGCGGCCGCGTCCGTCTCGCCCCCGAGGAAGTCCAGCTCTACCACCAGATCACCGCCGCGATAGACGCCAACTGCGCCTCGATGCTGCAGCTGCCGGCCCTGGGCAACTTCTACGTCTGGGCCGACCAGGAACCACCCACCGGCTACGTCGCCACCGCCTGGCCGACCCTCTTCGACGACGCCCACCAGGAACGCGTGATCGAGCAGACGCGGTCGATCCAGGAGCTCTGCCTGTTGCGCAACACGACCCTGGCCGAAGGCTGGAGCGCGGGGCCGATCCCCGACGGCCCCCTGGTCGGCTACCTGGAAGAGGGCTTCGAGCCGGTCGCCACCTTCGGGGCATACGAGCTGCTGAAGCGGCAGGAGGCCGCGGGCGCCTGATGACCACCTGGGTCGTGATCCCCGTCTACCGCGACGTCGGCTCGTTCCGGATCCTGCACGAGCGCGTGCTCGCCGCCATCGCCGAGCAGCTGCCGGACGGGGTCGGGCTGGTCCGCTTCGTCGTCATCGACGACACCGCCGGCCAGGACCCCGAGATCGCCTCACTGGCCGCGCTCGGTGACGTCCGCGTCCTGCAGCCCCCGTTCAACCTCGGCCACCAGCGGGCGCTGGTCTACGCCCTGCGCAAGGTGCTGCCCGAAGTCGCCGACTCCGACGTCGTCGTCACCCTCGACGCCGACGGCGAGGACCGCCCCGAGGACCTGCCGCGGCTGCTGGCGCCGCTGCTCGCGCGCCCGCAGGCCGAGCGCAAGGTCGTCCTCGCGCTGCGCACGAAACGGCGCGAGTCGATCGGGTTCAAGCTCTCCTACCGGCTGTTCCGCGGGCTCTTCCGGCTGCTGACCGGGACCACGGTCCGCTCCGGCAACTTCGCCGCGATGCCAGGCGCGATCGCCAAGCGGGCGCTGCTGCACCCGACCTTCGACCTCTCCTACTCGTCGACGATCCTCGCCCTCGACCTGCCGGTCGAGTTCGTCCCCTGTGAGCGCGGCGAGCGCTACCAGGGGCGCTCGAAAATGACCTTCGGCAAGCTCGCGATGCACGGCCTGCGGATGCTGATGCCGTTCACCGACCAGATCGCCCTGCGGGCGCTCGCGGTCTTCGTCGTCTCGCTGGTGGCGGGCGCGGCGCTGGCGCTGGCCGTGGTCGCGATCAAGATCTTCTCCAGCTCGGCGGTCCCCGGCTGGGCCAGCTTCACCGCGCTCGGCGCCCTGATCGTCTCCCTCGTCGCGCTCGGCAACTTCGTCAGCCTCTTCGTCCTCTTCTCGCAGACGCGCGCCGTCTCGCTGGCGAGCATCGAGGAGCTCAGCGACTCAGAGCGGCCCGCCGACGCGGCCAGCGGCGGCGCCTCCAGTTCAGCTGCGAACTGAGCCGCGGCGTTCCCAGGAGCAGGTTCGGGTTCGAGTAGGGGTCGATCGCCGTGGCGGTGGCCCAGCGCGATAGGAAGGTCGCCTTCTCCCAGTCATCGACGTCGCCGCTGCGGGTCGAGGACTCGAAGTGGAGGAGGTGGAGGTCGGGGTCGTAGACGACCCGCTTGCCGAGCGCGCGCAGCTTCAGGCAGTAGTCGATGTCGTTGTAGTTGACCGGCAGCGCGGTCGAGAGGCCGCCGACCTCTTCGAACAGCTCCCGCCTCGTCATCAGGCAGGCGCCGGTGACCGCGAGCGCGTTCTGGGCGACGAGGACGTCGTTGCCGTAGCCGGGGAAGTCGCCCGCGAAGCCGTAGTAGAGGTGGCCGGGGAGGCCTTCGTTGAAGCGGACGACGACGTGCTGGAGCCGCCCGTCGTCCCAGGTGAGGCGGCCGCCGACGGCGCCGATCCCGTCCAGGCCCGAGTACATCACCATCCGCTGCAGCCAGTCGGGGGTCGCCACTTCGATGTCGTCGTTGAGCAGCAGCAGGTGCTCGCCGGCGGCGCGGACGGCGCCGACGTTGATCTTGGCCGAGAAGCTGAAGGGGCGGTTGAAGGGGACGAGGTGGACGCGATCGCCACCGATCTCCTGCAGTTCGCGGGGCACGTTGGCGGGGGTGTCCTCGTCGAGGACGACGACGATCTCGTAGTTCTCGTAGGTCGTGTGCTCGACGATGCTGCGCACGCAGTTGTTGACCAGCACCACCGGCTCGTAGCGGACTTCGCGCATCTGGCCGCAGGTGGGGATGACGATGCTGACCAGCGGCTGCTCGGGCAGGTCCGGTTCGAGGTGGTAGACGCCGGCGTCCTCGCGGTCGCGCTCGACCCGCGCCGGCAGGCCGATGCGCTCGCAATGAGCCTGCAGCGCGCGCGTGCCGGCCTCGAACGCCCACGGCTTCGCCGCCTCGCCACCGCCGGCCGCCGAGGTCTCGAGCATGCGCCAGTGGTAGAGGACCCGCGGCACATGCACGACCTCCCGGGCGCGCTCGGTGACGCGCAGGACCAGGTCCCAGTCCTGGGAGCCGTCGAACTCCGAGTCGAAGCCGCCGACCGCTTCGACCAGCGAGCGGCGCAGCACGCTGAGGTGGCAGGTGTACATCTGGGTCCGCATCCGCTCCGGCGACCAGTCCGGCTTGAAGAACGGCCCCGAGTGGCTGCCGCCGACGTCGATCTTGTCCTCGTCGGTGTAGGCGTAATCGGCTTCCGGGGTCGCGGTCAGCGCCTCGTCGACCAGCGCCAGCGCGTCGGGATGCAGCTCGTCGTCATGGTCGAGCAGGGCCAGGAACTCACCCTGGGCGAGCGCGAGCGCGTCGTTGGAGGCGGCGGAGATGCCGCCGTTCTCGCCGCGCAGCTCGATCCGGACTCGGGGGTCCTGCCGCTGGGCCTGCTCGAGCAGCTCGCGCACGTGCGGCGAGGAGGAGGCGTCGTCGACCAGGAGCAGCTCCCAGTCGGGGAAGCTCTGGCGGCGGACCGAGTCGATCATCGCCGAGAACACGTCGGCCGGCGTTTCGTAGACCGGCGTGAGGATCGAGAAGCGGGGCGCCGCCACGCGCTCAGGCACGCCCGATGAGCCGCTTCGCCATCCCCAGCAGCCGGGTCACCAGCGACAGGCGCGCCTGCAGCTTGGCGGAGATCCCGGCCAGGTGGAGCGAGCGGTGGTGGGCGACGGCGAGCTGCCCGTGCAGGGCGCCGAGTTCGGCGTCGCGCCCGATCAGGAGGTCGCGCAGGCGCAGGACCTCCTCGCTCTTGCGGTCGAGCTCGGCCTCCAGCTCGGAGCGGTTGTCGATCTGGCCGGAGGCGGCTGCCAGCTCCTCGCGCGTTTTCAGCAGCGAGGCGCGGACCTCGGTGACCTCGCGGCGCAGCTGCCACCAGGCGCGGTCGTAGCGGCGCACGGTCTCCGCCAGCGGCTCCTCGACCCGGCGGTAGAGCCCGGCCCAGGGTGAGAGGTAGGAGAAGTCGCGCTCGACCTCGCGGACGAAGCCCTGGCCGGCCAGGAGCGCGGTCCAGTACTCGGGTGGCTGCACGTTGAGGTGGGTGGGCTCGCCGAAGTCCTGCGGCGTGGTCGAGAGCAGCAGCTGGTCGGTCGCCCGGCAGAGGTTGGCGATCACCGTCTCCGCTTCGGCCTGGGGCACGTGCTCGACCACCTCGATGCAGGTGATCAGGTCGTAGCGTCCCGGCAGCTGCTCGGTCAGCGAGCGGACCTCGCAGCGGTCGCGCACGGACTCGTCGACCTCCGAGATCGCGTACTCGGAGATGTCGATGCCGTGGGCGTCGACCCCGCGCTCGGCCAGCGCCTCGACCAGGAAGCCCATCGCGCAGCCGGCGTCGAGGGTGGCGGCGGGATGGAGGTCCCTGACGATGCCGTCGGCGACGCTGGCGAAGAACTCCAGCCAGCGCTCGTTGCGCTCGTAGGGCCCGCCGCCTCCCCAGTAGTTCTGGAAGTAGGAGGGACCGTAGTCGGGGAGCGCGGCGATCTGGTCCTCGTCGGCGCTCGACTTCTCGGCGGTGCTCGACTGCTCAGCCATCCGGCGCAGTGTAACGACGGCCTCATCCGCTACCGCCCGGGATAGGCTGCCCGCTTGGCCACGGACGGGAAGATCTTCGCCAGCCTTGCCCTGCACCTGGTCCTGATCGGGCTCCCCGCCATCGCCGCGGCCCTGTTCGCGGTTCGCCGGCGGGTCGAGAACGTGCCGACGATCATCGCCATCGCCCTCGCCACCTCCGGGATCGTCGCCTTCTGCTCGTTCGGGGCCTACTACGCCGGCTCCACGGTCGGTGAGAGCTGGGACTTCTTCGTCCTCTTCGGGGCGGTTGCCGTGGGCGTCGCCGCAGTCTGGAACGGGAACCTCGATCGCGGCGTCCTGCGCGAGCTGCGGACGCCGCTGGCGCTGTGGGTGCTCGGCTCCTTCTTCATCGCCTACTTCGGTTTCATCCACGGCGGCTTCGACCAGGCGGTGCCGATGTCCTCGACCCGCTTCTCCGACCAGCTCCCGTCCGACAACGACATCCCCCGCTTCTTCGCCGAATGGTTCTCCCAGCACGGTCACCAGAACCCGCCGCCGATCTACCCGCCGGACTGGCTGATGAGCGACCGGCCGCCGCTGCAGGTCGGCTACGTGCTCTCCAACCAGGCGGTCGCCAACTCGGTCGGCTCGGCCCAGTACGAGCTGATCGGCATCGTCGTGCAGCAGCTCTGGGTGCCGGCGACGTGGGCGCTCCTCCTCGCTGCCCGGCTGCGGCCCTCGACGCGGGCGCTGGCGATGCTGGCGGCGATGGTCAGCGACGTCGCGATCCTGCACGGCTTCTTCGTCTGGCCGAAGCTGATCGCCGCCACCTTCGTGCTGATCGCGCTGGCGCTGGTGATCTCCCCCGAGTGGACGCGCTGGCGCCGCGACTGGCGCTACGCCCTGCTCTTCGGCGTCCTGCTGGCGCTGGCCATGCTCTCCCACGGCTCCAGCGTCTTCGCCGTGATCCCGCTGGTCCTGGTCGCCCTCCTGCGCGGCGTTCCCGCCTGGCGCTGGGTGGCGGTGATGGTGCTGGCCGGCGCCGTCGTCTACGCACCCTGGATCGCCTACCAGAAAGAGGCGAACCCACCCGGCAACCGCCTGCTCAAGTACCAGCTCGGCGGCGCCGTCGAAGTCGAAAACCGTGGCACCCTGGACGCGATCGCCGACGGCTACGAGGACGCCGGCGTCGGCGGCACGATCGACAACAAGCTCGAGAACTTCGAGGAGATGGTCGGGGTCGACAACGTCTTCGACGAGGCCAAGGTCTTCCCCGACGGGGTCGTGTTGGCCGGCAGCCCGACCTGGGCCGACGGCGTCGAGGCGCTCGGGGAAGGCGACCTCAGCGGCGCCGTCGGCGGCTTCCGCGGCCCCCGCTTCACCTCGCTGCTGCCGTTCCTCGGCATCCTCCTGATCGCCCCCTTTGCGATGTTCCTCGCCCGCGCCAAGGGCAGGCACGAGGAGGCGGAGTGGCGCTTCTCCCTGCTCTGCTTCGCCTTCGTCGGCGTCGCCTGCCTGTTCTGGGGGCTGTTGCTGTTCGGCTCCCCCGAAGCCCGCACGACCCTTCACGTCGGCTCGCTGGCGGTGCCGCTGCTGGCGCTGATCGCTTGCGTCGTCGGCCTGCGCTCCACCTATCCCCGCCTGGCGGCGGTCGTGGTCGCGCTCAACCTCGCGATCGTCCTCGCCACCTACACGCCGGCTTTGCGGCCGCTGCCGGACACCAGCTACTCGGCGCTGGCGGCGCTGCTGGCGGCGCTCAGCCTCGCCGGGATCGGCTGGGTCCTGCGCGAGGCCTGGCGGCTTCCCGGCGGCGGGACCGTGCGCTAGCGTGCGCGCCGTGACCGTGCCCCACGCCGATCCGCCGATCCCGCCCCACGCTCTCCTGAAGAGGATCGGGCCGATGGGCAACGAGGACCCCGTCGGGGTCTACGAAGAGACCGGGCTCGCGCATCGGCACCTGCTCGAGAGCGTGCTTCCCGACGACTGGAGCTGGGAGGGCAAGCGGGTGCTCGACTTCGGCTGTGGTTCGGGCCGCATGCTCCGCCGCTTCGTGCCCGAGGCCGAGAGCGCCGAGTTCTGGGGCTGCGACCTCGACCGCCGGAGCATCGAGTGGCTCAGCGCCAACCTCGCGCCGCCCTTCAAGTTCTTCGAGTCCGCGGAAGAGCCGGGACTGCCCCAGGAAGACGGCTATTTCGACCTCATCTACGCCTTCAGCGTCTACACCCACTTCACCGACAACTGGGCCGGCTGGCTGCTCGAGCACCACCGGGTGCTGGCCGACGGCGGGTATCTGTTTGTGACCTTCCTCGGGCACGGCATGCTCGAGCATCTGACCGGCGAGAAATGGGACGAAGACCGGATCGGGATGAACCACCTGATGCACGGGAACTCGTGGGACTCCGGCGGTCCGATCGCGATCAACTCGGAGTGGTGGATCCGCGCCCACTGGGGCAGGCTGTTCGAGATCGTCGAGCTGCTGCCCGTGGTCCAGGAGGGCGCACCCAGCCACGGCATCATCCTCGCCCGCAAGAAGCCGGTGCAGCTGACGGTCGAGGAAGTGGTCGCGCTGGAGCCGGACGAGCCGCGGGAGATCCTCGCCCTTCAGCACCACGTCGCCCAGCTGGCCGCGGAATCGGAGTCCCTGCGCGAGGAGAACTACAGCCTGATCGCCAAGCTGGGACCGCTGAAATATGCGAAGAAGGGCTTCCACGCCCTGCGCCATCCGGAAGAATGGCGCCCCCGGTTCAAGCAGGTACGGGCGATGCTGCGGTCCAAGCGCTAGGAGGGCGGGCGCTGCACCTGGTAGTCGCCCCGGCTGAGAAAGCTCTCCAGCCAGACGTAGAGGACGATGAACAGGTAGCGGCTGCCCATCTCTTTCATCGCCAGCTTCGGCACGCCGCTGGTGCGGTTGGTCCAGTTGGTCG
>WUUC01081569.1_pt1 | contig 19705 bp, 10 predicted proteins | sample 6278441 | NCBI WGS metagenome assembly WUUC01 (sample SAMN13675441, study PRJNA597444) | soil metagenome | isolation source: soil | place: USA: Washington | collected 2017-10
GCGAGTACCAGGGCGCGGTGTTCCGCCACACCCAGGGCCTCGAGTCCGGCCTCACCGAGACGACGATCGGCCCAGACGGCGCGATCTACGTCGCGGGCCTCGGCGCCGACGGCAACTGGGGACAGGAGGGCAAGCTCAAGTTCGGCCTGCAGAAGCTCACCCCGAACGGCGCCGACACGTTCGACATGAAGTCGATGAGCGCCACCCGGGACGGCTTCAGGATCACCTACACCCGGCCCCTGGCCGCGGAGACCGTCGCGAAGATCGCGGAGAACGCGGCCGAGGCGTACCGGGTCCGGCAGTGGCGCTACGCCGCCACCGAGCAGTACGGCGGCCCGAAGGTGGACGAGGAGGCGCTGACCGTCACCTCCGCCAACGTGTCACGCGACCGCAGGTCCGTGACCCTGGAAGTCGCCGGGCTCAAGGGCGACCGCGTCGTGCACCTGCGCTCGCCGCGCCCCTTCGCCGCCGACGACGGTGAGGAGCTGTGGAGCACCGAGGCCTGGTACACCCTCAACGCGATCCCCGGGCACCGCGAGCACCAGGTGTTCTACGAGGCCGAGGAGGGCTACCGCGAGGGCGGTGCCGGGGTGAACACCGACCACCGCGGCTACAGCGGCATCGGTTTCACCGACCGGTTCGGGAACCCCGGGGCGTCCACGACGATGCACGTGACGGTGGACCGCCCGGGCCGCCACGAGGTCGGGCTGCGTTACTCGAACGGCCCGAACCCGTTCTCGGGCGACAAGTCCGTGAGCGTCTACGTCAACGGCACGAAGGTGCGCCAGACGGTGCTGCCGACCACCGTGACGTGGGAGGACTGGGCCACCAAGACCGAGACGCTGTCGCTGCGCCGCGGGCTCAACACGATCCAGTACCGGGTGGACGAGGGCGACACCGGGCACGTGAACCTCGACCTGATCTCGGTCCGGAAGCCGGGGGAGCGCATCGTCCTGTTCGACGGCGAGGACACCGACGAGTGGCGGCACACCGACGGCAGGCTCGCGAGCTGGCCGCTGGTCGGCGGCGGCGCGATGCAGGTGGCGAACGGTGACCTGCGCACCAAGCAGGCGTTCGGCGACTACCGGCTGCACGTCGAGTTCACGGTGCCGCGGCTGCCGCCGGAGGTGACCGGCCAGGACCGCGGCAACAGCGGCGTCTACCTGCAGGAGCGCTACGAGGTGCAGATCCTCGACTCCTACGGCGACACCACGCCCGCCGACAACGAGGCGGGCGCCATCTACACGCGGAAGGCGCCGGACGTCAACGCGGCCCGGCCCGCGGAGACCTGGCAGAGCTACGACATCTGGTTTTGCGCCGCCCGCCACGACGCGGCGGGTGCCAAGGTCGAGGACGCGCGGGTGACGGTGGTGTGGAACGGCAAGGTCGTGCACCGGGACTACGCCATCCCGGGGGTGACCGGTGGCAGCATCCCCGAGGGCCCGTCGACCGGCGCCATCCGGTTGCAGGACCACGGCAACGCCGTGCAGTTCCGCAACATCTGGATCGAGCCGCTGACGTGAGAGCGTGCGGGGCCCGGTTCCGGGCCCCGCACCGATCCTCCGCCGACAGGACAGCCCGGCACCGGTGCGACCGGTGCCGGGCCGAACTGTCTCGAACTACCCGTGGATCAACCGAAGTTCACGTCACTGCACCACATGTAGGCCTGGTCGAGGTGCGAGGCCTGCCAGATCGTGAAGACGATGTGGTGTCCTCTGTAGCCGGACGTCTGGACGTTGAACCTGATGTCCTTCGCCGGCGCGTAGCGACCGGTCTGCGTGATGAAGTCGAGGTTGCCCCACCCGAGACGCTGGGTGGTGGGGTCGAACCCCTGCTTGCTCACGTAGACCCGGAAGTAGTCAGCGCCGTGGCTGGCCTGGTCGTACAGGTGCATCTCGAAGTTGCTGCCGACGTTGGTGGTCCGCCACCGGCCGGGGGTGTTCAGCGAGTTGTTGCGCGCGAGGCCGTTGCTGCACAGCGTGCCGTCGGGGGTCGCGCCCTGGAAGTTCCCGCGGAGACCGTCCCGCAGTGCGCTCATCCAGTTCCACATGGTGTCGGGGTTGGCCTGGAAAGCCTGGTAACACATGGGGTCCTGCTGTTGCATGGCGGGATCCATGTGGTGGCTGCCCCAGCTCTGCCAGCACTGGTAGGCGCGGGTGGAGGGACCGACGATGGTCCCGTGGGCCGAAGCCGTCGGGGTCCAGATGAACAGGCAGGCCATCGCGCTGATGGCGAGGGCCACGATGCCGCGCCGTGTGGCAACAGACCCGAAGGTGTTGCGCATACGCATGGGTGAGGCCTCCAATTCTTCGGCTGATCAAAATGATGAGGTCCCATTGATGATCTCTATGGGAGCGCTCCCAGATGAATCACAGCGTATACGCGAATCGCCTGAACTTCAACGAAACAGTCATGATTGTCGTGAAGCATTACCGGCGCGGGTAAGTGAAAGTTTCGACACGCGGCCGCGGCGGGCCCGGCCCCCACGCCGCGTGAGACCGCGGTGAGACCGCCGTGAACACCACGGACCACGGCCAGTCGAGCCCCGCCAGGGAGCGCACCGTGGGCGTCGTCGCCGATCCCTCGCGGGCGTGTCGGCGCGCACCCCGCGCCACCACGACGAGATCGACAAGGAACCGCCCGCGCGCGGACTCGGCATGAACCCCACCCCGAGGCACGCCTCACCGTGTGCGGCAGCACCCGCCCGGAGGACGACGCCCACCGCGCCGAACAGCGCTGGGGGGACCGCACCTACTCCACAGAGGACTGTCAGTGATCTGCAGGCGGACATCCTTCGGCGCCCGCTCGCCGCCATGACGGCAGGCGCACCGCCACCGATCCCGTCGAGGCTCCACACCGTCGCCGGCCCCGATCAGGACCGCCAGTGGAACCGCGACCACCGGCTCACCGCGCCCTCGTGAGCCTGCGGACGAAGGGGGAGTGGCAGGTGGCCGAAGAAGCCGGTGTTCCCGCGTACGGCCCCGGGGTCGGTGTCGGTGCGCCTCCGCTGGGTTCGGTCACCCGTCCGTGTCGTCGAGGGTGATGACCACCTTCACGTCGTCGCCGGTCGTCGCGAACGCCTCCTCGGCCCTCGAGAGCGGCACGCGGCGGGTGATCAGCCGGTCGAGCCAGCCGGTGTCCGCCTTGGCCAGCGCGTCGGCGGCCTGCCGGTAGTGGCGCGGGTTCGCGTTCACGGTGCCGAGCACGACGTCGTTCTCCAGCACGAGCTCACGGTTGAGCCCGTCGGCGTCCACCCCGATCCGGCGGCCGGTGGCCGAGATGCCGGTGAGGCACACGATGCCGTAGGGCGCGGTGTGCGCGACGGCGTCGAACACCACCTGTCCCACCCCCGTCGCCTCGATGACGACGTCGGGTTCGAGCCGCGCGGCGACCCGGTCGGCGGGGTCGTGGTGGTAGGTCGCGCCGAGCGAGCCCACCAGCGCGGGCTTGGGGCCGTCGGTCACCCGGTCCAGGACGTGGACGTCGAGGCCGCGCTGCACGCCGAGCAGGGCCGCGAGCAGCCCGATCGGCCCGGCGCCGGTGACCAGCACCCGCCGCGGCTCGAACCAGCCGCGCGCACCGACGCGCTCCACCTGCTCCCAGGCCTTCGCCACGACGGTCGTCGGCTCCATCAGCACACCGACGCGCTCCAGCGCGGGGTCGAGCACCACCGCGTAGTCCGGCTCGACCCGCCAGAGTTCGCTGCCGAACCCGTCGAGGTCCTTGATCCCGCGCTCGGTGTAGCGGCCGTTGCGGCACATGTCGAACTCACCGTGCGCACAGGCGCCGCACGGCACCGGGTCGGGCCGCCGCACCACCCCGACCACCAGGTCTCCCGGCGCGAACCCGCAGTCCTCCGGCGCCTCCCGGACCCGGCCGAGCGACTCGTGGCCGAGCACCAGCCGCCCGGCCCCCGGCGGCGCCGAGCCGTACTCGCCCTCCGCGATCTCCTTGTCGGTGCCGCACACCCCCAGCGCCAGACCCTCGACCAGCAGGGCTCCTGCCTCGGGACCGGGCTCGGGCACCTCCCGGACCTCCAGCGATCCGGCCCGGCCGGGTTCTACGGTCAGTGCGCGCATGCCCGTCGGGCTACCCCGGTCCCCGCGCTCCATGCCGACGCGCGTGAGCAGTCGGACCGGCTCGGGAGCCGACTGTGAAGTTCGTTCACGTCCGCTGATCAGACCTCCCGTGCTCACCCGTTCGGGTGAGGCCGGACGGCTGTATTCCCCGCCGCCGGGCTTGACGGGATGATCATCCGGGTAGTCGGGGTGTGCAGTGCACGGTGGGGCTCCGCACCTGGTGAAAGGGGACGAGACGATGTCAGGTCACCGGCCGTCGAGCGAGGTCGCCGGGGAAGCCCCGTCGTGGCCGCCGGCTGTCCGGGCGGGCCAGGGGCGCAGACACGCAGGCTGCCGGACACCCGCGGGCGAGGAGGCGCTGTTGTGACCGCCGAAGGCCACCTGGTCGCGGGCCGCTACCGGCTGGTCCGCCGGATCGGGACGGGCGCGATGGGAGTCGTCTGGCTGGGCCACGACGAGCGGCTGAGCCGGCCCGTCGCGGTCAAGACACTGCTGCTGCAGCCCGGTCTCCCGCCGGCCGAAGCCGCCGAGGCGGTGGCCCGCTGCCTGCGGGAGGGCCGGATCGCCGCGCGGATGCACCACCCCAACGCCATCGCCGTGTTCGACGTGGTCGACGACGGCGGCGTGCCCTGCCTCGTCATGGAGTACCTGCCCTCGCGCAGCCTGGCGACGGCCATCGCCGAGAACGGGCCCTTCTCCCCGGCGGAGGCGGCCGGCATCGGCGCCCAGGTGGCCGCAGCACTCGTCGCGGCGCATGCCGCCGGTGTCGTACACCGCGACGTCACGCCGGGCAACATCCTGCTCGGCGACGACGGCTCGGTGAAGATCACCGACTTCGGCATCTCCCGCGCGGCCGACGACGTCACGGTGACCAAGACCGGCATGATCGCGGGCACCCCCGCCTACCTGGCGCCGGAGGTGGCCCTCGGCGAGGACCCCACCCCGGCCTCGGACGTCTTCTCGCTGGGCTCGGCGCTGTACGCCGCGGTCGAGGGGGAACCGCCCTTCGGCCTCGCCGCCAACACGCTGGGACTGCTGCACGCGGTCGCGGGCGGCAGGATCAACCCGCCGGTCCGGTCCGGCCCGCTGACCGACGTGCTGATCGCCCTGCTCGCGACGGAGCCGCAGGCCCGCCCGACCGCTGCCGAGGCGTACGACCTCCTCGCCGCCGTCGGCCGGGGTGAGGTCGCGGACCACACGCCGCTCGTCGCCGTGGCGGCCGCGCCGACCGTGGTGGAGCCGGCAGGCGGGGGCGTCGCCGGCTCGACCGAGGTGGTCAGGCGGCCACCCGTCGTCGTACCGGCAGGCCCCGCGTCGCCGAAGCGTCGTGCACGCGGGCCCCTGGCGGTCGTCGGGGTCTTCGTCATCGCACTGGCCGCCGTGGGCGTCTGGCTGCTGGGCGGCCGTGACGGCGTGGCACCGGCCGAGGAGCGGGCACCGGCGAACGGGACCGTGCACCGCCCCGACACGCTCCCCGCGGGCTCCGCGCCGGTGGTACCGGTCAGGGCCGGGGAGACCGAGGCGGTCGACAGGACACCCGCGCAAGGCACGGAGGAAATCCCCACGGCGACCACGTCGGCCACGATCCAGGAACCACCGGCCGCCGTCCCGGAGTCGTCTCCACCGGCGGCGCCGCCGTCGGCAGCACCGCCGTCGGTGACGGAGGACGTGCCGGAGCCGACGACCACCGACACGTCGACCCCGCCCCCGACCGGCGGCGAGGAAGTCACCACGGCACCGAGTACGCCAGCCGTCGAGGACTGAGCTGACGGCGGTCAGGAGATGCTGGTCGCGCCGGCGGGCAGCGGGTCTCCCCGATCCGGTTCCCGACTGAGTTCCTCGGCCAGGATGGTGTCGATGTGCTGTCCGGCTCGTCGCAACGACCGCGCCGCACGCACCAGCAGCCACCCGGCCAGGGTGACGGCCGCCGTGACCACGGTCAGCGCGATCCGGTCCTGTACGAGGAGGATCGCGGCGGCACCGAGAGCCATCATCGGCAGCGCGAGCCGCCGGGCCTCGGGTGCGGCGGGACGCATCGGCACCCTCGCCGGCAGGGGAGCTGCGGGACAGGTCATGGTCGGCTGATCCTTCGGGGCAGCACAGCACAGCCCCCAGGGACCCGATTGCGAGGCCCGCGGTAGCCGGCGGTGAAAGGTGATCGCAGGAGCGAGGTCAATGGCTGTCGTGGTCACCAACAGTAACTGAACACGTCGACCGGAGGGCGATTTCCGTTACGCAGCGTTGACATCATTGTTCGGGACAACCGAATGTGATAACGAATGTCATGGGTGCCTGCCCAAGGGTTGCGGCGGGACGGTCGATGACCGTCGCTGGTCCGAACGGCCCAATTCGTTCCCCTGATCAATCGGGGAGTAAACAAGGACCGGTGCTGCCGGGTTTCAGGGGAGGAGGAATTCCCCGACTCGGAGGAGATCTGGTGGGCCGACGGAGATTGTGGCGTGGTGGGTCGGTGGTCGTGCTGGCCGCCGCGCTGGTCGCGAGCGTGACCGCGAGCATGGGACGCGGGGCGGTGGCCCAGCCGGGCGCCGGTGCCGGCCGGGGTGAACCGGTCTCGGTGACCCTGGTCAGCGGGGACCGGGTGGAGCTGTGGGGGAGCGGGACCTCGGCTCCGCTGCGGGTCGAGCCCGCGCCCCGCGCCCACTCGGTGCCGTTCCAGGACTTCTGGCACGACGGCGACCGGTACGTGGTGCCCGGCGACGCGGCCGCCCTGGTGTCGAGCGGCGTGCTGGACCGCGAGCTGTTCAACGTCACCGGTCTGGTCCGGCAGCGCTACGACGACGCGCACACCTCAGCCGTGCCGCTGCTGGTCGAGTACGCCGACGCCGGTGCGCGGGCCCGGGCCGCGGTGCCCGCGGGCACGACGGTCCGCCGGGCGCTGCCGGAGCTCGGCCTGACCGCGCTGGACCAGGACAAGGACAGCGCGACCGCGCTCTACGGCGGGCTGACCGCCGGCGCGCCCACCGCCCGCAACGCCACCGGTGTGCGCAAGATCTGGCTGAACAAGCGGGTCCGGGCCACCCTGGACCAGAGCGTGCGGCAGGTCGGCGCGCCGGTGGCCTGGCAGCGCGGGCTGACCGGCGCCGGGGTGCGGGTCGCCGTGCTGGACACCGGGATCGACACCGACCACCCGGACCTGGCCGGCAAGACCGCGGTCAGCCAGGACTTCACCGGCACCGGTGGGGTCGAGGACGGGCACGGGCACGGCACGCACGTCGCGTCGATCATCACCGGGACGGGCGCCGCCTCGGGCGGGCAGTACCGCGGCGTGGCGCCGGACGTCACGCTCGCGGTCGGCAAGGTCCTCGACGACACCGGCTGGGGCACCGACGACAGCGTGCTCGCCGGAATGCGCTGGGCGGCCGCCGAATCCGGCGCGAAGGTCGTCAACATGAGCCTGGGCAGCGGCCCCAGCGACGGCCAGGACCCGATGTCGGTCGCGGTGAACACGCTCAGCCGCCAGTACGGGACGCTGTTCGTGATCTCCGCGGGCAACTTCGGGGCAGACCGGTCGGTGTCGTCCGCGGCCTCGGCGGACGACGCGCTCGCCGTCGGCAGCGTGTCCAAGCAGGACGAGCCGAGCGACTTCTCCAGCCGCGGCCCCCGGGTCGGCGACGGGGCCGCCAAGCCGGAGATCAGCGCGCCGGGCGGGGGCATCGTGGCGGCCCGGCCCGCGGGCGTGCCGCCGCTGGGCGAGCCGGTCGGCGACGGCTACCAGCGGCTCGACGGCACCTCGATGGCCGCTCCGCACGTGGCCGCCGCGGCGGCGGTCCTGGCGCAGCAGCACCCGGACTGGACCGCGCCCGCGCTGAAGTCGGCGCTGGTCAGCAGCGCGCAGGAGGTGCCGGACGCCGGTGTCCACCAGGTCGGCGCCGGCCGGCTCGACCTGGACCGGGCGACCGCGACCCCGGTCGTCGCCACCGCCACGGTGTCGGCGTACCTGCCCTGGCCGAACACCGGGTCGCAGGAGCGCCGGACGGTCACCTGGACCAACACCGGTGACACGCCGGTCACCCTGGCGCTGCGCGCCGAACTGGTCGACGGGGAGGGCCAGGCGGCCCCGGCCGGACTGGTCACCCTCGCCGAGGACGGCGTGACCGTGCCGGCGGGCGGCAGTGCGCCGATCGAGCTGCTCGTCACCGGCCAGGAGGGCCGGTCCGGGACCTACTCCGGGGTGCTCGTCGCGAGCGACGCCGCGGGCACGACCCGCACCCGCACCGCGATCTCGGTGTACCAGCAGGAGGAGCGGTTCTCGTTCACGCCGAACCTGCTGGACCGCAACGGCGCCGCACCCGCGGCCGAGGTGCGGTCGTCGGCGTTCGTCATCGACCTGGACACCGGCGACGCCTACTTCGTCCCCTCGGGCACGACGGTGTCCCTGCCCCGCGGCCGGTACGCCGTGCACGCCTCGATCGTCACCACGGCGCCGGGCCAGGAGTCGGCGTACACCACCGTCAGCCATCCCGAGCTGGTCCTGGACCGCGACGTCACCCAGGTGTTCGACGCCAGGATCGGGCAGCAGGTCGTCGCGGAGCCGGACAACCCCGAGGCACGGGGCGGGACGAGCTCGCTCTACGCCATGTCCCGGGTCGAGGAATGCGACTGCCTGTTCGCGTTCTACACCGATACCGACCCGCGGTTCGAGCCGCAGTACGCGGCGACCCTGCCGGGCACGGCGTCGGACGCCTACGCGCTCGCCACCGCCCGCCGCGCCACCGAGCCGGAGCTGGAGATGGTCGCGAACGACGGGCAGCCGTTCGACGTCAACCTGCAGTCGCTGTTCGGTGCGACGCCGACGGACGAGGAGGCGTCGCTCACCGCCGTCTACGGCGGCTCGGGCACCGCGGCGGACCTCGCCGGGATCGACGCCACCGGCAAGCTCGTGGTGGTGGAGTTCGACCCGAACCTCGGCCGGGAGGAGTGGTTGCGGCGCGGCGTCAACATCGCCAGGGCCGGGGGCAGGCTGGGGATGTTCCGGTTCGTCGACCAGGGTGCCGTGCCGCTGCCCCCGGGCGAGCCGGTCGAGGGGGAGCCGGTGCCGGTCTTCTACGGCCACGACAGCGGCACCGTGAACCGCCTGACCGAGCTGGTCAAGAAGGGGGAGACCACGGTCGAGTACGCGAGCCGGGCGAGCACCGCGCTGCGCTACGAGCTGCTGCACGGCGTCCGGCGGCAGGTCACCGCCCCGGTCGTCTACCGGCCGCGGACCCGGGACCTGGCCACCATGCGGGCGGCCTACCACGACAACGCGCCGAACACGGCGGGCTTCGCCGCCTTCGGCAAGCTGTTCGGCCGCTACGTCGGCACCGGGTGGACCGCGTTCACCGCGTCCCAGCAGGAGCGGGTGGAGTACTTCACCCCGACCGAGTGGGACCTGTTCTGGTCCACCGGCCCGTACAACATGGGTGAGACGGTGACGCTCGCCGCCCACCGGCCGCCCACCCGGGTCGTCTGGAACAAGGCGGTGGTCGGACCGTCGCTGCGCGGCACCACGAAGAACTACGTGCCCGAGGAGTTGCACCCGTGGTCCTGGCGCAAGGACGGGCGGATCAACGTCAAGCTGCCGATGTACGGCGACGCGGCAGGCCGTCCCCGGATGGTCGACCCGTTCTCCGACGCCACCGGCTCGGTCACCGTGTACCGGGACGGCGTGGCGCTCGGCACGGGTCCGGTGACCGACTTCGTCGAGTACCCGGTGCCCGACCAGGACTCGGCCTACCGCGTCGTGGCGGACGCCCGGCAGGCCGACGCCACCTGGTCGCTGTCCACGGTGGTCACCGCGGAGTGGAACTTCCGCTCCTCGGCGGCGGGCGAGGGCAAGGCGCTGCCGATGCTGACGGCCCGCTTCGACCCGGCCGTGTCCCTGCGCAACCAGGCCCCCGGTAACCGGCGGTTCTCCTTCCCGCTCCACGTGGAGCGGCAGGACGGCCCCGCCCGGATCGCGGCGGTGTCGGTGGACGTGTCCTACGACGACGGCGCGACCTGGCAACCGGCCGACGTCCGCCGCGACCACGACCACTGGACGGTGGCCGTGCGGCACCCGCGGAGCGGCTACGCCTCCCTGCGGACCCGGGCGTCCGACGCGGACGGCAACCGCCTGGAGCAGACGGTCCTGCGGGCGTACCAGATCGGCTGAGGACCGGCGTGGTGGCGGCACGGTGCCGCCACCACGCCTCCCGGCCCGCTGAGCACGGTGTTCAGGGGTTCGTTCAGGGCGTGGTCAGTGGCCGTCGGCAGGCTCGGGATCGTTCTCACCCACTCCCGACTAGGAGTCAGAGATGACCCGACTGCACCGCACGGCGGCCGTCATGGCCGGCGTCGCCGGCGTGACCGCCAGTCTGCTGCTCGCCGCGGGCCCGGCCGCGGCGGACATGGGCGTCAACAGGTACGAGGGGCTCAGCGCGGAGATCACCGGCTGCTCCGACGACGCGGTGACCATCCAGCGGAAGTCGATCCCCAACACCGGGGCGGACATCTGGCTGCGGTACAGCCCGAGCTGCCGCACGATCTGGGCCCACATCAGCGGCGCGCCGCCGAGCAGCCAGGACAACGCGGGCGGCTCCGCCCTGATCTACCGCGAGCAGGACGGCGCCGCGGACCGCTGCCACTCCGGCAGGGGCTCCTCGTGCAGCACCGCGATGCTCAACGACGCCGGCTACACCTCGCACGCCACCGGCACGGTCGACACCGGGTTCGCCATCTACCGGGCGACCACCGTCTCGTACTGACCGGGGAGACCTCACCGGGGCCCGGCACACGCCCGGACCCCGGTGAGGTCGGCGAGGTCGGCGCGCAGCCTGCCCGCGTCGGCACCCGGCAGCCCGGCGAGCACGGCCGACGCCTCGGCCCAGCTGTCGTGGGCGGCTCCGGACCGGCCGGTCTCCTGGAGGGTCCGGCCGAGGTCGATCAGGTTCGCCGCCACCCCCAGCGAGTCGCCCATCCCGCGGCAGACCGCGAGCGCCCGCCGGAAACAGCCGACCGCCTCACCCGCGCGGCCGACCTCCCGGTGCAGGACCCCGAGGTTCGCGAGCGTCTCGCTCTCGCCGAACGAGTCGGCCACCTCGCGGTGGATCTCCAGCGCCTGCTCGAAGTACTCGATCGCCGACCCGAACTGGGAGAGCTCACGATGCGCCTCACCCAGGTTGTTCAGCGTCTGGCCCTGCCCGCGCCGGTCGCCGATCTCCGTCCGCAGCCGCAGCGCCCGGCGGTAGCACACCAGCGCCTCGCCGAACGCCCGCTGCGCGCACAGGGTGGCGCCGAGGTTGTTGAGGGTCTGGCTCTCGCCGAGCCGGTCCCCGCGGCGGCGCCAGATGGCGAGCGCCCCGTCGTAGTGGCCGCGCGCCTCGTCGAGCAGCCCCTGGTTCCAGGCGGCGGTGCCGAGGCTGTGCAGCATCCGCGCCTCGCCGTGCCCGTCGGCGCACCGCCGCGCCGACGCGAGGCCGGTGGTGTGGGTGCTGGTCCAGTCCGCCCACCGCTTGCTCAGGTAGAAGAAGGACCACAGCGTCGCGGGCAGCTGCCACGCGATGTCGTGCAGGCCCGCGTCGGCGGCCTGCCCCACGGCGGCGACCAGGTTGGGGTGCTCGGCCTCGAACCAGGTCCGCGCGCGGTCCGGGCCGCCGAACCGCAGCGGCGCCACCGGTCCCGGCCGCGCGGTGATCGGCACGGCCATGCGCTGCGGCATGAGCGCGGTGTTGGCCGCGTCCGCCGTCAGCAGGTACCACGTGAGCACGTCGCGCACCGCGCGCTCCCGCTCGTCGTGCTCCCGCGCGTCGGCCAGCTCCCGCGCGTAGCAGCGCAACAGGTCGTGCGACTGGTAGCGGTCCTGACCGACGAGGGTCAGCAGGTGCGCGCCGGTCAGCCGGTCGAGCAGGTCGCCCGCGTCGGGGACGCCGGCCAGCGCCGCGGCCACGGGCGCGCTCACGTGCGGGCCCTCGTGCAGGCCGAGCAGCCGGAACAGGCGCGCGGCGTCGGGCGCCAGCGAGCGGTAGGACCAGGAGAACACCGGGCGCATCGCGGCGGTCTCGTCGTCGGCCGTGGTCAGCACGTCGAGCGTGCGCCGCTGCACGGTGAGCTCGGCACCGAGGTCGGCCAGTCGCAGACCGGGCCGGGAGGCGATCCGCTCGGCCAGCACCCGCAGCGCCAGCGGCAGCCGCGCGCACTGGCGGGCCAGTTCCCGCACCGCGGCGGGCTCGCTGCCCGCCCGGCCGGCACCGATGACCCTGCTCAGCAGGCGGACCGCGTCGTCCTCCGGGAGCAGCTCGAGCACGAGGCGCCGCGCGCCCTCGCGCACCACGAGCCCGGACATGAGGCCGCGGCTGGTGATCACCACGTGGCTGGCGGCCCCGCCGGGCAGCAGCGGCCGCACCTGACCCGGGCTCGCGGCGTTGTCCAGCACCACCAGCACGCGGCGGTCGACGGTCAGCGACCGGAACAGGTCGGCCTGGGCGTCGGCGCCCGTGGGCAGGTCCGAGGGCGGCACCCCCAGCGCGGCCAGCATCCTGGCGAGCGCCTCACCCGTCGTCATGGGCGGGTCGGCGCTGAACCCGCGCAGGTCGAGGTAGAGCTGACCGTCCGGGAACCGGTCGCGGGCCCGGTGCGCCCAGTGCACGGCCGCCGCGGTCTTGCCGACGCCCGCGGTGCCGGACAGCACGCTGACCCCGGGCCCGGCGCGGTCGAGCCACGCCACGCAGTCCTCGCGACCGGTGAAGTCGGTGACGTCGGGCGGCAGCTGACCGGGACGGGCGTGGACCGGCGCGGGCCCGCGGTCACCCGAGGGCACGCGGTCACCGGCGGACACGCGGACACCGGCGGGCAGCGCCACCACCGCGGCCACCACCTGCTCGACCGGGTCGCCGCGCAGCACCGCCTCGTGCGCGGCACGCAGGCGCTCGCCGGGGTGCACCATGCCCTGCTCCTCGGCGAGCAGCTGCGCCCCGGTCCGGTAGGCAGCGAGCGCGTCGGCGGGGCGGCCGACGGCGTAGAGCGCGGCGACGAGCCTGCTCCGCAGGCCCTCGTGCAGCGGCCAGTCCGCGCACTGCCTGGTCAGGTCGGCCACGAGGTGGTCCGCCCGGCCCAGCACCAGCTCGACGTCCAGCCTCCGCAGGTCGGTCCCGAGCCGCCGTTCGGTCAACCGGGCCGACTCCGCCTCGGCGAACCGGCCCGTCAGGTCGCCGAGGGGACGTCCGCGCCACCGCGACAGCGCCGCGCGCAGCGCCTGGGCGGCCTCGTCGAGGCGCCCGGCCGCCAGCGCGCGGTCACCCCGCGCCACGTCCTCCTCGAACGAGAGCAGGTCCACCTCCGCGGGCGGGGCGTCGAGGCGGTAGCCGAGCGCGGAGGTGCCGATGGCGGTGCCGGGCTCCCCGGCCGCCCGCACCGCCCTGCGCGACGCGGAGACCAGCACCTGGACGTGGTTGCGCGCGGTCGGCGGCGGCTCGTCGTCCCAGAGCAGCTCGGCGATGCGGTCGGCGGGCAGCGGCACGTTGGCGTTGAGCGCGAGCAGTGCCAGCAGCAACCGCTGCTGCCGCCGCTCGAGCCGCACCGGCTCCCCGGCGACCGACGCCTCGAACGCACCGAGAACCCCGACGAACACGATGCCTCCCTCGCCGGCACCGCGCCAGTGCCCGGCCAGCTGTCCAGCCTAACCGGTGGACGCCCCGACAGCCCGTCGGCGGCGGCCCACCGGGAACACCGTCCGGTGAAGAAGATCGAGGAGAACACGATGCCGACGAACCACACCGCACCCCGCCGCCGCGTCACGGGACGGGCGGCGGTCCTCCGCCGCGCGGCCGTGGCCCTGGGTGCCGCCGCACTCGCGAGCACGAGCCTGGTCCTCTCCGCGGGCGTGGCGCACGCCGACGTCCCGAGGACCGGTCAGCTCTGCGACGCCGCGGAGAACATCCAGTTCTACGCCCACGACTACAACACGCCCAGCTACACCGTCCGGCGGGGCGAGCAGATCCGCATCGACAGCATGGAGACGCTCGTCAACTGGGCCGTGGGCCACGGCACCGGCCACTCCGCCAGGAACTTCATCTACCGCCACTCGAACGGCGCGCACCGGCTCACCAACTGCCGCTGAACGGCACCGGCCGCCGGGGTCAGGCAAGGACGCGGTGGGTGCCGCGGTAGACGGTGGCATGCACTTGTCGCAGTGGGCGCACCGGGACAGGGTGTCCGGTGTGGCGCGCAGGCGGTCCGGGAGGCCGGGTTCGCGCAGCAGCGCCCGTGCCACCGGCCCCGGGGCCTTCCGCCGTCCCGGGAGGGGCCGGTCCGGGTGGGTAGGGTGGCCGGATGCAGCGGCCGCGGGTGCTGATCAGCTGGGCACACGCCCACCGGACGTGGGGGGAGGACCAGGTCCGGCGGTGGCGGGAGACGGTCGAGGCATTCGCCCGCGTGCTGGCCGACTGCGGGCTCGACGTCGAGTTCGACCTGTGGAACACGACCGACACCGCGATCGACTTCACGCGGTGGGGGCCGAGGCTGGTCGAGGAGTGCGACTACACGGTGGTCGCGATCTCCGAGGCGTGGCAGGAGCGGTGGGAGGGGCGCAACCCGCCGCACGAGGGGGCGGGCGTCGCGGTCGAGGCGGACGCCATGCGGGGCATCTTCGAGCGCGACCAGGCCCGCTTCCAGCGCGCGTTCGTCGTGGCCCTGCTGCCCGGGGCGCCGGACGAGGTGATCCCGAACGAGCTGCGCAGGCTGCGGCGGGAGCGGATCGCCGAGCTCAGCCCCGCCGGTGCCGACGCCCTGGTCGCGCTGCTCACCCGCCGGCCCGCACCGGGGGGACCGGCCCGCGCCGTCCGGCCCGAGCCGGTCGTCGGCCACGCCAGCGCCGCCGCCCGTGCCGCGATCCAGCCGGACATCCTGCCCAGCATCGACCGCCTCGCCGAGCTCACCGACCGGATGGGCGAGCCGGAGCGGGTCCGGACGCCGCTCGTCATCACCGGTGAGGGCGGGTACGGCAAGAGCGTGCTGCTCGGCCAGCTCTACGACCGGTTCGCCCCGGCCGGACCGACCGTGCTGGTCCCGTGCGGCCGGGTGCCCGCCTCGGCCGAGCTCACCGGGCTCGACGCGCTCGACCGGGCCCTCGGCGACGCCGCCGGGGACACCCGCGCCGCGGTCCCGCTCACCCGGATCGTCGCCGGGCTCGGCACGCGGCCCCGGTTGCTGGTCGACACCCTGGACCTCGTGGTGCGCGAGGAGAACGCCGACGACCTCGCGTTCCTGCTGCGGCGGCTGGCCGAGCGGGCGGACCTGACCGTCACCTGCCGGGACCGGGAGTGGCGGGACTACCTGGAGGCCGACCGCGGCCTGGCGGCGTCCCTCTACCCGATGCCCGCGCTCACGGCGAAGGACATCCTCGACTGGGCCGACGCCTACGTCACCGCGATCGGCACGGGCGAGGCCGCCCGGGCGTCGTTCCTCGCCAGCCTGGCGTCCGGGCCGGTGGTCCGCGAGGTGTGCGCCACCCCGCTGCGGCTCGCGATGGCGTGCCAGATCTACGCCGGGCAGGGCGGCATCCCCGAGGACCTGACGGTGACCGAGCTCTACGAGCAGTACTGGCAGCGGCGCGTCGCCGTGGACCGGTACGGCCGCCGCACCGGCCGGGCGCGGGTCCAGGAGGCCACCGCCGAGGCGCTCGCGGCGGAGGTCTGGGAGCTGAGCACGTCCCGGTTCGTCGAGTACGTGCCCGCGCGACAGCAGGACCCCGAGCCGCTGGACTCCCTGGTGAGCGACGGGGTGGTGACGGTCGCCGCGGGCCGGTACGGGTTCTTCCACCAGACCTACGCCGAGTTCGCCGTCGCCCGCAGGCTCGCGCGGGTCGGCGACGAGGCCGACCTGCTCCGCTTGTCCGACGGGCTCACCGCCGCCTCGCACGCCTACTGGCCGATCGCGAAGCACCTGCTGATGCTCGACACGAGTGCCGACCGGTACGCGCGGCTCGCCGAGTGCGTGCCCCCGGACACCGTAGAGGGCGTGCGCACCCGCGTGCTCGGGGCCTTCAACCGGCGGGCGCGCGACGAGCTGGCCGCCGTCCTCGACCGGGTGGCCCCGGCGCTGCTGCTCACCGGCGTGCGGGTGCTGGAGTCCAGCCCGGAGGAGTGCCTGGACGTCGCGCTCGACGCCGTCGTCGAGTGCCTGACCGAGGTGGACGGGCCCACCCTCCCGCGGGTGGCGACCACCGCGGCGGCGCTGGCCACCCGCGCCGGCGCACCGGCGCTGCGCAGGGTCGTCGACACGATCACCGCTCGCGTGGGGGAGCTGGACCACGACCCGGTCTCCTCGGTCCTGAGCCGGTTGATCGAGCAGGTCGACCCGGGCCCGGCCCTGCTGCCGGTGTTCGTCGACGCCTACGCCGCGCTGCCCGAGGCGGCCCGCGCCACCGTCGTCGACCGGGTGGCGGGCGCGGCGCCCGATCCCGCTCTCGACGCCGCGCTCCTGACCAGGGCGCTGCGGGAACTCCGCCCGCCCGGCGTGGTGGACCAGGCCACCGCCGTGCTGCACCGGACGTGGTCGCACCCCGAGCCGCGCGCACTCCTGGGCTGGCGGACCTGGTCGGACATGTTCGAGGCCGACCTGCCGGGGCGGTGGGACTCGTGCCAGGTCCGGTTGCTGGCCCGGCTGTGCCTCGACGGCGCGGTCGCGGCCGAGGACGTCCTCGACACGGCACTCGGGCCGGGCAACGTGGTGCGGGACCGGTACACCAACGCCGCCCGCTTCATCGCCGACGCCGTGCCCGGGATCGTGCTCGCCCACCTCCTGCGGATCGGGCACGACCTCGGCCGGGGCGCGGTCGGCACGCTGTGCTCGCTGCTCAACCACATGGCCGACCACGTGCCCGCGGCGGACCGCCCGGCGCTGATCGCCCTGCTCGAACGGCACCTGCACGTCAGCGACCGGCGGGTGTGGCCCGCGATCGTCAAGCTGTGCGGCGACGACACCGAGCTGTTGCGGGCCAAGGCCGCCGCGCTCCGCGACAACGCGGGCGACGTGGTGCGGCGCAGCGCCTTCGACACCTTCGTCAACGTCCTCGACCCGTCGGCCCTCGCCGCGATGGCCGACGAGGTCCGCGTCCTGCTGCCCTACGACGACCCGCGGGACCGCGTGCGGCGGGCGAAGCTGGAGGGCGTGCTCACGCCCTGCTCGGCACCGGCCCGCGACTGGGTCGAACGCGAGTTCCGCGACGGGACGAGCGATCCGGTGGTCTCCGCCGCGGCGGGCGCGCTCGTCGCGGGGCTCGCGCACTGGTCGCCCGAGGAGCTCCGGGAGACCGCGCTGCCGTGGCTGACGCGGCTGCTGCGCTCACCCCGGCCGAACGCGGTCCGCCTCGTGGCGGAAGGCATGCGCCCCACCGGGATCATCCCGTTGGACGCCGACCAGGCGGACCTCGTGCTCGACCGCCTCGTCGAGTCCCTGGCCGCCGGTGACGACACCCAGGTCCAGGGCGCCCTGCTCGACCTGCTGGTCGGCACCGAGCACACCGCGGGGCTGGCGGGCCACGTGGTGACCCGGCTGCTGGCCACCTACCGCGGTGCCACCGCGACGGGCTTCGCGCCGGGCGCCGACGCCCGCACGACGGACCGGCTGCCCGCCGTGTTCCGCCAGTACGTCCGGACCGTCACCGCGGTCGCGATCCGCCACCTCACACCGCGCGAGCTCCTCGCGGAGATCGAGCACATCCTCACCACGGTGGACGTCGGCCGCATCGCGAACCGGTCCCGCAGGCCGCTGGCCTCCCTGCTGCTCGCCGCGGTGCAGCGCCACGCGGCCCTGCTCGCGGAGCTGGAACGCCTGTGGCAGCACGCTTCTCCCGCCAACAAGCACGCGATCGCCGAGACCGTCACCACGTACGAGGCGGGCACGGCCGGGATCCGCAGCCTGGCGCTGGCCCGGCGCGCGGACTGCCCACCCGAGGTGGCCAACTTCCTGCACAGCAAGTTCCCCCACTGACCGCGCGTCCCGCCGGGACCGACCGGCGCGAGCACCTACTGGATGTCGCCTACGGTGTTGGAGCGGACGGGGCCGCGGGCGGTGAGGTCGCCGGGTGGGATGCCGGGGTGGTGGGTGTCCGCGGCGGTGGCGCCGGACGTCGTCGCGGTCGGGCCCAGGGCCAGGCGGGAGACGATGCGGTAGCGGTCGCCGCGGTAGAGGGAGTGCACGTACTCGATCGGGCGGCCGGTGTCGTCGTGGGTGAGTCGTTCGAACAGCAGGGCCGGTGACAGGACCGGCACACCCAGCAGGGACGACTCGGCGTCGTTGGTGACCGTGGGCTCCACGGACTGGAGCGCGTCGTGGACGCGCACGCCGTGCTCGTGGAGGCGGGCGTAGAGGTCGCCGGACTCCAGGTCCTCGAGGGACAGTCGCGGTGCCACGGCCACCGGCACGTGCAGGTACTCGATCGCCATCGGCGAGCCGTCGACGAAGCGTTGCCGTGCCACGTAGAAGATCTCCGCCGCCGGGGACACCCCGAGCCGCCGCCCGACCCGGGCCCCGGCCGCGATGGTGGCGAACTCGAGCACCTTGCTCGTCCACGTGCCCGCGGCCTGGGGGAGCGTCATCGCGCGCTCGTCCGACACCAGCTCCTGGGTGATCTTGTCCGGCGCGACGAACGTGCCGCGGCCGTGCTGGCGCACCAGCATCCCGTTGTTCACCAGCTCGTCCACCGCCGAGCGCAGCGTCGGGCGCGAGACCTCCAGGCGCCGGCACAGCACCCGCTCGGCGGGCAGTGGCGCGCCCGGCGGGTGCGTCTCGATCATCTCGAGCAGGTAGTCACGCACGCGCTCACGCTTGAGGATGGCTCCGGCCATGCCGCCAGTATGACAACCGACCGGAGGACAGGTCGCATGACCTGACCAGTCTGTTGCGGCAGCGTCGCCAAATCTCCGCGTCGACCTGCACATTGACATCAAGATTGGTCTATGCCATTTTGAGTGAGGCCGTTGGATCTTACCAATTGGTCACATCTTCGACGCACCGTGAGGTGACCGTGCCGCACCGCTTCGCCGCCACCCTGCTCGCGCTGGCGCTGACCCTGCCCACCCTCGCCGCGTGCGGCTCCGACGAGCCGGGCGCCACCGCGGGCGAGCCCCAGGACCTGACCCTGTGGCTGATGAGGGACACCGCGACCGACGAGTTCGTCTCCGACTTCGAGGCGGAGTTCGAGCGGGACCACCCCGAGTACGCCCTGACCGTCCAGATCCAGGAGTGGGACGGCATCACCGAGAAGGTCACCGGTGCGCTGGCGAGCACCGACCCGCCCGACGTGATCGAGGTCGGCAACACGCAGGTGGCGCAGTACGCGGCGAGCGGCGGTGTCACCGACCTGTCCGGGAAGGTCGCCGAGCTCGAGGGCGAGGACTGGCTGCCCGGGCTCGCCGAGCCGGGCGCGGTCGACGGCAAGCAGTTCGGCGTCCCGTTCTACGCCGCCAACCGGGTCGTCATCTACCGCACGGACCTCTTCGAGGCCAAGGGGATCACGCCCCCGACGACCCGCGACGAGTGGCTCACGGCGACGGCCGCGCTCGACGAGGGCGGCACACAGGGCATCTACCTGCCCGGCCAGAACTGGTACGTGCTCGCCGGGTTCGTCTGGGACGAGGGCGGCGACC
>WUUC01185825.1_pt1 | contig 19701 bp, 16 predicted proteins | sample 6278441 | NCBI WGS metagenome assembly WUUC01 (sample SAMN13675441, study PRJNA597444) | soil metagenome | isolation source: soil | place: USA: Washington | collected 2017-10
CGGCCCCTACGCTCGCGTTGCTCGCTGCGCGCTTCGCTTGCGGAGGGCCGTTAACGGCGGAACAAGTCCGACTACTTTTTCCAGCGATCGCGATCTTTCTGCCAGCGATCTTTCGGCGGCTCGACCTTCACCTCGGGCACCGGCTCTTTTTTCGTCGGCATCGGGCCGGGCGGTCCCTCGTAGAGCGGACGCGTCGGTTTCGGGCGGTGCAGCGTCCAGGCCGCGGCGCGCATCATCGCTTGGCGGACCTCTTCGCTTTTGATCTCGTCGCCCCAGGCTTCGACCTTGGCGAGCTCCTCGCTCGACAGCTCGGGCGGCTTCGCTTTTTCGATCTTCTTTTTGCTGACCGAGCCGAGGCGCATGCGGAGATCGCGGACGACCGGCTTCGTCGCGCCGGCGTTGACGCGTTCGAGGATCTCGCTCTTCAAAAACGTGAGCTCGGTGAGCCACGCCGAGCTGGAGACGGTCAGCGTGAGGATCCCGCCGCGGAGCAGCGCGGGTTCTGCGTGCTCGGTGATCGGCGCGCCGATCTTTTGGAACTGCGCAAAGACGCGCATGGCGATCGCTTCGTTGGCGCGCGCAGGGTGTCCCTCGCGTTTCGCGAGAAAACGCGATACCAGCTCGCCGACGGAGACCAACCGCTTGGAGCGCTTTCGCACTGCGCGTTTGACACTAGCAGATTGCGCAGGGCGTCGTGACCGCGGTTGCAAACCGATCGTCGGATGGCCAGGATCACGCCGCGCTCGGTAGAAGGCCGTGAGATAGGGTGCGCTTGACCAGATCCAAGCATCGATCTACGAGCGCGAGGACCACAAGGACCACACGGGAGATCATTGAGAATGACGAAATTTAAGCTGATGTGTTTCGGGCTCATGGGGCTCGCATTTTTCGCGGGCTGTTCCAAAGAAGATCCGACAGACGTACCCTGCGACACCGAAGGGTGCGCGCAGGATGGCGATGCCTGCGACGTGAGTTACGTCTGCCAACCGGGCAGTATCTGCAACCTCGCAGATGAGGACCTCTACGACGCGACCAAAGACATGGCGGTCTGCATTAAGGTCGTCTGCGTTTCGGACGGAGACTGCGACGGCGAGAAGACGTGCAGCCTCGAAAAGATCTGTAACTCTCCTGTCTGCCAGACGGACGCCCAGTGCTCCGGGGGCTCGCTGTGCATCGCGGGCGCTTGCAACTCGGCCCCGAGCGTCGACAACGTCACCGCGTGCGAAGTGGCCACTCGGCCAGGTTCGATCCGCCAAGGCGCGACGATCGAGCTCGTCGCGATCGCGAAGAACACGAACGGCGTGGTCCAACCGGCGATCCCGTTCTCGTGGGCCAGCGACAAGCCGAACGTCGTCGCCATCGCGGGCAGAGTCGCGACCGGCGGCGCTGAAGCCGGCACCGCGAACCTCACCGCGTCCGTCGAAGGCAAAGCGACCGTGAATTGTTCGGTCTCGCTGGTGAACTTCCCGAACGTCGGCATGGCCGATGCTCGCGTCGTCGTCGTCGATGATGCGACCGGCGCTCCCGTCGTCGGCGCGCAGGTCACCGTCGTCACCGGCGGTAACTCGATGAACGGCACGTCCGGAGCGGACGGCTCGGCGACGATCGTCGGCGGAGGCACGCCGGACTCGGTCACCGTGATCGCGGCCGGACATCAGTACGTCTCGATCATCTCGCCCGGAACGAACGACATCTATCTGCCGTTGCCGAGCATCCCGAATGAAGCGGTCGCCGGCGGCTTCCGCGGATCGGTGGACATCAGCAAGACGACGAACGCCGACATCAAGCTCGGCATCGCGGGCCCGTCGCTTCCGTCGAACTTGCTCGACTTCGGTCTCGAAGCGCTGATCGGCGATCCGGTCAAGACGGTGATCAACGCGCCGGAGCTCTCGCTCAACAACGAAGAAGTCGATCTCCCGGGCGGCGTCATGCTCGGCTTGGGCACGAAGATGTTCACCAACGACATGGGTGGCGCGCGTTGCCAGGGCAATGAGCCCGGTGCGGGCGAGCTCGGCTGCTACGTCGCGCGTGCTCCGGCCGGCAAAGGTGCCGCATGGGTGCTCGCGGGCCAGCTCAAGCTCTCGCAGGTCACGCCGATCGCCACGCAGCTCTCGGGCGCGCTCGGCGGCGGAGGCACCGACGATCTTCCGATCGGCGATCTGCTCACCGCGGTGTTGCCGCTGCTCCGGTCGTTGAATCACGGCGTCAACGCGTCGGTCGACACGCAGGAGTTCCCGAAGGTCACCGTCGAAGGTGGATTGCCTGCGGGCTGCACCGATCCGTCGATCCCGAACTACGATGACCTCTGCCGCGGCGACTTCTCGAAGTACCAGCAGATCGAATTGGCGGCGAGCCAGAAGCTCGGCATCCTTTCGGCGGTCTCCGTTCCGAATCTTCCGAACCTCGGTGGTGCGGCGGATGGTTGTGCGGGCGCGGCGGTTCTCGTGGCGGCGGCGATCCTCCCGGGTCGCGGCATCCTCCCGCTCGGCCTCTCGGCGGGCGTCGATATCCTCGACAAAGAAGCGGCCGACTGCAAAGTCGGCGGTGTCGAAGAGCCGTTCGGTGCGAACTCGGCGAAGCTCAACGACGGTCAGATGCCGTTGACCATGGCGCCTCCGCACTCGGGTATCGAAGGCAGCACGATCGCGTTGCTCGCGCTCGCGCTCGACGTCGAATCGATCACCGACTCCGGCCTCCAACTGAACGCGATTGTTTCGCGCGTCTCGTCGGTCGAGGCGAATCAGACCATCAGCGCCACGTACCTCCCGTACCCGAAAGGCTCGCTCACGCGTGGCTCGGGCACGTTCGCCTTCACGACGGCGGCGACCGGCGCGACGGCTTCGCGCTTCGAGATTCAGCGCGGTGCGGAGACCTGGTTGGTCTACGCGCCGGCGAGCTCGATGAGCGTCACCTTGCCGACCGGCGTCACGACGACCTCGGACGTGGTGACCAACGCCAGCGATGCGTATGTCCAAGCGATCAAAGTCAGCGGCAGCTACTCGGACATGTGGAAATTCGGCTCGGGCAAAACGCTCGACAACCTGATCTCCAACATTGACGCGTTCGTCGTTCAGCAGTGCGACACGACTGCTGGTTCCGCCTGCTTGATCCAATAGGCCTCGGTTCGGCCTTCCGCCTTGCCTAATCCAGGCGCGGCACTTCATGTTCAGTCCCCGAAGTGCCGCGCTGGATATCAATCTCCGTAGCTCTGGTTGCTTTCGTCGCGCTCGCGTCTGCGGGCGGCTACGTCCTCGCGCGCTGGTATGAATGGGATGCGGTCGCGTCCTTCACCGGCGTCTCGTTGAAGTACTCGCTGTACATGGTCGTCGGGTTATGCGCGTACATGGCCGCGGTCGGCACCTATCACACGATCTTGAGCATCGCCGGGCTCGATGAAGAACGTGAGGAGCCGAAAGCGTGAGCAACGAAGGCGGACAGCGTGGTCCGCTGTGGAAGTTTGTTCCGCTGATCTCCCAATCGCCGTCGGTTCGCCGCACCGAAGCCGTGTCGAGCGATCCGCGCATGTTGCCGCGCGAGCCGACAGAAGCCGATCTCGCGACGCTGCGGGAAGACGGCGACTGGCGTCCGGTCGTCATCCTGAAACGTTTCGGTACCGCGAAAAAAGACAGCGAGCATCTGCCGCGTTTGGTGATCGCCTGCGCGCTGTTTCACGGGCCGAATCGCATGCGCGAGCTCAGCGAACGGCTGCTGGCGCAGATCAACATCGCGTCGCCCCGCGTGCAGCGCATGATCGACGACGAGTCGCTGGCGCGGCGCCATGAGCTCTTGAAATCGGTGATGAAGGGGATGCAGAACGCGCGGCAGGATCTACCCGCGACCCGCGCGCGCGCCTCGAACGATCTCGACCACACGAATCACCCGGACGGCCTTCGCCAGATCGATCTCGAGATGCTGGTGACTCACATGGAGGCCGTGGTGCTCGGGGCGGAGTGCGCGACGAAGCGAAACCTGACGGGCATCGACTATGCGGCGCAGCTCGCGAAGTCTGTCCCCGATCAGCGCTACGTCGAAGATTGGTTGGAACGCGCGCTCGGAACGACCGCTCTTTCGGGGATCCTCCTCTTCACGCCCCAGGAGTATGGGCGCGTTGTCGTCGTTCATCACGATGGACGCCTCGCTTACGATCCCGCGGTAAGCTAGCATCCGCCCGAAGTGGAGCAACTCGGCTCCTATCGTTTGAGAAAACGCCTCGCTGTCGGTGGGATGGGCGAGGTGTACCTGGGCGAGAAGATCGGCCCGGAAGGATTCGTCAAACCGGTCGTCTTGAAATGCGTGCTTCCGCAGCTCGCCCGCGATCGCGCATTCGTGCAGCTCTTCCTCGATGAAGCGCGGCTCGCTGCGTTGTTGAATCATCCGAACATCGCGCAGGTGTACGACTTCGGTCTCGTCGACGACGTCTATTACATCGCGATGGAATACGTCCCCGGTTACACGGTCGACGACATTCGCCGAAAGCTGCGGTCGATCAACGTGCATCTTCCGCTCGAGCACGTCGCGAGCATCGCCAGCCAAGTCTGCCAAGGCCTGCATTACGCGCACACGCTCACCGACGCGAACGGCGTCGGCCTCGGCTTGGTGCATCGCGATGTCTCGCCGCACAACTTGATCGTCTCCATCGACGGTGGCGTGAAGATCGTCGACTTCGGCATCGCAAAGGCGCGCGCCGGCCTGACGCGGGTGCAGGCGAAGGGTGCCGTTGGAAAGTTCGGCTACATGAGCCCCGAACAATCGCGCGGCGAAGTGGTCGACGGCCGCTCCGATCTTTTTTCACTCGGCGTATGCCTATGGGAGCTGGCGACGAACGAACGTCTCCATGATCCGAAGCTCGATCGTGCGCCCGACTACAATCCGCGAAATCCGGTGCAGAACATCTCGGAGCGAAGGCGCGATGTGCCGCGCCAATTCGAGCAGATCCTGGAGACGGCGCTCTCCATCCAAGCCGAAGATCGCTTCGGAAATGCGCAGGAGATGCACCTCGCGACCGAACGTTTTCTGGCTGCGATGACTCACTACGCGGGCCACGCAGCGCTCGCGAAGTACATCAAAGATCTCGTCGAAGGTAAGGTCGAAAGCTCCGGCGGTGTCGGCGTCGGTTTGCTCGAGCCGGGACCGAAAGGTGTGAGCCCGACGCGTCCTGTTTCGCGGAACACCGCCCCGGAAGCGCTCGAAGGCGCGCAGAAATACGAAGAAGTTTTCGGCGTGACCATGGACGCGAAGAAGCGCGCCCGACCTGTACCAAAGTCCTGGGAGACAAAAAAAGCGCCCGAGGAACAGCCGAAGACGCCCAGCCAACCGGCGGGCCCGCGCTTGTTGGATCTCAAATCCGAGAAGGCGAGAGCGCTCGAGCCGGACCTGGAGCTCGATCTCGGTGACTCTGCGCAGGTTCGTCGAAGCGTGCCCGCGCGGCCGGCGATGGCGCCGGAGCGGGCGAAGCCGTCTTCGAGCGTACCGATCTTTTTGATCGCGTCGTTCCTCCTGGTCGCAGGGGCAGGTGCGGCGGCCTACTTCTATCAAGATCAGATCATGGCGTTGGTGAGGCCGAAGGAGGTCGTCGCGCCGAAGCTCACTTCGGTCTACCGCGTGATCTCCGATCCGCCGGGCGCCACGGTTTATGTCGACGAGCAGGCGAAAGAGGGCGTCACGCCGCTCGAGCTCGAGCTGATCCCCGACATCGAATATGCGATCGCGGTGAAGCTCCCGAAGTTCGCGTCGAAGACCGCGGTGGTGCGCGCATCCGTCGGCACGGAAGTGCGGCCGATCCAGTTCAAGCTCGATCCCGCGGCGACCTTGACGGTGACCTCTGATCCGCCGGGCGCCGCGTTGTGGGTGGACGGCAAGCTGCTCGCGAACCTGGTGACGCCGGCGACGCTCGATGACGTCACCGCCGGTCGCGAGCTGAAGATCACCGCAGAAGTGAAGGGCCGGCCCGCACAGACGAAGACCGTGTCGATCCAGCCGGGAAAGAAGAAGACGCTCAAGTTCGCGCTGGAGATGGACGAGCTCGAACGACAGAAACAGGCGCCTTCACCCGAGCCCGAGTCTTTGGATCGGTAACTCCGTGAGCGCGAACAGAAGCGCCGATGACCGATGCCAGCCTCCCGGTCGTCGGTCATGATGCGCGCGCGATGCGAGCTTTGTTTTCAGCGTCTCTCTTTATTTCACTCACCTTGAGCGGTTGCGGCGGCGAAACGAAAGACAACCCCGACGCCGGGATGACCATGGCGAACGCCTGCGGCGCGTCCGGCGCAGTCGAAGGGACGGAGTGCACCGGCATGGACGAGTGTGGTGCCGGCAATCAGAACTTTGTCGAGGTCACGTTCTGCACGCACTGTTTTGCGCGCGCCGATACCCACGTCTGCGAAGCGGGAAAATGCAGGATGCTCGAAGGCGGCCTCTCCGACACGAACGTCCGCTACGCATTCTCGTTGCTTCCGAACGTCACGGCACCGTCGTTCACCGTCGCGTCGATCCTCCCGGTGATGGCGGACGGCACGCGTGTCTCCTGCGCTTCGTTGATGAAAGACAGCTGCGATATCGACGCGAACCGCGCGATCAACGCGAAAAGCTCGTCTTTTCTCCGCATCCAAGGCGCCGGCGACTTCATCTCGGCGATCGTCGCTGCGGACCCCGGCCAAGGCCGCATCGTCTATCTCCAGCTGACCTCGGGGATGCAGGGCACCGGCGAAGTGGTGGCGCGCGGATGTGCCGAGGTGGACATCGCGAAGGGCGAAGAGAAACAGGTGGAGATCACGCTGACCGCTCTGTGATCCGAAGGACAGCTGGCCTTTCGATCACCTAATCCTTAGAACAGCTGGCCTTTCGAACAGCTGAGCCCGCGTTCACTGAGTCGAAGTTTTTGTTCCGAAGTCGAGCTCGGTCTCGCCGGGTGGCTCTTCGTTCACCTCGGGCTCCGTCTCTGTCTCTGTCTCTGTCTCTGTCTCTGTCTTTGGCTCTTCGGTCTTCGGTTGCTCGGCCTCCGGCTCTTGGGCTGGGGTCTCGGTCAACAGTTTCGAGGTGGCACGTTCGAGCGCGTCGTTCGTCTCGCGATCCAACCCGCGTTCACGCTTCTTCGATTTCTCTTTCGCCGGCTCTTCCTTCGCCGCCTTCTCCTCGACGGGCGCGACGACCTTGGCTTCGAGCTTCGGCTCCACCTTGGCTTCGAGCTTCGGCTCCACCTTGGCTTCGAGCTTCGGCTCCACCTTGGCTTCGACGGGTGCTTCCACCGGAGCAGGAACGCGGATCGGATCCGGCGACAGCGATGGGCTCTCGACGATCGGCGCCTCCTGCGGCTCGAGCGACGCGAAGAAAGCTGCGCCGATCACCACCGCCGCGATCACCACTGCACCGACGACGAACAGCCATACGCTGCGATCGTTTTTTGCCGTCGCGTTCGCGCGCCGTTCGAGATGATCCATTGGGGCTTCGTCGAGGAACATCTCGAGCGGAGCTGCGACCGGCTCGAGCGGCAGATCCATCGACATCACGTTCCCGTCGATCTTCGGCTCGGACATCGACATCGGCTGCTGCATGTTCGGCATCGTCGGTGCTTCGTCTTGTACGCGCGGGAGGACCACCGGGATCGTCGGAGAGATGGGCATCCTCGGCGTCTGCACCGGTGTACGCAGCGCTTGGGGCCGAAGCTCGCCGCTCGCGGGCGTCATCGTCGGAAAGTGGGAGCCGACGGCGCGACCGATCGCGCGCAGCCGTTCGCGCACGTCGGTGACCTTCTGCGGGCGAAAGTCGGGATGTTTGCTGAGCATCTCGAAGACGAGCGCTTCCAGCGCCGGCGGTGCGCCGATCCCCGGCGGAAACGGTGGCGGCGGATCGTTCACCTGTTTCATCAACAGCGTGACCGGATTGTCCGCGGTGAACGGCTGGCGGCCGACGATCATTTGGTAGATGAGCACGCCGACCGCGTAGATGTCGGAACGCGAGTCCGCGATCTCGCCCTTCACTTGTTCGGGCGACATGTACGCGGGCGTTCCCATGATGACGTTCGCCTGCGTTTTCACCACCGAGCCCGCAGCGAGCTTGGCGATACCGAAGTCGAGAACCTTCACGAAGTCTTCGCCGCCGACGCGATCGAGAAAGATGTTTCCGGGTTTCAGATCGCGATGCACCACACCGACCGAATGCGCTTCACTGAGCGAGGCGCAGATCTGATCCGAGATCGACAAAACACGGTCGAAGGTGAGCGGTCCTTGCCGCAGCAGTTGTTCCAGCGACTGCCCTTGTAAGAACTCGGTGACGATGAAGATGCCGCCGGTCTCCATGCGCTGCGTGTCGTAGAGGCGCAGCGTGTTCGGATGTCGCAGCTGACTGATGATCCGCGCTTCGTTCTCGAAGCGGCGCACGACCGCTTCATCCTTCGAATGTCGCGCGCGCAAAATTTTTACGGCGACATCGCGACCGACGGTCTCTTGGCGCGCACGATACACGAGCCCCATGCCGCCCTCTCCGATGATCTCGGTGAGGCGGTACTGGTTGGCGAGCAGCGTGCCCAGCGGCGGATTCTCATCCACGCGGCGGGGATCTTAGCCGCGCTCCGTCATTTGCGAAACAATTGATTCAATGTGTGGGATAGCCTTGGGTTGACAGTCCAAAAATCGCTTCGAAGGGGGACGCACCGGCCCTCGAAGCGCGTCTTCCACTGGAAAGATTCCATTCGAGAGATTCTATTCGAGCGAACGGACTCAAGGAAACTGATCCTGGCCCTCTTGACAGGATCACCGGGTCCCCTTAGTTTCGCAGCACCCCCTCATGGCGCTCTCGCCCCGCGATATTTCCGACATCGAGAAAGCAAACCACGAAGGTCTTTCGTCGAAGCAGATCCTCGAGATCTTGCAGTCCCGCGGTGAGCACATGACCGAAGCCACCTTGCGCAAGTACGTGCAGCTCGGGCTTCTTCCGCGAAGCCGGCGGGTCGGCCAAAAGGGAAAACATCGCGGTTCGCGCGGTATCTATCCGGTGGAGGTCATCCGCCGCATCGAAGAAATCCGTCGCGCCATGGAGAGCGGAGATACGCTCGAGACGCTCGCGCGTGCGACACCGGCGGTGCGCGCGTGTCTGGTGGCCGTGCGGGTGTCGATGAGCGAGGCGCTCGACGCGGCCGAGGTCGACCTCGAGTCGCAGACGATCGACAAAAATGAGAAAATCGGCCTGAAAAACGAGCTTCAGAGCCGCATGAAAGAGTCGCGGTCCTGGATGCGCGCCATGGAAAAATGGGCCGCGGATCTCGAACAGGCGAAACGGAACGCGAAGCGCTCACGTCGGCCGGGAGGTGTGTCATGACTGCGTTCAACCCCAAGCGACGATCCGTTGAAGGCGAACGCGAGCGACCTGTACCACCGATCAACAGCACGTTGCCCACGCGCCCTCCGGTGCGTTGGGCGAGCGGCGAAGGTGAAGTGGGAGACGGCTGGCATGCCGACTGGGACGACGCGGAGCTCGACGGCGAAGCGGTCCTCTCGGAGCTCCCGGAAGAGGTCGTCTCGGCGCTCCCCGAAGAGGTGACGGATGAAGATCCGGACGCCTGGGATCGCGCGCAAGAAGCCGGCGAAGCTGAAGAAGCCGTGGTGCCCGCAGCCGAAGTGATCGAAGACGACGGCGAAGCCGAGGGCGACGAAAAAAGCCGGGGCCGCCGCCGCAGCAAAACGATCGCGCGCAAACAGATGTTGCGCGAGCGCCGCCGCATGTTGGCGCAAGGCACCATCCCGGAGATCGTCGACTACGATCGGCCGGTGCGCCGCTCCGAGTGTCGCGAAGACAAGCGGCCCTGCCTCTACGTCTCCTGCCGCTACCATCTGTATCTCGACGTCAACCCGATGACGGGATCGATCAAGCTGAACTTCCCGGACAAAGAAGTGTGGGAGCTCGCGGAGACCTGCGCGCTCGACGTCGCGGAGCGCGGCGGTATCACGCTCGAAGAGGTCGGCGAGATCATGAACCTGACCCGCGAGCGTATTCGTCAAGTCGAGGTCAGCGGGCTCGAAAAGTTGAAGACGGGTGAGGTTCCGCTCCACACCTTCATCGACGGACGTGAGCTCGAGCCGCGAATTCCGGTGGGATCGAAGAGCTTGCCGGTCGTAGACGACTGATCTACGGGAGCGCGTGGTCCAGCGCGCGCTGCTTTCCGTCACCAATAAACAGGGCGTCGTCGAGCTCGCCAAAAGGCTTGAAAAGCTGGGCGTGGAAGTGATCTCCACCGGCGGCACCGCGAAGCTTCTCCGCGACAACGGCGTCAAAGTCACCGGCCTCGAAGAACACACCGGCTCGCCGGAGATGCTCGACGGCCGCGTGAAGACGCTGCACCCGAAAATTCACGGCGGGATCTTGGCCCGGCGCGACCTGCCGGAGCATCAGGCAGAGCTTTCGAAACACGCGATCAAAGAGATCGATCTGGTCGCGGTGAATCTCTACGACTTCGACGGCACGGTGGCCAAACCGGGGGTGGCCTTCGAGGACATCTTGGAGAACATCGACATCGGCGGTCCGACGATGTTACGCGCGGCGGCGAAAAATCACCCGCACGTCCTGCCGCTGATCGATCCCGCGGACTACGGCTGGGTGCTCGAGAAGCTGGAAGCTGGCCAAAAGATCAGCGGCGAAGATCGGCAAAAGTTGGCGCTCAAAGTGTATCGCGAAACTTCGCGTTACGATCGCGCGGTCTCCACCTGGCTCGCCGGTGAAGCCGCCGCAACTTCGATCGCGCTCGAGCCGATCCAGGCGCTGCGTTACGGCGAAAATCCGCACCAAAGCGGCGCCTTTTTGCGGCCTGCGGGACAGGAACCGCGCCTCTTGGCGGCCGCAAAGCAGCTTCAGGGCAAGGAGCTTTCGTACAACAACATCCTCGATCTCGATTCGGCGTTCGGCTTGGCCGTCGATCTTTCCTCGACCGCCTGCGTCTACGTGAAGCACAACAATCCGTGCGGGGTCGCGGCGAACGTGATGCTCGAAGCGGCGATCAATCAGGCGCGCGCGGCGGATCCGGTGTCCGCGTTCGGCGGCGTGGTCGCGGTGAACGTGGAGGTCGGCGAAGACGCGGCGAAGGCGCTGGTCGAGACCTTCCTCGAAGCGGTCATCGCGCCTTCGTACACCCCGGCGGCGCTCGCGGTGTTCGAGAAAAAGGCGAACGTCCGCGTCTTGGTGCTCGACCGAAAAGAGGACTGGAGCCCCGCGGCGATCGCCGGAACACATGAGCTGCGGCAGGTGCGCGGCGGCTTTTTGATGCAGTCGCGCGACGCGGTTCCGCGCTTTTCCTCGGAGGTCGAAGCCGCGAGGGTGGTCACCAAGAGGGCACCGACCGAGGAAGAGCTTTCTGCTCTCGCTTTCACTTGGGCGGTCGCAAAACACGTGCGGAGTAACGCGATCGTCTTCGGTACCGCCGATCGTACCGTCGCGGTCGGCGCGGGCCAGATGAGCCGGGTCGACTCCGTGAAGCTCTGCCGGATGAAAGCGGGCGACGCGCTCAAAGGAACCGCGGTCGCATCGGACGCGTTCTTTCCCTTTCGAGACGGGCTCGACGTGCTCGCCGAAGCCGGCGCGACGGCGGTCGTCCAACCGGGTGGGAGTATTCGGGATGAGGAAGTCATTCGCGCGGCGGATGAACATGGAGTAGCGATGATCTTCACCGGCGTGAGACACTTCCGGCACTGATGGAGCGGGCCTCTAAGTCATGAGAATCGAATGCGAAGTCTGTAGCGCGACGTACACCATCGACGACGCGCAGCTCTCCGATCAACCGATCGGGGCGCAATGCCCGTATTGCGGACACGTCAAGCTCGTCAAGCGCGGCGATCAAGTGGCCAAAGGGCCAGTACCGCCGTCGCCGTTCGGCGCGACCTCCGCACAAGATTTGGGCTTTGGTGGACCGCCGCCGGGATTTGGATCGAACGCCGCGCCCTCGAATGCGGCGGCCGATCTCGGACCTGGTCTCACGATCAATCCACGAAATCCGCCGGGCCGTCCCGCGCCTTTTCCCGCGAGCTTCGGTGCGGCCCCTTCGCCGTCTTCGGATCTCAACATGCCGCCGCCGTTCGGTCCGAAGACCGGCGCGCAACCCGGGATGGGGCGCGGCAGCGAGAGCGCAAAACCGTCCTGGCAGATCGGCAACACGCAGGCGAGCGCCGGTGGTGCGCGGATCACCGGCGATCTCGAGCTGCCCTCGAAGACACAAGTCAGTCCACCGAGCCACGATCGTTTCGGCGCCCTCGACGGCTTCGGCGATAGCGGCGACGTCCAAGGCGCAAAGTGCCAAGTCTGCGGCACAGCGCTCACCGACGAGTTCGATAAAGTGATCGGCCTGTGCGACGTGCACCAACGCGATCGCCGCGGTACCGAGAGCCCCGCGAGCGGGGGCGATGCCGGCGCAAAAACTTGGTACGCGCGACACAACGATGGCCGCACGGTCGGTCCGATGTCGCTCGAAGACCTGCGCTCGCGGATTCGACAGGGCGAGCTGTCGCCGCAATCCGAGTTCAGCAAAGACGGCCACACGTTCTCGCCGATGTCGCGTTTTCAAGAGATCGCTTATCTGGCGAGCCTCGCGCTCGGCGGTGAAGCGGGCGTCGGCGGCGTTGCGCGGCCGCGAACCTCGATCGCACGCGGTCGCGGTGGGCCGGGTCTTGGCAAAACGATCACCTGGGCCCTGGTGCTCGTCTTGCTCGGCGGCGTCGGTTTCATTGCGTATACGCAGCGCGAAAAGATTGAAGAGGTCATCGCGCGCATGACCAAAGGCGGGACACCGAAAGCCGCGACGCCTCCGAATCCGCTCAAAAAGCAGCTCGGCAACTGGCGTCTGGCGCATCCCGACGTCAGCGGGACCGCACACGAACATCTGATCACCGCGCGCGCGCGCCACCTCGAAGACACCTGGCGCTCCTATCAGCTCGCCGAAGATGCGTACGAACGTGCATTGCTCCTCGATGAAGACGATCCGAACGCCATCGCCGGTTACGTGGAGAACGTCGCCATCTGGCGTTATCCGTTGTTGTCGGCGGAGGAGCTGCGTTTGGTGCAGGCCGCGCTGCGCTTCGCGACCGAGCTCGCCCCCGAAAATCCCGCCGTTCACCGCGCAGCCGCAGCGCTCGCCTTGGCGCGCGGTGAGCTGAATCCGTGCCGCACCGGTGCGGACAAAGCGTTGGAGCGCGACGGCACCGACGGGATCGCCAAGCTGATCCTCGCCGGCTGTTACATGGAAGGAAACGTTCAGCTCGCGATCAGCGAAGCCGAAAAAGCGGCGAAGTTGGTGCCCGAGCTGCGCCGCGCGGATCGCGTGTTGGCGTTCGCGTACGCGAAGGTCGGCAAATACGCGTCGGCGATGAAGCTGCTCGATGCCCGTTTGAAGGTCGATCCGAAGAACGGATCGCTTCACGTGTTGTACGGCCAGATCCTGCGCGACCTGGCACAGCTCGACGGCGCGCAGCAACATTTTCGGCAAGCGGTCGACGCCGGAGGCGACGTTCAAGAAGCGCAGCTCGCGCTCGGCGACGTGTTGATCGAAGCGGGAAATTACGGCGCAGCTTCCGCGGAGTATCGCAAGGCGACCGAACATCGAAACGCGCAGCCGGAACGTGCGACGCGCGCCTTCGCAGGTCTGGCGCACGCCGAGCTGCTCCGCGGCCGCGCGGAAGAAGCGAAGCGGCTCGCGGACGCGGCGCTTCAGTTCAACAACCGCGACACGGAAGCGCTCTTGGTCGCCGGTGAAGCTGCGCTCATGAGCGGATCGGCGACGACCGCCATGGTGCTCGCAAAACGCGCGCTCGATGCACGGTCCGGAGAGCCGGCTGCGCTGGTGCTGCAAGGCCGCGCTTTAGCGACGACGAACGCCCGTGAAAAAGCGATCAAATCGCTCGAAGAAGCGATCGCCAACGACCCTGCCGATGCTCGTTTGAAGGGCATTTTGGCCGCGTTTTATCTGACCGTCGGCGGAACCCAACAAGCATACGCGCTGATGCGCAAAGCCGCGGAGATCGATCCCGATGAACGGGCCTCGCGCGCGCGTATCGGACCGTACGCGGTCAGCGATGCGTCGGTGAAAGAAGCGATCGAGAACTTCCGCCGTTCGGCGTCGGAGGAAGCGAACGCGTCGGTCGCCAGCTCTTCGATGGGGATGCTCTACTATCACCTCGGCGACAAAGGTCGCGCGATCGAGGCGATCAGCCGCGCGTTGCGCATCGACGAGTCGAACACCACCGCGCTGCTCTACGATGCGCAGCTCGCGCTCGAACGCGGCGATCCGAAACGTGCGCAGGCGGCTTCGGAGCGGATCTTGGCGCTCGAACGCGGCACGGCGCTCGGACACTTGATGCTCGCGCGCAGCCTGATGCGAAAGAACGAGCTGGAAGCCGCGCGGGAGCAGTACGATGCGGCGCTCCGGAGCAATCCCGGCCTTTTGGCCGCGAAGGTGGAGCTCGCCGGTCTGGACATCAAACAGGGCGATCGCGACCGCGGCATTCAAGAGCTGGCGCGCGCCTTCCAAGTGAATCCGAGCAGCTTGCATCTTCGTCGCTTGCTCCTCGACTCCGGCTTCTAGCCTCGATTAACGTCTCTTTCGTGGCTCGTGCGCTCGTTGTTGGTAGCGGCGGACGCGAACATGCGCTCGTCGATGCGCTGCTCCGTTCTCCTTCACATCCGGAGGTGTTGGTCGCGCCGGGAAACGCGGGCATCGCACGCGTGGCGGAGTGCGCGGACATCGCGGTGACCAGCGTCGAACCGCTCGCCGATTTCGCCGCCGCGCGCGGCGTGGACTTGGTCGTGGTCGGCCCGGAAGCTCCGCTCGTCGCTGGTCTTTCGGACAGGTTGCGCGCGCGGGGCCTCGCGGTGCTCGGACCTTCGGCGCGGGCTGCAGAGCTCGAAGGGAGCAAGGCGTACGCGAAGTCGGTGATGGACGAAGGCGGCGTCCCGACCGCACGTTGGGGGCGTTTTTCCTCGAGCATCGAAGCGATCGCGTTCGCGCGCTCTCTCGGAGGTGCGTCCGTCGTCAAAGCGGATGGGTTGGCGGCCGGGAAAGGTGTGGTGGTCGCGGACGATCTCGCGGCTTCGACGGAGGCGATCCATTCGATCCTCGGCGGTGCTCACGGCGCGGCGGGGACCACGATCGTCGTCGAGGAACGTCTCGACGGTGAAGAGCTGTCGGTCATCGCGCTCTCCGACGGCGAAGGTGTGGTGTTGCTCGCGCCGGCACAGGATCACAAACGGATCTTCGACGGCGATCTCGGCCCGAACACCGGCGGCATGGGCGCGTATGCACCGGCCCCGCGCGGCACGCCGGAGCTGCTCCGCGATGTGGAAGCGCGTTGTTTGCGGCCGGTGCTCGCGGTGATGAAAAAACGCGGCGCTCCATTCAATGGATTTTTGTACGCCGGGCTGATGTTGACCGCGGACGGGCCGAAGGTGCTCGAATACAACGTCCGTTTCGGCGATCCGGAGGCGCAGGCGATCCTCACGCGATTCGAGGGTGACGCGTACGCGCTTTTCTTGGCGGCGGCGAACGGGGCCTTGTCCTCACAAAAGATCGAGCTCGGCACGCGCGCGGCGCTGACGGTGGTGCTGGCGGCGGAAGGTTATCCGGCGGACCCGAAAAAAGGCGCACGGATCGAAGGCCTCGAAGAAGCGGCCGCGACGGGTGCGATCATCCACCACGCGGGGACGAAGCTCGAAGACGGCCATTTTGTGGTCGCCGGCGGACGGGTGCTCGGCGTGACCGGCACCGGCGTCGATCTCACGGCGGCGGCCCAGGCGGCCTACGCTGCTGTCCAAAAGATCAGGTTCGACGGAATGCAGTACAGGAAAGACATCGGAGCACGCGCGATCGGACGCGCGCTGGGGTAGGGCGATGTTGTTCATCGATCTCGACGGGACGATCCTCGATGTCACCGCGCGCCATTACGCGACCTACCTCGAAGTGTTGTCCATGGCGGACATGCGCGGCGCGCCGATCCCGCAAAAAGAATATTGGGGGCTCCGGCGCGAAGCGAAACCGCTCGAAGAGCTGCTGAAAATGTCGCGGCTTTTTCCAACGAAGCTGAAGACGTTCATGGAGCGTTTCGAGCAGCGTATCGAGACGCCGGAGATGCTCGCGCTCGATACGGTGCGCACCGGAACGGAGACCGCGCTCGGAAAGCTCTACACGAAGACACCGATCATCTTGATCACGCAGCGAAAAGATCCCGGGAACTTGGAGAGCCAGCTCGCCTCGCTGAAGATCCGTAAATATTTCGCGGAAGTGCTCTCCGGCGCGCCCGACAAAGGCCGCCGCGTCGACAAAGACGCGCGCTGGAAACACAAAGCCGGCTTGATCCGCGCGCGTTACCGGATGCTCCCCACGGAAGCGCTCTACATCGGCGACACCGAGACCGACGTCAAAGCCGCGAAGAGCGTCGGCTTCGAGGTCCATTTGCTCGAAGGCGGCCACCGCACCAAAGAGCTGCAGATCAAGGCCGATCCCGACCGCATCGCGCCCGATCTGGCCGGCGATCTGAAGTACCTGCTACCCGGCGGGCGCTGGCAGCGTTAAGTCCTTGGTCCGTTGGCGGCGGAACAAGTCTGCATGCGGACCCTTCGTTCGCTGCGCAGCTCAGTCGCGCTTCGGCAGCGTGACGTTTCCGACCTTGGCGATCAGCTCGAGGTACCACAACAAAGCGGCACCTTCCGCGCCTACTGTCCTAAAGTACAGGTCGCGCGCGTCTTTGCGGCTGAGCTTGCCGCGCACCAGCGCGTAGTACAGCTGATCGCCGAGGAGGTATCCGAGGTGGTGCGTCACCGCGTCGACGGTCCGCGTCGGCGCGCTGAAGACCTGCGAGAGCCAAGGTACGTGTTCGCCGCGCTCCATCTTCTTGTGCGCGTCCACGTAGCGGACGATCTCGGGATCGAGCGCGTCCGCGTCGAACGCGCTTTGTTTCCGTTTCGGGTTGACGATCTTGCTCCCCAAAAAGCCGATCGCTTCGTTGATCACCCGGCCGTAAAACGCGTCGATGGAGCTCGCCAACGCGATCTCGCCTTCGCCGCTCAAATGATGGCGCAGGTAATGCGATGCCTCTTCCGCGGCGTGATTGATCGACAAGGTCGCGAGATACACCAGCCGTGCGCGTGGGATGTAGCTCGACTCGCTCCGCAACACGTGGGCGCGGATGTTCTTCAGCTCTTGTTTGTTGAACTTCTTCGAGCGCGAAAGACGCGAAAAAAAGCCGAGATCCGCAGGGCCGACGATCTCCACCTCTTTGACCGCATCTTCGATCGGCAGCTCGAGCACGCGACCCAAAACGCGGATCGCTTGTTCGAAACCGCGCGACTGCACGTCGCCGTCCAGCTCCGGTTCGAGCGAGCCCTCTTGCACGTGTTCGAGCCAGGTCAAAAACGACTGCTGGCACACGACCGGTGACGCGGAGAGCACCGCCAGTGAGCCGTCGTCGAGCTCGAGGACGTCGTGCTCATCGGGCACACCGACTGCGTTTTGTTCGAACCAAATGCGCTCCGGATTTTGGTGCACGCGGAGCACGTCGCCTTCGATCTGTTTTTTCAACAGCTCGCGTTCGATCGCGCGCGGCAGATGCGAAGGCGCGAGGTGCAGCTCACCGATCAGCGCGAAGACGCGCGCGCCGGGCGTCGTTTCGATCGCTTGCACGAGCTTCTCGGCCGCGTACTGATCGCGTTCGGCGAGCGTCGCTTTTCCGGGCTCGTCGATGTCCAGGCCGATCAAACGGTACTTCTTCGCGCGGCACAGCTCAAAGATCGGACGCACCGCATCGAGCGCGCCGAACGGCCAGCGCCGCGCGTGATCGACGCGTTTCAAGAACGTCTCTTCGGACAGCTCGCCGTCGATGAAACGCGCGATGTCTTGCTCGCGACTGCCCGCGAGCATCTCCAGCGCGACGACGATGTTCGCGTCTTTCGGTTGTTTGCGGAGGATGCGGAAGAAGGCGCGTTGGGCCTGCGGCAACGTGTGATAGTCGCCGACTAAGATCGCGCGCGCCGCCCGCGTCCGCGAAAGCAGCGCATCGAAGCTGACGGGCCGCTTCACGCCGCGAACGGTGCGGCGATAGCGCGCTTCATAGCGCCGCAGCTCATCGCTCGACTCTTCGACCGCGTCGTTGATGAGTCGCCGATTCGCGCTGAACAGCTCGAGCTGAAGGCGATGGACGTCCGCATGGAACGCAGAAGGGCTCTTCGCGCGACGCACGTGGTGAAAGCGTAGTCCGCGATCCGGACCGGGCGCTAGTTTTTACGCTTTCGCGGCAGATTTCATCAGGCGCGAGATCTGGCGCGACGCGGTCGACTTCGCCAAGACCTTCTTGGAAACCGCGCGATTCAGCCGCGAAACGGCCTCTTTCACGGTCTCTGCCTTGTCTACTTTCTTCTCGGCGACGGCGATCTGAGCCTCCTTCACCGCGGTGCGGGTACGCGCACGCAGCGCTTGGTTGCGCGTTCTGCGTTTTACGTTCTGACGGTTTCGCTTCTCTGCTGATACGTGCTGGGCCATGTGAGAGGCGCGTGGGGTACCTGCTTCTTGGCTGCTCTGTCAAGCGGTGTGGCACATTCTCCCAGCGCTGTGGAAAACGTGTGTGGAACTCTGGGTACCAACGCGCCAAGTGCCACGTCTCACAAGCGGTTCATTGGTCGTGCCTATTTTTTGTGCACCGATCAAAAACATGAGCCGCGATCAGCGCTTGTGCAGGTGTGGGGCCAAGTGCGATCCGCTTTGAGGATCCCGCCGGAGCAGATAGCGTGCGCCGCGTGTCCACCGAACGACCCGTGCCGAAGACCGACGACGCGACGCTGACCGCTCCCACCGAGGCGGCGAGGAAGAGCTTCGGCGAGGCCTTTGAACGGATCGTCGGCATGATGGCGCGCCTTCGCGGCGACAACGGTTGCCCCTGGGATCGCGCCCAAGATCTCACCACGCTGAAGCCGTACCTCATCGAAGAAGCGTACGAGGTTCTCGAAGCGATCGAAACCGGACGGCCCGAAGATCACAAAGAGGAGCTCGGCGATCTTCTGCTGCAAGTCGTCTTTCACGCCGAGATCCGCCGCCAAGAAGGCGCGTTCGACGCCGCCGACGTCGCACACGCGATCGCCGACAAGCTCCACCGCCGGCATCCGCATGTCTTCGGGGAGAACAAAGAAGAACACGCGGGCGGTGCGCTCAAACGTTGGGAAGAGATCAAGAGCCAGGAAAAAGGTGGGCGTTCGGTGATCGGCGGCGTCCCGCGCGACATGCCCGGCCTGCTGCGCGCGCAGCGGATTCAAGAGAAGGCGAGCCAAGTCGGCTTCGACTGGAAAGCTGCCGAGCCGGCGCTCGCCAAGGTCGAAGAAGAGACGCGTGAATTGCGCGCGGCGATCGCGTCGAAAGATCCGGCCGCGATCGAGCACGAGGCCGGCGATCTGTTGTTCGCAGCGGTGAACGTCGCGCGGCTCTCGTCGATCAACGCCGAGGAAGCGCTGCGCGGAACGATCGAACGTTTCACCTCGCGCTTTCAGCACATCGAAAAGACGGTGCAGGCGCGCGGAGCCACCATGCGCGAGACCTCTCTCGAAGAGATGGAGCGCCTCTGGGTCGAAGCCAAAGGTCTCGAACGCTAGCGCTGAGCAAGCGAAGCGCGCAGTGAGCGGAACGAACGTAGGTCCGCAGGCGGGCTTGACCCGCCGTTAACGGACGAAGGCAAAGCGAAGCGCGCAGTGAGC
>WUUC01126865.1_pt1 | contig 19686 bp, 16 predicted proteins | sample 6278441 | NCBI WGS metagenome assembly WUUC01 (sample SAMN13675441, study PRJNA597444) | soil metagenome | isolation source: soil | place: USA: Washington | collected 2017-10
GCACGATGGCGTTGGCGGCCTGCTCCGGGCGCACTGCACGTTTCCGAAAGCGCGCGCGCAGCTGCGCCAATGCGGGAGCCTCCGCGTCGACGCCGACGATCTGCACGGTCTCGACCAGCCCAGTGTCGACGGCGCCGGGACACACCAAGCTGACCCCGATGCCGAACCTCTCGAGATCGAAGCGCAGCACCTCCGAGAGCCCGCGCAGGCCGAACTTGCTGGCGCTGTATGCGGCGTGCCAGGGCAGACCGAACAGCCCCGCGGCCGACGCGACATTGACGATGTGCCCGCCGCGGCCGGCCCGGATCATGGGAGGTACGAAACACTCGATCATGTGGATAGGGCCCATCAGGTCCACCTCGATGACCCTACGAAAGTGGTGGTGCTCCAGGCTCTCGATGGAGCCCCAGATGGAGATACCTGCCACGTTGAGCAGCACGTCCACGCTGCCGTGCTGCTGGTGAACCGAGTCGGCAAAGCCGCGCACTGCCTGCAGATCGGAGACGTCGAGGGCGGCGGCCGTCAACACGCTGGCGCCCGCTTGGCGCAGCGCGTCCGCGACGCGGAGGAGCCCTGGCTGGTCGATGTCGACCAGGATCAGCCGCGCTCCCTCCGCCCCAAGCGCGTGCGAAAGCGCGCGACCGATACCGCTGGCCGCGCCGGTGATGAGACAGCTCCTGTTTTTCAGAACGGCGATGCTCATCGGGGCCTCGGTTCAGCGCGCGGCCACTCGTGCGCGCGATTCGATTGACGCTCGCAGGCGGCAGGCTGTCATCAACGATTGCACAATATTGTGTAACATAAAACCGGCGAAGTCCATGGCCCAGCTCACCGCGGGGTGGTAGCGCTGACTTTGCGGATGGCCGCCATCGCACGTTGCCTTCGCCGCACGCGCAGGAGCGCCTGTCGATCGTGCCGAAAATGGACCTCTCAATGCGCTCTTGCGCCGCTCGCCCGCGCCGAGCCCTGGACAGGCCGCGGTGCGTCAAGGCCAGCTCGTACGCTACCCGAAGTACGCAGACAGAGCTTTGGCTCGCAACGCTGATCAGTCGGCGGGCAGCAGTGTCGTTTCGCTGCGGTGGTCAGTACGCGGCAGCGGAGCGGTGGGCGGTACCAGACCCGCAGCGCAGACACACCGCGGTCACATCCTGCCGCCATCGATCCGTACGGCTCGTCAGCCGGTCAACAACCGGGGATCGCGTGGAACCTTCCAGCACCAGGACTGCAGCTCGCCGTGTACACCTGTCACGGGCGCAGCCAGCCGGCGTGGTGCCTCGAGCAGCCATTGATATTGCCCAGGTACGGCCCACTTGGAACGTGCGGTCCGCACGCATTTGACGATCTCGACCGATCCGAGGATGGCGTTGCGTACGAACGAGACCGGCAGCTCGGACTTGGCAATACCTGCCAGGAAGCTCACCTCTGCCCGTAGATCCTGCTCTTGGCGGATCGTGCCGCACTTGCTGGAGGCGTGCACCAGAACGCGTCCGCGCTGGGTGTTGATGTGCGATCGACTCTCCACGTCCTTGCCGCCGAACATGACTGCCCACGCTTGGGCCGGATGCAGCGAGATGACGTTGTACTCGTGGTCGGGAATCAGGACTTCTTGAAAGGGCGACGGGGGTCGCTGGTGTATGCTCATGCGCTCATGGAGGCGCGCTCTGGGCGCACCCTGTTCCGACTTCTCTCTTCATTCTCGGCAGCGATTGGGTAACTGGCAAGCGCAAGCTGTGCAGCACGATGGGTTCGCGCGTCGCGTGTGCAGCGTGCATTACAAGCGCGAGACTGGCTCGCCGGCACACACGATTGCGAGCGAGCTGAACCACAAACTCGTACGACTCTGAGCGGAGCAGGCGGAAGCCGCGGGCCTCACCCTTGCCAGGAAATCCACCGCGCAGCGGACTGACGGGAGCGAGAGGAGACAACGCCCTGGGACTGCTGGTGCATGAGCCGGATACACACAGCGACCCTGCATTGCAGGTGCCGTAGGTACGCGGAGCGTGCGTCGCGCTGTCCGCGATAGCGCGCGCTATAGCGTCCTCATGGAACTGCTCACCTACAGTGCCCCGGGTCTCCTGTTCCCGGCCATCTCGCTGCTCATGCTGGCCTTCACCAACCGCTTCCTCGGGTTGGCGAGTGTCGCTCGAAACCTGATCGCCAAGTATCACGAAGCACCGAGTGCGGCAGTCGCGGCCCAGATCCGCAGCTTGCGCCGCCGCATTCGCCTGACGCGCACCATGCAGGCGCTCGGCATCGTGAGCCTCGCACTGTGCGTGGCCTGCCTGTACGCACTGTTTCTCGACCTGCAGACCCTCGGCCGCAGCATGTTCTCCGCCGCACTGCTCTTGATGCTGTCCTCGCTCGTGGTCTCCCTGCGCGAGATCTATCTGTCGGTGCACGCCCTGGAGATCGAGATGTCCAGCGTGCTGCCCGAGCGGGAGTGAGGGCCGGCTGATCGCGAGCCCTGCAGCTCCGGCAGGAAGTCGCCATGACGTTTTACGACAAACTCGTAGCTTGGTTGGCCTCACCGAACCGCGGCCGAACGTCGCGACGGGGAAGGATTGCAGTGCGCGGCAGGTACCATGAATCGCGGGCCCAGCGGTCAACTCGATCTTCCGATGCAAGGACGTTCGGTCGTCCGCTCCCGCAGTGAAAAGGAGGAACGGACATGAATGAACAGACACTCGAGCTCACGCAGCAGGACCTTCAAATCCTGTCGGAGCGTCAGCTCGAAAGCGTTGCAGGCGGCGCCGGCTTCGTTTTGAAGGAATATTTTCCGCAGGGTATCCCGTGGCCGGAGCTCTACAAGCTCTCGCAGAGCAACCCAGCGACGCAGCCCGCCGAGCTGCAGCAGTTCTCCCTCGGCTTCTGAGCAGTACTGCTGTTGGAGTCGCGGCGCGTGCTCCGCATTTGGCGTGCGCCCCGTGACTCCGGCAGCAAGTACCAAGGAGTATCTCCGCCATGACGAAGCCAGATTCCCCGCTTGGACGGCTCCTGGGTCCCCTGCACACGTCGAGCTTTCTGACATCGTTCTGGCCAGCACGCGCGTTTCACGTGCGTGTCGATCCGCGTGGATGGCCGGCATGGCTCCATAGCGAGCTCCTCGAGCGGCCTGCGAATCTCGACGCGGTCTATCGCGGCCGCGTCGACGTCACGCGCGGTAACCGCGCGCAGTATCGCGTGGAAGGCGCTCCGGTCAGCCGATGGGTCGAGGACTTGGGCCTGACGGCGCGGCTGAGTGACATGGATCGCTACCTGCCGGGTGCGGCGGCTTGGCTGCGGGCGCTCGAGCTCGAGCTCGGCATCCCAGCTCAGTCATGCGAGCTCAACGCATTCCTCAACGCACCAGGCGTCGGACTGAGCGCACACTGCGACCCCTATGAGCACCTCTTGATTCACGTCACAGGAACCAAACGGATCGGCCTGTATCCAAGTCCCGCGGGATCTTACTACAGCGCGTCACACTCGCTCGTCTACACACCAACGCCGCGAGAAGCCGCGCAGCGCCCCGAAGGATTCTCCGATTGGGGACGCGATCTGCCCAGCGACGCGCAGCAGATCGAGCTCGAGCCAGGGTCGGTCCTGTTCATGCCGCGCGGCTGCTACCACGAGACACGTGGCGGCGACGAGGGCCCGTCCATTTCGCTGGTCGTGAGAATGCTGATCCCGAGCCACGCCGACCTCCTGCTCGAATACCTGCGTGACTACCTCGCGCAGAGCGCCGCTTGGCGTGCGCCGGCCGCCGGTGCCTGGTCACCCGATGAGCAAGCGCGACGCGCCCAACGTGACGCGCTTCAGGGGCTCTTGCGGGCGACGGCCCCGCGTCTAGCGGAGCTGGATATGGAGCACTTGCTGGCACACGCCCGGCAACTCCCCCCAGACGGAGCAGTCTCTCCCCTCGCCCGGTTCGTTCGCAATCCCTCGATTCTCGTGCAGACAGACGTCGCGCAGGGGAAGGTGTGCATACGCAGCGAGCTGGGGCTCGGCCCTAGCTTCGACGCCGCGCTGAGCTCCTCGGCGCTCGGCCTCCTTGCGCAGGTCGCCTGCCTGCGCGCGCCCTTCTCGTTCGGCGAGTTGTGCGAACGTTTTCGGTCGTGGGACCCGCCGGCGCTCTCGATGATAGTTCGCTTCCTTCAGCACCAGGCGGTGCTCATCGAGCTGACGGTGGAGCCCTTCTGCCTCGCACGCGACGAGTTGCAGTTCCGGCCGGTCGAAGCAGAGCAGGTCCACGCGTGCGCTCAGGCCACGCTCCAGAGTTCAAGCCAGGAGGCATAGGCGTCCCGGCTCACCCCGGGCCGCACTAGGGACGCGACCAGACGTCGTAGACGTGGTGGGTGTCGAGATACTCGCGGACGGTCGCGATCTTTCCATCCCGACACACGATCAAGAAGTGGTACTGCTGCCGATACTGCCGGCCGTTGCGCAGATCGCCACGCGACGTTACCTCGACGGCCACGCGGTCGCCCTCGGCGACGTAACCGGTGGCCGTCATGGCGAGCCCGCCCTCTAGCTGCGCGAACATGCGATGGAAGAGCCTCCGCAGCCGCTCCTTGTCGTAGACGCCGGCCGCCGGATTCAGCTCAGGCTTTCCAGCAATGAGCCAGGTCACGTCGTCTGTCATCAGGTCCAGCGCACCTTGAATGTCGCCCGCGCTGAAGCGTGCAAAGAGGTCGGCTGCGATGCGCTTGTTGTCGTCCATACCCGCCAGTCTGACCGCAGGGCCGAGCCATGTCTGAAAATTCCGGCCAATGCTCGGCGCCAGGCACATGGCGGCTCGTGGTGATGCGCGTGCGGCTGGCCTTCGTGAATACGTCCGCATTTGTGGGTCGCGGGAAAGGGACGCCAACCTGATCAGGGCGGGCCGACGCGTTACGCGCGCTCGAGCGTGCAGCTTTCCGGGCTTACTGCGTGCAAATCGCTGCAGCCCCTGGGCAAAACACCTGCATGACCCTGATGAGGGTGAGCGCGCTGCGTTGAACCGCGGTACCGTCCAGTCCGGGGGCCCCGAATGAGCATTTATAACCTGTTGTTTATCGTCTTGATCATCTACCTCGTCACGTCGCTGGGCGGGTGGGCACCTGGCCCGACCTTTCAGGGACGCAATCCCGTCTGGGTGATCCTGATTGTCGTGCTGGTGTTGCTGTTGTTCCGAGGCCAGCTTGGGATGCGCTGGTAGCGCGCTGGCGCACCCAAACCCGAGGTAGTTGCAAGCGCGGGTGCCGGTGCAGGCTGCCTGCGCAAGCGCCGTGCAGCAGCCCGCGTCGCCAATCGATCGACTCGTGCCGAACGTGCTGATGGCCTGTGCCTGCATCGAGGGCAGCTCGCACAACCCGGCCAGCGTCAGCGGGCCGCCGACCGCGCGAGTTTCCGATATCGAGCCGCACGAGGCCTGGCACCAAGACAGGTCGTCTCGCATGTGTCGACGTCCCCACGAGTCTGCCCGTCGGCCGGTACCCCCGCCAGACGCAGGCCTTCAAAATTACAGCCAGAACGGGGAGGTGTCCAAATGCCTACACCTCGCGGCCCGGTAGTAGTAAGAAGGACACCCGGACCCCTTGACGACTGACTCACGTTGATTGCTTTTCGCAACTTGAGAGCCGAAGACGATGGAGCGACCCATGCGCAAAGAATCTTTTCAACCATCCACGCCGCGCCGAGCACCGTCTGGTCATGGCAGGGCCGCGCGCTGTCTAGCACTCGCTTTGCAGTTAGGCCTGTTCGGCCTGCTGGGCGCTTGCGACGACGAAGAAGAAGCGCTCGATGCTTCCTTCGGCGGCTTCATCGGCGGCTTCCTGGGCGGCGGTTACGACGCAGGAACTCCCGGCGGCACGATGGGGGGCAGCCCCGGCGGAAGTGATGCCGGCTCCCCCGGCGGCAGCGTCGGCGGAAATGATGCCGGCGCGACGGGCAATATGGACGCGGGATCCAGCGGCGGCACCGATGGCTCCACAGGCATCACCGACGGCGCCGCAGGCAACACCGACGGCGCCGCAGGCAACACCGACGGCGCCGCAGGCAACACCGACGGCGCCGTGAGCAACACGGACGCCGGCAGCACAGACGCGGGCTCTGGCCCATTGCCCTTGCCTTCGCCCAGCATGGTCGGGCCCTACGAGGCCATCGAGGAGGAGAACGTCGGTAAGGGCTTCGAGAACCCGATCAATCCCAACGATGCCGACGACACCGCGTGCCTGTCCTTCATCGAATCGTTTGGCCAGGACGCGACGACGAACACGGAGTACGCCAAGATCCCGCCGGGCCACGATATGGCGCTCTACACGCTCTACCGGCCGAAAGAGCTGCGAGCGGGCGTCAAATATCCGGCCCTGAGCTGGGCCAACGGAACGTGCGCCCACCCGGTGGGGTACGCCGAGATGATCAAACATATCGTCTCCCACGGCTTCTTGGTCGTCGCCGCGCATTCCCGCTACACCGGCAGCGGCGAGGCTCAGATTCGCGGCTTGAACTGGCTGCTGGCGCAGAACGAAAACTCCAGCAGTCCGCTGTTCGGGCACGTGGACACCGGGACAATCGGTGTGTTCGGCCATTCGCAGGGCGGGATGAGCACCTCGATCGCCGCAGCAGATCCGCGCGTCGATAGCGTGATTCTCATGCACGGCTCGGCGGGCGGCGAATTGCATTCACCCACGCTCTACCTGAGCAGCGATATCGAAGCGCTGCTGCAGTACCCCAGCTACCTGCTCGCCAGCGTCCCGGCGGCGTACGGCAAGCTGAACAACTCTGATCACATCACCATGATGACCGAACACGAGCGCATGGCGCCCGAGGTGACCGCCTGGTTCCGCTACACGCTGCTCAACGACCAGGAGGCGCGCAAGTGGTTCGCCGGCGCCGACTGCATCCTGTGCAACGACGCCGAGTGGGACTACGAGGCGAAGAACCTCAAGTAGACGCAGCGCGGCGCCTTCGCTCTCCCTCGAAGGCGTCGTGAAGGTCTACAGTCGCGCACACGTGCGCGCATCGTCACACGCGCGTTGACCTGCGCCTGCGCGCGCAGTTTCGCGTCATGCTAACGGCATGACCGAGGCTCGCGTGATTCGGGCGCCGCGTGGCAGCGCGCTCTCGTGCAAGGGCTGGCAGCAAGAGGCCGCGCTGCGCATGCTGATGAACAACCTCGATCCAGAGGTGGCCGAGCGCCCTGCGGATCTGGTCGTGTACGGCGGCACCGGCAAAGCCGCGCGCAACTGGCAGTGCTTCGACGCCATCGTGAGCACGCTGAAGCGCCTGGAAAACGACGAGACGCTGCTGGTGCAGTCCGGCAAGCCCGTGGGGGTGTTCCGCACGCACGAGGAGGCGCCGCGGGTGCTGATCGCCAACGCGCATCTGGTGCCGCGCTGGGGCACCTGGGACGAGTTCCGACGGCTCGAGGCGCTCGGACTCACGATGTACGGGCAGATGACCGCAGGCTCTTGGATCTACATCGGCACCCAGGGCATTTTGCAGGGTACCTACGAGACGTTCGCTGCCTGCGCGCGCCAGCACTTCGACGGCACGCTGGCGGGGCGGCTGGTGGTCAGTGGCGGGCTCGGCGGCATGGGCGGCGCGCAGCCATTGGCGGCTACCCTGAACGGCGCCGCCTTTCTGGGCGTGGACGTGGATGCGTCGCGCATCCAGAAGCGGCTCGACACGGGCTACGTCGACCGCATGGTCACGAGCCTGGACCAGGCCCTGGAGATCGTGCTCGGCGCAAAGGCTCAGCAGCAGGCGGTGTCGGTGGGGCTGGTGGGTAACATTGCGGACGTGCTGGCCCAGCTGATCGATCGCGGCATCACGCCGGACGTGCTCACGGACCAAACCTCCGCCCACGACTTGGATCAAGGATACATTCCGGTGGGCTTGACGCTCGAGCAGGCCGCAGTGCGGCGCGCTCAGGCACTGGAGGCCTATCGCTCCGACGTCCTCGACTCCATGGTGGGCCATGTGCGCAGCATGCTCGCGCTCAAGCAGCGGGGTGCGGTGACGTTCGACTACGGCAACAACCTGCGCGGCCAGGTGAAAGATCATCGCGGGCTCGACGAGGCGTTCGATATTCCCGGCTTCGTGCCCGAATACATCCGGCCGCTGTTCTGCAAGGGCTCAGGCCCCTTTCGCTGGGCAGCCCTGTCGGGCGAGGTCGAGGATATCGCCGCCACCGACAGAGCGGTGCTGGAAGCGTTTCCCGGCAACGACCAGCTGCGGCGCTGGATCCAGAACGCCCGTGACAAGGTGAAGTTTCAGGGGCTGCCCGCGCGCATCTGCTGGCTCGCGTACGGTGAACGCGCGGAGCTGGGGGCGCGCTTCAACTGGCTGGTCAAGACCGGCCGTGTGCAGGCGCCGCTGGTGATCGGCCGCGATCACCTGGACGCGGGCTCGGTGGCGTCGCCCAACCGCGAGACCGAGGCCATGAAGGACGGCTCGGACGCCATCGCCGACTGGCCCCTGCTCAACGCGCTGCTCAACACCGCGGCCGGCGCGAGCTGGGTGTCCCTGCACCACGGTGGAGGCGTGGGCATCGGCTACTCCATTCACGCGGGCATGGTGTGCGTTGCCGACGGCAGCGAGATGGCCGAGCGCCGCCTGGCGCGCGTCTTGACCAGCGACCCGGGCAGCGGTGTGATGCGCCATGCCGATGCGGGCTACGACGACGCTATCGCGTGCGCCCACGAGGGAGGCGTTGACTTGCCGATGATCACGGGCGAGCACAGTGCGCGCGACGGCGCACGCCGCAGCCCAGAGGAGCGCGAGCCGTGAACGTGCGCGTCGCCTCGCTCTACACGGACCTGGCCGCGCGCATGCGCGAGCTCGTGCACGCCCATCCGCGTGTGCACAGCTCGCGGCGCGTGGTCGAGCAGGCCCTTTTGGACGGCCACGCCTATTACGGCATCAACACGGGCTTCGGCGCGCTGGCCTCCAAGCGCATCGATCCGTCCGCGCTCGACCAGCTGCAGTACAACCTGCTGTTGAGTCATGCCGTGGGTCTGGGGGAGCTGGTGCCGCGCGAGATCGCGCAGCTGATGCTGCAGCTCAAGATCCACAGCCTGTCGCTCGGCTACTCGGGCATCTCGGCGCACGTCTTCGAGCGCCTGCTGGAGCTCGAACAGCGCGGCCTCGTGCCCGCCATGCCGGAGAAAGGCAGCCTGGGCGCTTCCGGCGATCTGGCGCCGCTGGCGCACATGTCATTGCCTTTGATCGGCAAGGGGCGTTTCTGGAAGCGCGATGGCAGCGGCACGCTGGAAGCCGAGAGCGTGCTCCGGGAAGAGCACCTGGAGCCGGTAGCGCTTGGGCCCAAGGACGGTCTCGCGCTGATCAATGGCACGCAGCTGATGGCCGCGTACGGCGCGTTCGTGCTGGAGCGCGCGGTCACGTTGGTGAAAAACGCCGACCTGCTGGCCGCGCTGAGCCTCGAGGCGCTGCGCGGCAGCATCGCGCCGTTCGACGCCCGCATCCACGAGCTGCGCCCCCACCCCGGGCAGAAGACGGTGGCGCAGAACGTGCGCGCGCTGATGACCCAGAGCGAGATCCTGGAGAGCCACAAGGACTGCGACCGCGTGCAGGATCCTTACTCTCTGCGCTGCGCCCCGCAGGTGCACGGCGCCTCGCGCGACGCGCTCGATCACGCGCGCGCGACCTTCGATATCGAGCTCAACGCGGTGACCGACAACCCGCTGGTGTTCGAGGACGGCAGCATCGTCAGCGGCGGCAACTTCCACGGTCAGCCGTTGGCGCTCGCACTCGACTTCTCCGCCATCGCGCTCGCCGAGCTGGCCAGCATTTCCGAGCGCCGCACCTATTTGCTGCTCACGGGTCACGACGGACTGCCCAGGCTGCTGATGGAAGATACCGGGCTGAACTCGGGCTTCATGATTCCCCAATACACGGCGGCGGCGCTGGTGTCGCAGAACAAGGTGCTGTGCCACCCTGCCAGCGTGGACTCCATTCCCACTTGCTTGGGCCAGGAGGACCACGTGAGCATGGGGGGGATCGCCGCGCTCAAGCTGCTGGAGGTGCTGGACAACGTGGAGAAGGTGCTGGCCATCGAGGCTTTGAGCGCGGCGCAAGCGCTCGACTACCGGCGGCCCCTGTCGCCCGGGCGCGGCGTGGCCGCCGCCCACAACTGTCTACGCGAGGCAGTGGCGCACAAAGAAGCCGACGCCTACTTCGGCGACGACATCGAACGCGCCGTGAACCTGTTGCGCTCCGGCGAAGTGCTGCGCCGGGTCGAGGCCGCGGTGGGAAAGCTGTCCTGATGCCGGTCCTGGTCAACATCGGGGAGCTGTGCACGTGTGCCCACCAGGGCGGTCAGGCCGACGTGCATCCCATCGCCGACGCGGCCCTGGTGTGGGAAGGCGAGCACATCGCGTGGCTGGGCAGCGAGCGGGAGCTGCCCGCGCGCTATCACACCATGGAGCGACGCGACGCGAACAGACGGCTGGTCACGCCGGGACTCGTGGACTGCCACACGCACCTGGTATTCGCCGGCTTTCGCGAGGCGGAGTTCGTGCGCCGCATCGCCGGCGAGAGTTACTTGGAGATCGCACGAGCGGGCGGCGGCATTCGCGCCACCATGGATGCCACGCGCGCGGCCTCGCGTGCAGAGCTGGTGGACAAGGCCCTGCCGGTGCTGCGCGAGATGGCGGCGCTGGGCGTGACCACCGTCGAGGTCAAGAGCGGCTATGGACTCACGTACGAAGACGAGCTCAAGCTGCTCGAAGCCGTTGCCGAGCTGGGCGCGCGCCAACCGCTGGAGCTCGTCCCCACCCTGCTCGCGGCCCATGTGGTGCCGCCTGAATACGTGCACGATCGCGCGGGCTACGTGCGCCTCGTGATCGAACGGCTCATCCCCGAGGTGGCGCGGCGCAAGCTGGCGGCGTTCTGCGACGTGTTCGTGGAAAACACGGCCTTCACGTGCGACGAAGCACGGGACATCCTGGAGGCAGGCCTGCGCCACGGCCTAGGCGCGAAGCTGCATGCCGACCAGCTCAGCGAGGGCGGCGGCGCCGAGCTCGCGGCCGAGCTTGGCGCAAAGAGTGCCGATCACCTGGAGCACGCCAGCGACGCTGCCCTGGCGCGCATGGCCGCGTGCGGCGTGGTCGCGGTCTGCTTGCCGCTCGCTTCGCTGTTTACCTTCGAGCCGGCGCTGGCGGCGCGCCGTGTGCTGAGCCATGGCGTGCGGGTTGCCGTGGCCACCGACTTCAACCCCGGCTCGGCGCCGAGCTATCACCTGCCCATGGCGCTGCTGCTGGCGTGCACGCTCTCGCGCCTCACGCCCCACGAAGCGCTCAAGGGCGCCACGCTCTACGCGGCGCAGGCGCTCGGCCTCGAGCAGCGGCTCGGCTCGCTAGAGCCGGGCAAGCAGGCCGACTTTGCGCTGCACGATGCGCCCAGCGCCAACCACTGGCTGTACCAGTTTCGCGGCACTCAGGCGCTGCTGACGGTCAAGCGAGGCGAGATTGTCCACGCCGCCCGATGACCTGCGCCTTTCGTACTGGCTCGCGCCCGCGGCTCGTGTACACGCGGCTTTGCCGGCGGCGCCGCACGCATCTGGGGGCGTGAGCATCCTGGGCTTTGCCGTGGATCAGGGAGTGCTGCGCAACGGCGGCCGCGCAGGCGCGAGCGCGGGGCCAGACGCCATCCGCGAGCACCTGCTGCGCCTGTGTCCGGATGCGCAGGACCGCGCCGCCTTCGTGCGCCTGCTCGAGCAAACGCGCGATCTGGGCAACGTGGAGGCCTCCGGCGATCTCGAGGCCGACCAGCACACGCTGGGCGAAGTCGTCGCCAGCGAGCTCGCGCGCGGCGCGTTCGTGATCGTGCTGGGCGGAGGACACGAGACCACCTATGGCCACTTTTTGGGCTACGCGGGCGCACAGCGCGCCGTGGCCATCCACAATATCGACGCGCACGCCGACGTGCGACCGTTGCGCGACGGCCTGGGTCATTCGGGCTCACCTTTTCGTCAGGTACTGGAGCATTCCTCGGGCTTGTGCAGGAGCTACCGGGTGGAGGGTCTGCAACCTTCCGCGGTGGCCGAGGCGCATCTGACTTACGTCACCGAGCGAGGCGGAAGCTACGGGTTTCGCCGCAACTTCGATGCAGAGGCGTTGTACACGAGCTCGTGCGACATGCTGGCCACGTTCTGTCTCGACGCAGTCGACCAGGCGTTCGCGCCGGGCGTGAGCGCGCCTACCACGGATGGCTTGCTACCGGCCGAGTGGCTGCGCGCCGCGTACCGAGCCGGCGCGTGCCCACAAGTATCGTCTGCAGACGTGGTCGAGCTCAATCCCAGGTTCGATCGAGACGGGCAGACCGCACGGCTGGCCGCGCGCAGCGTCTGGGAGATCCTGCGTGGACTCGCCGGGCGAGCGCCGCCGCTCTTGGACGCCCACGGAGCAGGGCGATGACTGCCGGTGACACCGCGCCCAAAGTTCGTTTCCTACCCCACACGCGCAGGTTCCCGAAGCGGCAATCACTGTTCAGACGAGCAACCGCCTTCGCGCCGGGAGGCCGAAAACCCGAGATTCCAGGACCCTGACGTGTGACGAAGGCGCCTTGGCAGCTCACTGATCGGTCATGCCGAGGGAAGATTGGGGCGCGTCTTTGTTTGCTGCTAGGCTCTTACGTGTGCTTACCAAGCTACCCGGCTGGGTAATCGATGACGACGCCTCGGTACGCGAAGAGGTCGCCGAATGGAAGGACTTGACGCCTGCCCAACGTTGGCGGCTCGCCGTGCTCTGCTCGCGCGATGCGATGTGGGCGGCCAGGGCGAGCGGCAATCCGCAGCGGATTCTCGATCATGTCGACTCCCTTCCGGAGAGCACGCTGACCACGCTGGCTCGGCTTAGGAAAGAGGCGGGCTGGAACCGTGACGATCGCTGAGCGCAGCGCGGCCGAGTCCGCGCAACGTATCGCCGACGCGCTCGAAGCTGCCCAGGTTCCGTACGCCATTGGTGGAGCACTCGCGCTCGCCATCGCGGGTGTCCCCCGTGGTACCGCGGACGTCGATATCAACGTCTTCGTCGCTGGCGATCGGCTCGAGGCCTTGATCGACAGCTTGTCCCTTCTCGGAATTCAGATCGACAAGGCCGCAGCGGTCGAGGGAACTCGCCGCGATGGAATGTTCGTGGGCCGTTGGGACGGCATGCGCATCGATGTCTTTCTCCCGAGTATTCCCTTCTCGCACGAGGCAGAGCGCACGCGGGTGCAGGTAACGGACGAGAACGGCTGGAGCGGCTGGTTCCTCTCGGCGGAAGCGCTGACAGTGTTCAAGCTGTTGTTCTTTCGCGGAAAGGACATCGTAGACCTCGAGCGGCTCGTTGCCGTGCGTCAAGAGCTGGACCATTCCTACGTGCGGCGCTGGATCGTCGAGATGATGGGCGAGGACGATGACCGCGTCCGGCGCTGGGACGACCTCGTGCGTCGTTTCGCAGCCGTGTAGGCCGCACGCCATCCTCAGTCCTGATGTCACGGGTAGGTCACTTCGAGCTGAAGCAGAGCGCGGTAGTCTGCCGTTCCCCAGGCGTTGGGAATCTGCGCGCCGGCGGTCAGCGCCACGTCTCACGCGCCCGTCTCGATGCGCAAACTCGAGATTGTACAAAGTCGCCCCAACTTCCAAGTCTTGCCCCAATCCAACCACCGCCGTGGCTCCGATGTCGCCCAGCTTTGCCGATGGCGCCCTGCAGCTGCCCGCGCACTTGCCTGGCCTGCGGTACGTCCGCCGATGGCACCTGGAAGAAGGTGGTCTGCGCGAGGGCGGGCGCTGATGAAACGGCGAGCAAACCGGACACGATGGCTGCCGAGAACAGCCAGCGGGACGCCGCTACACAGCCACGCATCGCTGGGAGAGCAGCAACAGCTGTGCCACCTGCAGGCTTTGTTGGGGAAGGCGCACGCGGCACGTGCATTGCACGACTTTCAGCCATTTACCTGGAGGATTCAGATGGGAACGCAAGCTCGTCCTCTCGCTATCGTCACCGGAGCTTCGTCGGGAATCGGTCTCGAATTGGCTGCATGTTGTGCCAAGGGCGGTTTCAACCTGCTCATCGCCGCCGACGAACCTTCCATCCACGACGCCGCCCAGCAGCTGGGCGCATGGGGAGCGTCTGTCGACGCCGTCGAAGCGGATCTGGCGACTCTCGAAGGTGTCGACAAGCTGTACGCAGCCGCGAAAGGCCGGCCGGTCGCGGCGCTGCTGGCAAATGCTGGGCGTGGTCTGGGTCGCGCGTTTTTGGACCAGGACGTCGCGCAGTGGCGGCACGTCGTGGATACGAACGTCACGGGGACGCTGTACCTGATTCAGAAGGTGGGCCGCGACATGCGTGCGCGCGGCGAGGGACGCATCCTGATCACGGGCTCGATCGCTGGCTTCATGCCGGGCACCTATCAGGCCGTGTACAACGGCACCAAGGCGCTGCTCGACTCGTTCTCCTTTGCGCTGCGCGCAGAGCTGAAGGGCAGCGGCGTCACGGTCACGTGCCTCATGCCGGGCGCGACGGAGACCGAGTTCTTCGAGCGAGCCGACATGCTGGACACCAAGGTTGGCACGGACAAGAAGCAGCCTCCCGAGGAGGTCGCAAAGATAGGCTTCGAAGCCATGATGCGGGGCGACGGCGATGTGGTCACGGGCTGGCAAAACAAGCTGCAGACGGCCATCGCCAACGTCACTCCTTCCGGTGTGCTGGCAGAAAAGCACCGCAAAATGGCAGCGCCCGGCACGGCTTCGAGGTCGTGACCCGTGGGCCTGGCCTGCTTTCGTGAGCCTGCACGGAAGCTGTCGCCGGAGCGAGTGCAGCGAACGCGCGTGTCCTCCCAGGTTGTGGGCGGCCGGGACGGTCATGTCCACGGCGCGACGGCCGCCGAAGGGACAACGGAGAATTCGCGCAAAGTGACGTAACGGACAGCGAGCATGCCTTCGCGCAGCGAAGCGGAAGGGCCTGCGCACGAAGACGTCAAGCACAACGCATGCAGAGCTCAAGCTTCGCCGTTGCGCAGTTCCTATCCCTCTCGTGTCGGGCTGGATGAGCCGCAAAGGCGGCCCGACGACAAGGAGGGCTGCGATGTTCGAGCTGCGTTCAGTCTGCGAGACGGTGAGGGGCGCGCGCCGCGTGCGGGTAAAAGGCGTCGGATACGTTCTGCTCTTCAGCTTCGCCTGGTCGTGCACGGAGTTCGGTCCGCCTCCGGACGTGAGCGATTCCTCCGAGACCTGCTGCGGCGGCCAGGGCATATGTTTCTACGAGGGAATCGTGTCCGCGCAGGTGGCGCAGCGACTTGCGACCGCGGAGTGCCAGGAGCCGCTGTTGTGCGTGCCGCTGGCTTGGGCACTCGACCCCACCACGGGCCCCGCGGGCTGCCGCGCGGCCGGCGACCTGGAAGGACGTTGCCTGCCGAGCTGTCTGCCCGAACTGGCAGACCAGGCAGATCAGCTGCAGCAGCGAACCTGCGAACCGGGCAACGTGTGCGTGCCCTGTCATGACCCGTGGACGGGCGAGGACACGCAAGCATGCCGGCTCGACGCAGATCCCGGCCCCAGCGAGCCGCCCCGCGTGTTCGAGCATTGCTGCGATCAGGCCGGGCGCTGCGTCCCGGAGGAGGCGCTGCCGCCGTCCCTTTCCACCGCCGACCTGGAGCGGCTCGGTCCAGATGAATGCGGACCCGAGCCTGGCGCGCTCTGTGTTCCCGAGCCCTGGCTGCAACCTGCAAACGCCGTGGCGGAGACCTGCCGCGCCGCGGGCGACCTCGAGGGACGCTGCTTGCCGAGCTGCCTGCCCGAGCTCTCGGAGCAGCGCGACCAGCTGCAGCAGCAGACCTGCGCCTCCGGTCAGCTGTGCGTGCCCTGCTACGATCCTCACAGCGGCGAGGACACGCGTGCCTGCCGCCTGGGCGACGATGCTCCGCGCGAGCCGGCCCCTACCGACGGGGATTGCTGCCGTGATGCCGGCTCGGAGCAGGCATGTTGAGCTTCCTTCAGAGCGCTGCCAGCTCGGGCCGGAGCAGGCACGAGAGCGCGGCGTGCGCCTGCTCCTGCAGCCGGACCATGCCGAGTTGCCCGGCGGCTTCGCCGACCTCCGCCAGCAGCGGGCGCGCGTCCGGATTCCGATCCTCCGCCAGCAGCCGACCGTAGGCGCATTTCACTTGCAGCGCGAGCGGCCTGGAGGGTTCGCAAGCAGGCAGTGCGCGGGCCAGGTGAGCGCGCGCGAGCTCTCGTTCGCCGCGCAGCTGCGCGAGCAGTCCCAGGTAGTAATCCACCGGGCCCATGTCCACGCACGCTTGCAAGAGCAGCCGCAGACCGGCGCTCGGCAACAGCAGCTGGTAGAGCTCCTCGGCCGCCCAGCCCTCGCCGAGCCACGCGCACACCTGCGCCATTGCGGCCAGCGTCTGCTTGCGCAGGGCATCGAGCAGTAGCTGATCGCGCTCTTGCGTGAGCACGTGCTCCAGCACGCTGCGCGCCCGCTCGGGCTGCCCGTGGGCGGCCCAATGCAGCGCCCAGAACGGCCGATAATCGGGCGGCATGCTGGCCGGTGGCTCGTCGCACTCGCTCGAGGTGCTGTCCGTGCCCTGGTGAAGCTCCAGGAACAACCGGCGCAGCACGTGAAATGGCTCCGCCAGCGGATCGTGGAGGCGCAGACCCAGTGCGAGCATGTGCGCCGAGCTCTCTCGCGCGCGCGCAAAGTCTCCGAGCTCCGCGGCTCCGAACGAGCCACACCCCATCGCCATGTAGCGATGCCACGGGTTACCCAGGCGCTCGGCTTCGAGCTGGTACTCTTGCTGATCGCGCAGCGATGCACGCAGGTCTCCGAGCTCGCCGTTGTCCACGATCCGCCACAACAGCCCGTCGAGCAACGTCTCGAAGTCCTGCATTTCGCGCCCGAGCTCGATCAACTCATTGGCGATCTCGAGCATGGCCTCGGGTCGCGCAGCTCCCCACAGCACCAGGTGCCGCGCGTTGAGCGTCCACTGCAGGACATGTTTGTTACCCAGGCGCCGCGCCATCTCGACCGCTGCCAAGGTCGCGTTCTGGCGCTCGCTGAGCGAGTCCCCCGAGCGCAGACCCAGCGTGCTGCCGCTGAGCACCAGTGCCTTGATCTCGCTGTCGCCCGGCGGCAGCAGCGCGAGCGCCTCGCGCAGCTGTTCTTGGCGAGCGCGATCGTACAACATCGTACCCCTGCGCGCGCTGGCGCACAGGACGACGGCCCACGCGAAACGCTCCGCGTCCCCCTCTGAGCGGGCCAGGCTCGCGGCGCGGTCAAAACGCGCGCTGGCACGCTCCAGCTCTCCGGCTTGAGACCAGGCCTTGCCGGCGCCACACAGCAGCTCGTGCCAGAGCGCATGTTCGATCGGTTCGAGCGCCGCGAGCTGCAGCGCGCGCTCGTAGAGCCCGGCGGCGGTCTCGTAAGCCATCATGGCGTAGGCCTGCATGGCAGCGCGTTGGGAGTAGTCGATGGCCTTGCGCCGGCAGCCGCCCGAAGCCGCCAGGAAGAAGTGGTGCGCGATGTCGTACAGCGGCAATTGCCCCGGCGGACTGCTCTGCTCGAGCAGCTCGCCGAGCTTGCGATGCAGCTCGAAACGCGCCTGCAAGCTGAGCTGGGCGTAGACGGTGTTGCACACCACGGCGTGCGAGAAGATCAGACGACCCACGGTGTTCCCGGCCGGCCGCACCACGCCTTGCCGCAGTGCCGGAGAAAGTATCTCGAGCAGGTCCGACTCGGGACGCGCGTAGAGCGCCGACAACAGGGGCAGCGAGAACTCGCGTCCCAGGGCGGCCGCCGATGACAGCAGCTCGTGGGTCGCGGCGGGCAGCTCGGCCAGGTGCCTGCGCACCGCGCTGGCGATGCGCTCGGGAAGCGCGAAGTCGGCCAGCTCCGAAAACTCCACCACCGGTCCCGGATCGGTCGCGTCGAAGCGGCGGCACAGCTCTGAAAGCAGCAGTGGATTGCCCTCCGAGAGTCTGTGCAGGGCGCTGGCCCAGCGCGGCGGCGACGCGGACCCGAGCCTCTGGGCGAGCAGCGCCGATACGTCGGCGGGTGCCAGGCCGTGCAGGCGCAGCGTGCTGTGTGCGCTACTTTCGGCCAGGGAAGCCAGGGCAGTTTTGCCGGCGCCTTCCAGATCGCGGTAAGTGCCGACGATCAGGAGTGCCAAGGCCGGCAGGTCCGGGAGCAGGAAGCGCGTGAGCTGAATCGACGCTTCGTCCGCTGCGTGCAGATCATCCAGAATGATCAGGCGAGGCCGCTGAGCCTCTGGCCGAGTCTGGCCGGCCGGAGCGCGGCCACAGGCGCGGCGCAGCAAGCGCGACATGGCGTCGAACTGGCGAAAACGAGCGCGCGATGCATCGAAGTCCTCCGCGAACGGGAGCAAGCTGGGCAGCTCCGGCTGGCGGCCCGCTGCTTGCGCGAGCTCCGGCAAGAGCGGCAGCAGCTCGGCCGCGTGCTCCCCCAAAAAGCTGCACAAATGCTCGGCGTCGCCGCGCTGCAGCAGGCCCCGTAAGACTTGGATCCAGGGCCAGAAGGGCGGCGCACCGCCCTCTTCCCAGGCACGGCCCCAGAGCACTTCGATGCCGCGCTCAGCGGCCTGCGCGGCGAGCTCCTCCGCCAAGGTGGTCTTACCGATGCCCGGCTCGCCCGCGAGGAGCACCAAGCTGCCGTGGCCATTTTCCGCCTCGGAGAGGCGCTCCCAAAGCTCGCGCATCTCACGCTGGCGGCCGATCAGGAGCGCACGCGGCTCGCTTCGCGCGGCGCCCTGCACTGCGTCGCTCAGTCTTACTTCCACGCTGGAGCGCCTCTCGTTCACGCTGTGAACCGGGGCCACGAAGCGGAAGCCTCGGCCGCGGACCGTCTTGATCACGCGCTGCGACTCGCCCTCGTCGCCCAGGGCCTTGCGCGCCAGCATCACCACTTGGCTGATTGCGGTCTCGCTGACCACGTTACCCTTCCACAGGGCTTTCATCAGCTCGGCCTTGCCCACGACCCGATCTCGGGCGTGCAGCAGGTAGGCGATCATGGCGAACACACGGCTCTGGGTCGCGATCACCTCTCCCCGCGAACGCAGCTCGAACAGTTCCTCGTCGAGCTCGAAATCCAGGAACGCATGGACCATGGCACCCACAGCTTAGCTTCCCCAAGAACCGGGAGCTCGGCTCGCCTGCGCTGCCGAGAGGCGCGCTTCACGACCGGCGGCGTGGGAGCCACGATTTGCGCGCGGCTCTTCCACCTCAGTCGGGCCGCTCGTGCTCCTCCTGCGTGCCAGCAGCGAAGCGCGCCCAGGGGATCACCGACAAACGGCCGTACTCAATGGGCTCACCGGTCTCCTCGTCGAGCCCGTACTCGCCCGTATCGAACTTCGCGAGCGCGTGGTCGATCTCGCGAAGGCGCGCGTGCCCGGCCTCGGACAACGAGACGAGCGCGTCTTCGTGGCCGGCTCGAGCAGCGGCGTCGGCTTCGTCCTCTACCTCCGCAACCAGACCGGTGCGAGCTCGCAGCTGCTCGGAGCGACGCGACGCGAGCTCGGCCCGCGCCTCGAGCAGCTTCTTCTTCAGCGCATCCTGCTTGCGGGCATCGAGCCCGGCAGCGTTGGTCATCTTGGTCATCTCTGCCCTCCGCTTCCGGCTCTATTTTGAACGCGTGCCCTCATACTCGCCAGCGTCGACGCGTGGAGCCCGGCGCGATCAGCCGTGCCGCGTGCTCGCGCGCGCACCAAGCT